>Ga0307517_10010996_pt1 | contig 12584 bp, 5 predicted proteins | sample 23_EM_MG_FD_194515 | JGI IMG/M metagenome (GOLD analysis project Ga0307517, IMG submission 194515) | Populus trichocarpa ectomycorrhiza microbial communities from riparian zone in the Pacific Northwest, United States - 23_EM | ecosystem: Host-associated > Plants > Roots > Unclassified | place...
TTATTTTGAAATATATTGGAATAATTTTTTTTATTTTTTAAAATTTATTTTTAAAATTAGTTATCAAAACAATTTAAAAACATAAAAAAATTAATTTAAAGTAAAATAAAATAAAATTTAATATTTTTTTTAAAAAAAAAGGGCTTTAAACATCATTTTCAAAACAGAGAATCAAATTTGTAAGTACTTAAGTTCCTTATAAAAAATAGTAACAGTCAAATTAGACTTCATGTGAACTCCATTTCCCTCCCTTTTCACTTCTCTTTTCCCAGCGGCTACTGAAGTCAGGTAGTTTTTGCATTTTTCATCAATATCAAATTATCAATACTCCAAGACAAATGCGGACACTTTCATGGCCAAAACGCCTAAAACATCTGCTTTTAGCATGCAAAGATGAAGCTCCCGTAACCCAAATCCACGCACTCATCATCACGACCGGTCTCTTCTTCGCCAATTCAAACTTCAATGGCCTCGTCATAGCTTCATATGCCCGCATTGGTGGCATCACGTCGGCCCGCCACCTATTTGACAAATTGCCTCAAAGAGGCGTAGACGCTTGGAATGCCATGATCGTTGCTTATTCTCGGAGATATCACTTGACTGAAGTCTTGAATCTTTACCATCAGATGGTAAATGAAGGAGGTAAACCCGATAGCTCCACTTTCACTGTAGCGATAAAGGCATCGTCAAGCTTAAAGGATTTGGAAGCTGGAGAGAGAATTTGGCGTCGAGCGGTGGATTTTGGATATGGGTGTGATGTGTTTGTCGGGTCATCTGTTTTGAATTTGTATGTAAAGTGTGGAAAAATAGATGAGGCTAAGTTGGTGTTTGATAAGATGGTGAAAAGAGATGTTGTTTGTTGGGCTACTATGATAACAGGACTTGTGCAGAACGGAAACGTGTTAGAGGCAGTTGATATGTTTCGAAGGATGCGAAAGGAGGGGATCGAAGGAGATGGAGTTCTGATGTTGGGATTAGTTCAGGCTTGTGCAAATCTTGGAGAGTTGAAGTTGGGTCTTTCAGTTCATGGGCATGCGGTTAGGAGAGAGATGCTTATGGATGATGTTATTCTTCAAACTAGCCTTGTTGACATGTATGCTAAGATTGGGGATTTGGAGCTTGCTTCTCGTGTTTTTGAGCAGATGCCCCGGAAGAATGCTGTTTCTTGGGGTGCATTGATTTCTGGCTTTGCTCAAAATGGTTTTGCAGAGTATGCACTTGATTTGTTGGTTGAGATGCAGAGTTTGGAATTCAAACCGGATACGGCGGTTCTTGTTAGCGCACTTTTGGCATGTTCACAAGTAGGGCATTTGAAACTAGGCAAGTCTATACACGGATATATTGTTAGGAGGCTTGGTTTTGAACTTGTTCTAGGCACCGCATTGATTGACATGTATGCAAAATGTGGATCACTTTCTTGTGCACATGCCATATTTGATCGGGTGGATTCTAGGGACGTGATATTGTGGAATACAATGATCGCCAGCTATGGTATCCATGGAGATGGAAAGGAAGTTCTCTCTCTATTCCTAAAGATGAAAGAAGCAAACATAAGCCCTGATCATGCAACTTTTGCGTCTCTTCTCTCGGCTCTTAGTCACTCTGGACAAGTAGATGTAGGTCAATACTGGTTTAATGCCATGGTTAATGAATGTAAGATCCCACCAAGCGAGAAGCATTATGCTTGCATGGTTGATCTTTTGTCCCGAGCAGGACGAGTGGAAGAGGCTTATCAGCTAATAGAATCTATGAACACAGAACCAGGTTTAGCTATTTGGGTTGCCCTCCTGTCAGGTTGCCATAATTATAGGAACCTCTTATTTGGAGAAGTGGCAGCAAAGAAAATCCTTGATTTAAACCCAGATGATTTGGGAATTTATGCCTTGGTTTCAAACTTCTTTTCCTTGGCCAGGATGTGGGATAGAGTATCTATTTTAAGGAAGATTATGAAAGAAACAGGAATGAAGAAAGTTCCTGGTTACAGTGCGGTGGAAGTGAATGGAAAGCATGAAGCTTTTCTGGTGGAAGATAAGAACCATCACCAGTACGAAGAAATCTTACAAATGTTGGATAGTTTGGATAATGAGATGAGAGTTATCAGACATGTCCCAGACAGTTTGCATGACGTTGAAGAAGTAGTGATTTGAAATTTATTGATTAATAGCTTTGGAGATCCTGTTGTGGAAGGCATTTTTTGTCCTTCATATTAACAGCTTCTTGGTGCTATATTGGGCACACAAAAACTTGGATGCCCAGTTCCTGCATAATTCTCATCAAGCAAAATGATTCCCCTAAAAGTGCCAGTACAAATCGCTACCTATGCATATGGTGCAACTAAGAAGATAACGTTCCATGGGGATGTCTTACTCAGCTTGCAAGGTTCTGAAGCTAAATCATTTTGGGCACTTGAGCTTTCACGCTGGCCAGAGAAAGGAAAGACCTGAAAGACCGGCAACTCAGAAGCATTTATTTGTTTGATTGGTTCACAAGGACCAGGTTTCCCATCCATAATCAGAGGCTTTGTGTGACGTCTCATGTGGAACCTCGTGGGTCTAAACACTTTCGTCTCCCAATGGAGCATGCAGTCAAGTGTTTGGCATTACCAGGGTTCAAAAGATCGTAAACCCAAGCAGCGTGAAGTTTAGGAGAGCTGTGAAAGTTTTTTGCACCGAGATTAGCCATGTTTGTTAATTTGACATGGTATATAAACACCAGAAAACCAAAAATAGTCAGCCATTTTGTCCTGTGCAGGTGTGTAGTGAGAAACATTGCAGCTCTTGAACATCAAATGCCTGACTGTAGTTTTCAGTGTTGATCAAGTCCTGCAGAATAAAAGGAACAGGATCTGTTATCTGCTTTACCTATTTAAACCATGGGGTTTGCCAATATCTGGTAAAGCTACTCCATATGTATTTCAATATTTGGCTTTTGCTGAGACTGTACGTAAATAAAGGCACCCACAAAAGAAAGGAAAGGAAAGGAATATGTGAGAGGAAGAAGTGAACAACTAGTTCCAAACACCCTTTCTTTGTTTCAAAACAAGAACACCATCAGCAATCTTAAAACACTTTCCCACATCAATTGGAGAAAACAAGATGGAAAGAACTGCTGCTATCAAAATCTTCTGACACTGGGCAATCCAACACATTCCCTATCTCTAAAAAGAAGCCAGGTCCTCTTTTTACTCAATTAAGATGCATCAACAAGTGACTGTTTCCATGAAATGAAGCAGATGTTTTCTGCCACATCTCCATTGAAAAAAAGATACTGATTATCAAAACTTGATTGGCATCTTTTAAAATTTCTTCAAATCCTATGTCCTGTAGCTTGAGCCTGAAGATTTTGGTTGTCTTCTAACAATCGATCATATTCCAGCAATAGGTCAGCACACTGTTTCTGAAGGGAAACAACGTGTGCTTCAGCAGTTTTAATCTGCTTGTCCTTATTCTCAGATTCCAGCTTCAGCTTCTTCAAATTCTCTGATAGAGTAGAAATTTGTTCCAGTAGAAGCTTTATTTCCATGGAAGCTTTGTCTTCCTTCTCTTTAAGCTGCATTTTCTCTTTCTGAAGCCTTTCAACTTCCTCTTTAGAAGATCCCACACTTCTCCTCAGCCCAATAAGTTTCGAAAGATAATGGTGCATCCGATCAATTAAGAACCCAAGAAACAGGGTAAAACCTGCACAATCAAGTTCAAACCATGAAATACACAGTAGTGAACTCAAAGAAAGAAGCCATGGAATAATTTAGCTACCGCCACTAAAACTATAGAAAGAGCTCAGCTCGGACATACAATACTGGAAATGTTGTTAGGCAGAGGTTCAACAACTTCTTGATATCCAAACTATCATGTTGGCAATCACATGACATTTACATAAACACATGATCAATTTAAAATTTCCACCAGTATCATGTTCATTTCTATTTACTAAATGTTTGATGTTTGATTTACTCTAAGCTTTCACATGATTAGATCTGGATGTGACCATGCTCTACTCTATTTTTTCAATCAAATTATAAAAGCTATATATCTTATGGCGCACGGCGGTTGATCCATAACAAATTCACTTCTCCAAAGAATCAGAGAGACATGGATTTATTTCTAGGACTCTTACAGGGTCTTTCGTGTCCCTATATAAGCACACTTGAATGTTGTACAAAGGATCAGATCCATGATTAGATCTGGATGTGACCATGCTCTACTCTATTGTTAATTAGGCGTATGGATTTATTTCTAGGACTCTTACAGGGTCTTTCGTGTCCCTATATAAGCACACTTGAATGTTGTACAAAGGAGTCCAATTTATGAATTAAACTGAGAATTTTCGATTGTAATTTTGAGAGGTGGATCTCCTCTTTTTTCTATGTTCTTGTGGATTCAAGTACTATTATATTTTATCTTTTCTTCAAACCCCTTTCCCTTATAAGTCCATCTCGTCCTAGATCAGGAGACCACAAATATAGGAAGACAAACAATCTCTAACACTTGCACGCATGCGCACCAAAACAGACTCGACTTTTGAAGGCACAAAGATGTTACTTCAGCAGCTATTGTTAATGACACCTTTACTGTGAAACGGTATTGACACTCCAAAAAAGTTTAACCACACTCCCACTATTCTATACTTTGATGCAAAAATTAAAAACAAAGGTGGAACAATGGGAGTGTGGTTCAACATTTTTTGGATTACCACTATCACCGCCCCTTTAGCTGCCGTAGAATGCACACTTTTCTAGCAAAAGATCCATTTGGTATTGTCATCCCATGGGACAGCAGTGCAAATTCTAAAATTTTGAGGAACTTCCCCAAAACTCATCCCTTTTGGAGTGTTATCCTGCGAGCACCAACATCAAACAAATAGCAATTAAGACAAACTTGTACGCACTCATGGAGCATAGATGATCCCTATAAAACCACTCAGACTCTCACTCTGGAAATTGCACTCAACTTTTTAAGGCAGAGCACACTTCTTGAGGTAGGTCATATGCTGAACCACATATTTAATCAAATCTAGGATCAGCACTTCTATCAGTAAACATAAAAGCACATTCGGAGCTGGAGGGGGGAACCATAACTACCAACAGTTGCTTCACAATCCAAAAGCAAACTTTTGGGAAAAAGGAATGATGCTTGTATGGTTATTTCCATCTCCTTGAAAGTGTACATCTACCTTATTCAGCAAACAGAAGTGCACAATTTCACTGATGGTTTCCCCTTCTTTTATTATATTCAACAATTAATAAGAATATTTTCGACAAAGAGAAACAAGAAAAAAAAAGGTTAATGCTGCCAGTTATAATGGCTAAAACTGGTCAAACATCACCAGAACCTTTCAACATCAACCCAACAAAGTTCACATATTTCCTTTCCAGCTCATTTAATCAAAGATGCACGATAACAGCATTCTAAGTTGCATTAACTTAAAAGAAACAGTAAAGCAATGCTATTACCTCAACTAATATCATCCCTGAACAAGAAAAGTCAGAAAATGAAATAGCATATTCATTGAGTGAGTTTAGTGCTAATGAAAGAAGAATCAAGACCGATACTTGTTGATCATTTTGTAAATCTTACAAAATCAGTGGTGCATATACTGTCTATAAATTTCTCATAGGTACAAAAGGTGCTCCATGAAAGAAATGATATTCTAAGTTGAACTGACTCGAAAGAAACAGTAAGGCAATGCTATTACTTCAACTAATATCATCACTAAACAATGAAAGTCAGAAAATGAAGTAGCATATTTATTGAGTGGGTGTGCTGCTAGTGAAAGCAAAATCAAGACTCGATACTTATTGATCATTTTGTAAATTGCAACCTTACAAAACCAGCGGTGCGTATACTGTCTCCGTAAAGTTCTCATTGGTACAAAATGTGGTCTATGATTCTCATCTCAATTTGCTGCTGCACTGTGAACAGCGATTCACACGCTCAATAATATCTTACCATGCGAGGCTGGCCATGCAGATAATTTCTCATTGTACTCTTACTAAATGCATGGTTTCCCACAAAAGTGTACGCTATCAAATTATGCATCCTTAATTCAAACTCCCCATCTCTTCTCATTAATGTACCTCCAATGGTCTGAGTTTCCACCTTTTAGATTCATAAGCAATAATGTCTCAGGGGTTTTATCTACTCGAGAGCTAACACTTCCATTTGTAATCTAAAACTTAAATGTCAATGAGGTTCATATGCTCAACATATTTCTAATGATTATAGCCTTTTCTTATGGGCTTGTGCAATACAGTTAAGTGATTAGATGATGCAGAGACTTAACATTAATTGAGTTCATAATTGCAAAACACAAGTTATCCATCCAAAACAACATTACCAAACACAACAGAAGAAGCTAAATGCAAGAAACACAAAGAAGCAAGCAAACACAGGAGCCCAAAGAAAAGAATAGGATGATACCCATGAGTGATGCCTCAAGCAAGTGGGTTCTCCATAGGACCTGATCCATAGGTGACATTGTACCAAGCTTTGCGCCCTTATTTTGGATCTTGACAATGTTCATGAGGCTAAAAAACAGAATCACAGACATGGTACCAGCAATAGTTTTCACTGTAGCCGGACGCTTTCCCATCTTCACCTGATCCAAACTCTTTATCACCAACTCTCTCAGTGGCCCAATCTTTACCAACAGCAAAAAAGCCACAGCCCCCTCAACAAACAGAACTAAGAACAACAACTGAATCATCTCTGCTGCTACACAAGACAATACCTATCCACAAAACTAGATTCTATCTTTAGGAAAGGGAGAATTTTTAAGCCTACAGATCATAGATTAAAGCAGAAATTACAAAAAAAATAAAAGCTTTTTTTCTTTTTAATAGAAACCCATTAGTCCTTTGCATGTGATGTGAGCTAGAACAAGTGGATTATCTGTGCTTAATAGCACCGGAAATTTTCCAAAAGAGAGGAAAGTTTGGAGGAAGAGTTACAAAAATCTATTTTAGTTCATGTAACTAAGTATCAATCTTAAACAGCAAAAAAAGAAACCAGTTTTATATCTAAAAAAAGGTTTTAAGGCTACAGATCTGTGCAATTAGCTCTAGTAAGGAAAAGGTGGAAGCTTTTTCTAAGAAGCTCCTCTAGTTTTTTCCTTGGATTTTTCCTAGTGGTGTCGTTTGGGGATTACTACGGGGTGATTATGCAAAAGTGTTTGCTTTTGCCAGGCCAACAGAGATCAGGGAGTAAAAAGTGGGAAGGAAATGGCAAAATGGGTATCGGTCAAAAGTGAAAAAACCCAAGAGGGCTGGAGATAAAAGTCATCAGGAGGTGCAAAAGCAGGGCATTAGGCTTGGAAGCAGAGGTTACCATGTGTGTAAGCAACAAGAATACAGTGCTTGTTAAGGGAGTGTTTAGACTAAGATGATTGTTGTCCTGCTGTTAGGTTTCTTTTACTTTTTGTCTTTGCCCTCTGATTGGAACACAGAAGAGCTGTTGTGTTGTCCTCTCTTTTATAGAAAGTGGACGGTTTTGTTGAAAGAGAGACTTGCTGCTGGACCTTTCAGTCAGAACTTGTTGACAACCTGCACAGCACAACGCTACACCCCTCACTGTAACAATGAAGCCATGTACTGCTCGTAATCTGTCTACATGTGACATGCCATCACAAGTAGACCTGTTCAGGACATGAGGGCGGGCCGGGTTGGTTTCGGCCGAGCTCAGCCCAAGTTTGCTCTCTTTTATTTGGGCTTGGGCCCACCTGACCTGGCCTTTTGGGCTTTGTCTAGGACTTGAACTTTCTAGCTTGACTCACTTTACATTTTTTTACAATTGGTACTAAGCATTAAATGCTTGCATGTGTGTTTTTTTTTTCCATAATTTGACTTATAGAACAATGTTTTTGCAGGCGTGCTGAGTGGATGATTATCATGAGATTATATTTTTTACTCATCTGTGAAATACTTCTATTAAGGGTTATTATCTCAAATAAATGCATCTAAGATGGGTGCCACAATGTTTTTTCATTTCTAACCTTATCTGTTTACAAGTTAGTGTGGCTCATAATTATATAAACATTCATGAGCTATCATGTAATGTAATGGGTATAAAATCACTTAACTCGTATTTTTTTTTATCAATCGTGATCATTTCTTTTTTTTATATTTTCTATAAAAACAAATACATACAACACACCTCTAAGGTGTTTTTTTCTCTATCACAACACTAACTTAAACAACAAGGGGCCTTTTAAACCCAATAGAAGATTTGTTTTGTAAGTGTTTATAAGCACCCAATATAATATTTCGTCTTTGAGTTTTCAACCTGGTTATAAGTAGTGGAAAGGTCTAAATCTAGTAGGGTTTGCTTCAAATCTTGTTAGTGGTGTTGTTTGTGAAAGACTTTGAAAAAAATATGGTTCAATTCTTTTTTTTTTCTTTTTTTTTAGTTTTTTTTTTCATAGCAAACAATCTAGAAACACTATGACATGGAAGAGTGATAAACCTCCTTATCACATGTGCACTGATAGCTTCTCTAGATCTTCAACAACTAGCACAACAATTAAGAATGCTCATAAAACTCTATTGACTATATAAGAGCAACTAAGAGCTCTGCCTCTTTCTAAGTAGGTAACTTCATCGTTAACCTCATCATTTACACCCCTATTGCATGTACACAACTTTTATTTCAAGAAAAAGAAAAAAATGGTCAAAACAACATGCAATAAAGTAGGAAAAAGCATTGTTACTTCTTAAACTCATATGAAAGCCACTCTCGACATCATAAGGAGTGTTCTTCTCTAAATAGATACTTGAAATTAAAAAAAGTTAAAATATAAACTAGCATGCAGTCGTAGTCATAAAGGCAATTATTGTCATTGTCATCACTCCTCATCATAGATATCCTCTGGTATTCCAAACAAAAAGAGGGCATAAAAGAAAGTTATATATGAGGTCATACATGCTTTTAAAGTGAAAGTGTTTAACTTTCAACTATGAAGCGAGTATTGGACAATAATTTACTGAGAAATTTCATCATTATAAAAATGAGTCTAAATAATTACAATGGACTCATTGACCTGAAAAAGGCACATAAAAAAATATGCATAACAAAAAACTAAAAGAGGTGGTGCTTTCATTATGCATCACCTCATAAAATATTATTCATTGCATTGATATTTTTTTTATTGCCTTTGTTTTTCTTTACAAAAAAAAATTCTAAAAGAGGTGGTGTTTTTATTGTGCACCACCTCGCAAAACATTATTCATTGCAATAATTTTTCTTGCTTTAATTTTTTTTATTTTATCTTTTAATATTTGGTTTATTAGATACCGAGCTTCATGATTTGTTGCAATTTGCTTTTTATGTGGTTATTCAAGTTTCATGACCTGTGTTACAGGTTTAATGGGTTAGCCTAGTTAACTTTTTTTTATTGGATTTTTTTCGACTTCATCATTCAATATTAGGTTGATTAAAAATTAGGCTTCGTGATTTGATTTAATTTACCTTTTATTAGGTTATCTCGGTCTCGTGATTTAGATCATGAATTTAGCAAGTTAATCTAAGTTAACTCAAGTTATTTTATTATGTCCTTTTTTAAATTGAGTTTTTTTTTTCAATTTTATTCTTCAACTGTGGGTTGATTAAGAATTATTGTAACACCTCAAGTTTTCTTAATCAATATTAAACATAATTCATGATATATCATGATAACAATATCAATTACACACACACACACACTATAACTTTTTTATTTTCTAATAAGTAGAGTGATACCTCATCCTCAGCAACATTCAACTAATTAAATTCTTGATTTGTCAAGAAAAAGGTTTTTCATTTTTTTATGAAATTTCAGCTAAGTTTTCCTATAAAGAAGCTCTTTTAAAAAAATTATATCATGTCACAAACAAAATATTCTCAATCTCAACTCAACATACATCAATCATCATCAATAACAATAATCTATAACCTCAATCAACCATTCAATCCCTCCTCAAAACTTCACTTCATAATAATCATATAAATATAAAATGCATGGATTCAAACATGAATATTCTAGTAAAATTACATAAACATTAGACTAAATATATTATTTCTGATTACAACCATTTACAATAACCTATTTATAAGACCATGAATATTCACACAACTAACTATTTACTTACAATAATCAGGAGTACATCCTAAAAACATATATAAGATTAATAACATAAAGTGTTTGCAAAATTACAAAACATCACATAATACAAAATCTATATATACTAAAACTGACAATTAATGTTGTGGTGGATGGTAAGAAGAACCTGAAATACACATCTAAAATAATATTAATTGCAACATTAACTATATTTACATTTAAAGTGTATGTCGTAAAATAAATGCATGTATAAACTATTTTATTTCCCTGAATCAATTTCCTCAACATAATCTGTGTCCCCATTCATACAACTGACCAGACTAATTTTGCATAATGGTAGCCCCTGTTTTTGTGGTCGGCTCACTTATTGTTTGAAATATTAGCTCCCGCTCATGCAGCCAGCTAATTAATATATATTTTAAGAAATATCAACCCTCGCTCTTGTGGTTAACTGAACAATTTAGTAACAATGGCCCTCGTCTTTACGACCAGCCAAATCGTTAAGTTTCAGATAATAACAACTCTTGCTCCTACGATTAGCTCATAGTTTAGTCCCGACTGAATTTAAGAATTCCCAATCTTTCTTACATTATATTCATTAATCCTCGTTCATGCAGTCGTCATACTAAAACCAATTATATGTTTACCATTCTTAATTTGAGTATAACTATAAACAATTCCAGATTTAATCAATACAATTGCATATTAGTAAAAATCAATAATTAGTGTATCTAATAGTTACCTGAACTACCAAACAAGCACGCTCCCTCTGTAATAGGTCATGCCTCCTATGTACCTCTTATTCACATGAAACTTCCTTATCATCATTCTATATCAATTCATTATATATAATCTCTTTGCATATTAGTTAATACATTTTCATCCATAATTTTAATCTTATATATTGTTTCTCCCCATTATTTCCTTCTAACATGCTCCTTCTATAATTTCTCATATTATATCTAAATTAAATAATTTCCTAACTATCTCCGTAATATACCAAATCTTTCATTAAGGACAATTAATTTTATTTACTATTTACTTATTATTCTCCCATCATCATTTCATTCTATTTTCATACCTTATGCTTTGTATTTAACACACTTCATATATTTTGTTATCTGCAAGTATACTTCAAAGTATATATTAAGTTTTATTTGTGAACTTATCCTTATCAACATGATTTCTTTAAAACATAATTCAAAAACACAAATCATAAATATTTCTTACCAAATTTTCCAAAGTATGTAAGACTTTGCATAATCAAAGTTTCATCACAAATAAGTATATAATTGGTCTCTTCATTTTAAACCATTTCCATCACAACCGCATATATTAAATACATAAAACTCATCATTTTACAACATTCAAACACATCTAAACATTCCTTAAAAATATTTCCTATAATGAGTCAACCACTACTTCATTTGCACACCAAAAATTCTACTTCAATTTCAACAATTTATTCACTTTCTCTACTCATTATATCATTCCTTACACTAATCAATAACCAATTCCAATTTCCCCTGATTTTTTATCCAAGAACCCTAATTCATAATTTATAAATATTCAATCAATTTAAGACATTAATCTACAAGAAACTTATCTAACGGTGTTAAGACATCTTACCAAGCAATAATCAAGACTCTAAACACTCACCAATTGAAAAATTTCCAACCTTTCTTCTTCCTTCAAAATTGTTGAACTGTTCTCCCTTTTTCTCTACTCCTCTCATTTGATTTCTTTCCTCCGATTAGTGTTCATATGCTTGGTCTGATGTTTTCTTAAGGTTCTCACTCAAATTATATGTTTTCCCATGGATTTTTATCACTCTCCAAAGTCATTCTTCCTCCATGTTTTCCTTTGTTTTTGGCTGGTCACAACACACGAATGCATGCACGCTCACGCACATACATATATATTCAACCTTTTTACAAATTTCTTCTATGTCTCTCAATAGTAATTTTTTATATTTTTCAGATAAAAATTCCCAAAATCTTGACACCTGTCTATATCAAATTTTACCCAAGCTATTTCGAATTTCATTACACCGGTACTTTTAGTTTCATAAAATCTGCTTCCATTAAAATTTTATTTGTGTTTATATGTATTTTTTATTTTCCAAGTATTTTTCATATTTTTTTACCCGTATATAATATTTTACTTCAAATTCTCAAAACTATCATCATTCTCGTAATTTAATAATCACTTTACTCATTTGACGTAATATTTTTATTATTATTTTTATGGATTTGTTCAAGGGTTTACAATTGTGTTTCATAATTTGTTTTGATTTGCTTTATATAGGGTTATTCTAGTCTCATGAGCCGAGTCGCAGGTTTAGCAGGGTAACTCGAGACGAAGGTGTATTTTTTTTTTTGCTTGCTTTCTATAAGGTTATCCTGATCTTATGATCCAAATCATGAGTTTGACGGGTTAACCCAAGTTGACTTAGGTTATTTTTTTGTGTTCTTTTTTTAATTGACTTTTTTTTT
>Ga0307517_10010998_pt1 | contig 12582 bp, 13 predicted proteins | sample 23_EM_MG_FD_194515 | JGI IMG/M metagenome (GOLD analysis project Ga0307517, IMG submission 194515) | Populus trichocarpa ectomycorrhiza microbial communities from riparian zone in the Pacific Northwest, United States - 23_EM | ecosystem: Host-associated > Plants > Roots > Unclassified | place...
CTTGACCTATACCTTGCTGCAAAGGAATTCCTTTGGGTCTTCACTGACTCAGCAAACCATATTCTTCGTCATAGGCGTGGCAAGTAAACCATGTTCCTCGCCATAGGCGTAACAAGTATGTCGCTTTTGCAGCCGTTGTATCTTTCTAGTATTCATCCACAGCACAGCTTCTTTGGACATTTGGTTGGTGCTCTCGGCTCGAGAGAATTCTCTGCTCCCATCTGCATGTTGCTATTGGAAAAATCGGCGAACCGCGTCACCCGACAAGCATCAGCAGACGATGTTCATGCTTCGCTCTCTCTCCTGACTTCCGTGTTCCAACATCGCAACTATTCGCAACAGATCTATGTAAGATATTTCTTTACGCCTTCTGGCAGTCTGTTTCACTGAACACCTCAAGACTGCAAATGAGATGCCAAGCGAGAGCAAGAGGATTGTCGCTCATATTGTTGACCCTAATTCAATCCACCCCATCTTCTTGGAGGGCCTTGTGTAAGATTTCTTTATTTTTGTCGGTTTAATGGAGTTGATTATTCTCCAACAGCGATGGGGATCATTCTGCGTCGTCGCCTTCGACATTGAGGCGTCGTGCTCAAGCTCTCATCATTTTTGTTGGGCGTGCTTTCAAGGCTAAGGCTTCCGTGGCAAACGCTCCTGAGGGCGAAGGCTCCATCAGCACAGTAATAACGCAACTTATCGAATTGTCAACGCTGCCGGATGGGAAGTCCACAGAGACCAAAGTAGAGGAAATAGCGAAGGCTGCTCGCGCGTCAATGAATAAACTTCTTAGTTTGATGTCAGCCCTTGACTTCATCGATGCCGTACATTCTATGCTCGGATCTGGGGATATGAAAGACCGCTAGAGGAATTGGTCTCAGCATTCACTGCATTCGTGCTACAGGGTTTGTCTTCTTTTCCCCCCCTCTGTCTATATTAAAGGAAGGCTGTTAGATCATACACTGCCGGAACCAACGGTTACTCAAACGGAATCGTGCTGATGGGCTCAATTGCAACAGAAGGATCAAAATGCTCTGAGGATGCTCGACTCCGCTGAAAAGGAACCAGTTTTTGGATGGGATCGAGTCTCCAGATTCCTGTCAGGTAATTTTCGTAATTGAACCCCGGTGACTATGGCGGTGGGGCGCGTCACTCACAATTACGGAAATATTAGTGATGCTATGGCATAAGAATTGCATTGAGAAGAGGGGGCTATCTTTTTTGCACGCTTGGCCTAGATCTTATGAATTGTGGCTCCCCTTCTGCTGGCGACATCCTGTGATATCGCGGATCAACTGCACCGAATTTGTGTCCCACTTACCACTACATTTCCAGTGGATTACGCAGACCTGGCAAATCGAACGTACGCAGCGCAGGGCGGGGTGCAGAAGCCTTTCAAGAAAGCGACTCTGAGGAAGAACAACCCCATGCAGCTGCAGTCAACGTGTCTACAGATTTTGCAGCATCAAATATGTTGGACGATGCAGCGGCGGTTGCTATGCTTGAGCAAGCTTCGTTGATGGCCTGTGGAGTAGTCGGCATTCAGCATTGTAGGCGGGCCCTACTACTGAGTCATTTTGTTGTTGTTTAGTGTATGCGAAGGTGGAGCAGCTCCACAAGCATGAATGTATATAAACTCGACCTTCCTGCTAATTAGTGCCCCAACTATCTCTACACGCGCACAATGACCCCAGCACAAACATGCAACCTGCCACTTCCCTCAGATTCCAAGAACGCCCTGCTGCTGAGCGTCGACAGCAATTTGCCCAAGGTGACTACTATTCAGCTGTTCCCTACGATGTTTGACTTATATCACGTGATCGCGTTTCCAAAAACGAAATTGAAGTATCCAAGCCGCAAGTTCGCCAACAACTCCAACTCCAACTCCAACTATAGGCCCAAACATCAAAGAACTCACCGCAACTCTCTACCTACAGGTTCAGATGGAGTGAGCAATCCTCCTGATGAAAACTTTGCCTACCAAGCTGGACGCGAGTTCTTCCTCATTCATGGCCCATGGATTCGCTCAGGGGACGATCTCTTCGACACCAACATTGTCACCCACTACAATGCAGTGGAGACATTCGAGACCGACGAGAATATGTGTCAGAAGTGGCTTCGACGCCAGGTCAGTTCCATTCACATGCCTTAGCATCGCACTCACCCATGACTAGTTCATGAATGGCCTCGATACCCAACGACGCGATACTGCGACCTGGATTCGGTACAACTGCTCATCAATTCTGGGTGTCTCCGGGAGCGACCTCCTCAAGCCAGACGTCAGGAACGCCGAATTTCGTGAGGAAATCGGATGGATGAGCAAGACTGGACTTTATTCGAGTGTTGACGTTCCGATTCTTCACAAGGATTGGAATGGTGAGCATTCACTTTCTTCCATTTTCCTCAACCCAAAGCTCATGGGGGTGAGCTTTATGCATCCCACATCCAGCCTTCGGAAACTGATTTTTTCACTCAGATCTACGTTGCCCTTATTCATGGTCTCAGCGCTGCAAAGGGTTTCATGACGGACGGATCGCTTCAACCACAGACCGAGACGATGGCACCGACTCATAAAGTCCGTGACATCACGGCCGGCGCTATTGCTACATGCGGCGTGCTGGTACGCTGCTACTTGTATTGATACTTCTACACTACTTAACTCTCTTTCTCAGGCTCGCTGGGTGCTTTCGGCTGACGACACTCTTCAGGAAGTAGGCCTAAGCACTGGCATACGCTACTTCGATGACTTTGAGAAATACTCGACAATTCTCGAGGCCGGCCTACAACAAAAGGAGACAAGCGTCCTTAACATCTTCAAGCAGTGGGGTGAAAGGATATTCCCTATTGAGAGCAGAAGGCTGCGGAAAGCAATGTACCTTTTGCTAGCTGATTCAGATGACGAGATAGAATACCAGGACGGAAATGGGAGGGCCCGGAGTCGCAGCATCGCCAGTTTGAACCCTGTGGTTATGTAGTATCTGTATGCTCTGCCTGAAATATGTGGATTTGTTTTTCTTTTTGTTGTGAAACCTGAATATTGCACTAGAAATCGAGCACCAGTCCCAGATCATTTGAAACGCAAGGCAGCAATACAATCTATGGGCCATATTGTATCCAGCTCACAGACGGCTGCTTAGTTTGCAATGCGCTGTGAGTCCCCCAGAATTTGATATATCATAGACGAATTGATGAGGGTCTTGCAGCCCCTCTGCCTTCATTTGGAGGCGTGACATTAACTCCGTAGTAATGCAGCATTATTATGACAAACTCACGACGTTACATCTGACAGCCTCTTAGGTTGTGAGTCTCCGAGAACCAGATATCTTGTAGATAATTTGTGAGAATATCGCAACCATTCTGTCACCATGCAAAGGGGCTAGATCAATTTCATAGTGATGCAACATAACTACAACCAACTCGCAACATCACAGCTAGGATATTAATTGGAGGAAGCAAGATCTAGCAATATCTACCATTGTGAGTTGACCTAAAATATGTTACGAACTCATGACATCGCATCTGATGGCCTTAGTTTGTGAGTCTCCGAGAGCCAGATATCTTGTAGATAATTGATGAGAATATCGCAGCCGCTCTGTCGTCATGCAAAGGGGTGATATTAATTTCATAGTAATTCAACATTATTACAAGAAACTTGCAACATCACAGCTAGGATATTAATTGGAGGAAGCAAGATCTAGCAATATCTACCATTGTGAGTGGATCTAAAATATGCTACAAACCCGTGACATCACATCTGATAGCCTTAGTTTGCAATGTGTTGTGAGTCTCTAAGACCCAGATATCTTGTAGATAATTGGTGAGAATATCACAACCGCTCTGTCGTCATACAAAGGGATGATATCAAATTCATGATAATGCAGCACTACTACAACAAACTCACAACATCACGGCTAGGATATTAATTGGAGGAAGCAAGATCTAGCAATATCTACCATTGTGAGTTGACCTAAAATATGCTAACCTGTTCATAACGCCGACAACGATTCATCATGCATTTCGGGTGTTCATATTGGATGATGGGAGTCTTTCCAATTTCCTGATGTACCTGGGGTGACAGTTTGTGGCGCGCTGAAGTCGGCTGAACCTCAAATTGGTCAATTGCTCCCACGCCTGACGTCAGCTGACTGCTTGGTTGCGCACTCCAAAGGGCAAGTTCATGCAGTCCAACACCCACGACCACCACATTGATCGACAATTCCGCTCTCGTTTCCCACTTCCAGAACTCCTCCTTTTGACTGGTTCCTTGAAAACTCCTCAAAACTTCTCATCCCCACGGTACCACCTACGTCGTGAACAGCAGCTCAGAACACGCTTCTAGGTACTATATTAATTGGTCAAATGACATCTTTTGGTCCCTCACCAATATATTTGCATCATTCAACCTTCTGTCCTTGCACCCCATATCGTCCTTCAACATGTATGTTTTGTGTGACCTTGAAAGATTCCGTTTGTGGCGATTCTAGCTTTAAGTATTCCACAAGAAAATTACCCGTCCGTTGCAAATGGCTGCTCCTTTTAGAATTTCAAAATACCCACTTTGTGTATCGTTTCGAGGTTGAGAAATTCGAATCTAAAGGCAGAATCTCGAAATTCCAATATTTTATTAGGTGAAGATCGTTTTTTCGGCGGAATAGGAGCAGATTTTACTTAAATATAGCCAAGCAGCCACACAACCACCACCACTACCCCTGCAATGCCTCCTCCCATGTAAAATAGAGTGGAAAATAAAAATAAAGATGTGTAAAAACATACAAGCACCAGGTGCACTAGGTTTAAGGGCACCGGTAGTGTCCAGTCAACATTAAAATAGAATTTACATACAGGACAATTAAACATTTCCAAATACCAACCAGCACATTTTTTGACCCACCAACTGCAAAGAGCGAGCCCCATGGCGTATACGAAGATGATGAAGATGACGTTGAGAACTGAAGGGACCCAATAATAAGGCTTAGAACTATGAGAGAACATGGGGGTTTAAAGTACACTCACTTTTTGCAACTTCTCGACGTCGATCAACCACGAAAAATCCCGACCACGCACGTAGCGAGTTTTTTTCATAAAGACCCAGGGTATACAGTCTATTAATTTATCAGATATTTTTCGAAACTTCGATGTCTGAATAAACCTACATAGACATGGCTCCAACCACAACTGCCCAATCCATCCAGTTTGCTTCGGTCTGCTTGCCTACATATGCCAGTATTGCCTTGAGCGTACCAAAGCTGAATATGATCACAAAGATGAGGAGGCGATAGTAAGTGACGCGAGGATGTGGATGGGATGCGTCGATGTCCCGTTCAGGAATTAAGAGTCCGGGGTTTCGTATCGGATATGTCTCATAAAGACCCAAACCATACAGTCTATTGATTTGTCATATAAATTTTGAAATTTCAGCATCTGAACAAACCTACATGGACGTGACTCCCACCCCGAAGGCCCATTCCAGCCAAGTTGCTCCGGTCTGGTAGCCCAGATATGCCAATATCGCCTTGATCGTACCAAAGCTGAATACGACCATGGAGACGCGCAGGCGGTAGTGCGTGATATGAAGATGTGGAAGGGCTGCTGTGTCATTCATTGCAGGGATTGAGAGTTCATGGGAGAGGTACCGCGGTCGCTGAATGGTGAATTTTGATTCCAAGAGAGCCCAAAGAAGGTCCAAGAGATCACGTTTGAATACCCATGCGCAGTACCTTGGCTTGCTATCTTCTGCATCATAGATGCTTGTCGCGAACAGCCTTCAGAATGAAGAAAGCTGCTTCTCATTTGGAGCATACGAAAGAATTGGTTATGGGCACTTACATCAAATATAGCACTACGCCCATTATCAAATCAATAGTGATAGAAACGAACTCTTTGCCTTGGTCGGCATAGACAGCTTTGGCTGTACCGAAGCCTATAGTTGATAATATCACCATTAAACGGTACAGCGTAATCCTCGGATGCCAATTCATATGTTCTAGAACTTCTGGTCTTAGTGGAGCAACTGGCTGCTTGGGTTCAAATTCGTCACTGACCTTATGCGAAGGAAATGGAGAAAAAAGTCAACATGACATGAACATGACAGCAGAAAAATATGACAATCCGGTAACAGCCGGGCATGTGACAGTGGCGTACAAGGGGACGGCCTATTCCAGGCTGCCGCGGCCTCCTTCGACGACCACTCAGTTAAGTGTGTTACTTCATTTTGTTGGTCCTAACCTGCTGTTTTATCAAACTAGCACTCACAGCCCTTCCCCTCGCTTCAGGGGATGTGGGCTTCAAACTTCAGCCCACCCAGGTACCCCACGTCCTGCCGCTGTCACTCGAAATGCCTTTGTGGGCCAACGAGTGCACGGCGAGGAGTTTTTGTTGCGGTTGTGCTCCCTCCACTCCTCCTTCGGCAACAACTGAACCCACATTCCATGTGTCTGGCGCCTCTCGAAGTGCCGCTTTCCACGAAACCTGTCGACCAACTGATATGACAAACTACAAGTCGTGCTGCAGACACAAGGAAAATAAAGGGGGCAGGACCCGGAGTACCAGTGAGGACAGGTTGGGTGGCTAGGCCACACTCGGTATAGAGCTGAATCCCGCTGAGGTTAATGGCGAGGATAGTGTGATTAATCTCGAGGGCGAGAAAAAAATACTCTTCGTCGTCCTCGGTTAGCACATCCACATCCGACCATGTCCCATCTAGAGCCAGGGGTATCCTGACCTGAACCCCAGGGTTCGATCGCTTGACACCCACGGACGACTATTTCGTGGCCTTGTTGGACCTGAACACATTCACAAACTCGAAGCTCCCATTCGTGTCGTTCGGGAACTACCCTTAGCTATCTGCTGCCTCTCTTTGTCCTTTGCCGACTCCAAGCATTCTGGCAGGATTCCAAGAGGGTCGGTCGGTCCCATATGTATAATCCAACCAGGGACGGGAATTGGCCAGTGGTCTATTTAGTCATAGATAGATATTCAGATAATTACATCGTCATAAGGTACAATCAATCAATGGGCCATTTTCATGTCGATGGATCCATGGCCATCGAATCCTCTGCCCATCACGCTTTTTTTGCAAGTCATTGTTTATGCTACCATTCTCCAGCGCAGGACGAGGACAGTTCCAGGGTCGGGTCGTCTTTTAAGTCTTCGCGTCGTATCCGATCTTGGGGCTCGACTGCCTGGCAACTCGCTTCACCCTCGTCGCGTGGACACACCCCGACATCGACCTTTTTTGAATATCTTGAGGGTTGACTGCATTGCACCGTGAGGGTGAGACCTAAACAAATGCTTTAGAGGAAACTGACTTCGGCTCACCCCGATCCTCCAGCGAAACTTTAACTTATTCGTGGTCGGGTTCATCACAGGGCTTACTTCCTTTGCATCTCGGGTGTGATGAGCGGATTAGCGACTCCAACTATTCCCACTCTATCGCGTCCGTGGTTGGTTCGCCCCATTACCCCAGCTGGTTTCAACTATGATATCACCGTATCACCTCCGGCTGTAACTCCGATTCGACGGATAAGTCACAACTTTCGGAGAACACCCGTCGCGATGAATCTTTGACATCGATTGGCCTTCCTGCTCCTCCGCGACGAAATCTCACTGAAAGGGGACCTCTCGCGAGACATTTTAGTCAGGGAGGGACGATATTCGGCCACTACCTTTATTCTTCCAAACCTTAATTCATGTTCGGCTTTGCGCGTGCTGCGTTTTTGCTGCGTTTTGTGGGCGCCTAATTCTTACATAATCATATAGTATTTGCTCTATTCGAAATCCCTCCTCAGGACGCACCTAAGATTGTAAAATACTAAGTCCTTGTAAAGATATCAAAAATAAACGATAAATCGAATATTTTAAATCCCTAAGGCGGTCATGTGACCCAAATTGCCATGTCATGACTCATCACCTCTTTTACTCAACCATTGCGCTGTCGGTCCCAGGGTGTATTGAAACGTCAACTTCTCGATTTTACTTTGGCACGAAGAGAGGTATGCTCCATTTTCCCGCTGCGGTTGTGTATCCTCAACTCACTGTATCTCTCGTAGTTGTCATCGTCCCTCTCATTTTTCACGATGCTTGCCAACATTTCCTTCTTCCGTCCTCCTTCAAGTTCCAATGGTAAATGATTTTGTTTCTGGTTCTCGTTTTTGTACGCGCTCACGGTTCGTCGTTCTAGATCTTTGACTTGCTGCTGACGAAGAGGGTGAATAAAACCACCCTCATCTCTTCTTTTTCCGGCCGCCGCCGCTCCTCATAGATGTGTGCGAGGAAGGATTAGAGCTCTGGTAGTGGTAAGAGTTCTTCTCTCAATCGGGATGATCATGACTCACCATATCTCTCCAAGTCCCAGTCACCGCCCCCCCTTCTCGTTCGCGGCGCTCGCGAAACCCAGCACATGCCGAACCTATAGCAAATTTAAATTAGGAGATAGACTCCTTCCTCGAGGACGGCGTACCTTCATATCTCGCGTCTGTACGTGTCCGTCTCGTCGACCTGGAGGGGTGGTATTCGGTAGGGTGGTCGTCGTGTCATTAAGTAAACCTTTTCTCTCCCGTTTGCCGCCCGAACCTGCAACGAGTTGATATGTTGGCAGGTCCATGGTTGTCAACATCTCTGCAGACAACCCTGTAATACCAATTAGCCCCTGGTCCAAATCGAAACGAGGAGCGCGAGGTCGAATCTTTGGAGGTACGTACCCATTGCATCCCGTTATTCATCACCCTGACCTCGGCTAGAGACGATCGGCGGTGTGGATTTGGCAGTGAACATGTAGGTACGTCCGTTTATGTGATGCGCCGTACATGAGAGCTGAGGGGTTCCATCGTTAGCCCGAGATGTAGCCCGTTCATTTGCATGTCTCTTGCGTTCGAGTTCCATCGACGACTGCCAACGTCTTGCCAAAGAACCGTCATTCCAACCTGTGAAATTCCGAGTTAGCTAACCCCTGGTTTGAGTCAAAAGCGGGGAGCGCGAACTCGAATGAAAATCCGTGCGCATCTTGCAGTGCCGTTATTCGTCGCCCTGACATCTTGTAGAGGGCATTGGCGATGTGGTTTCCAGGATCAAGTGTTAGTTTCCGTACATGAGAGCTGAAGCCGCCATCGTTCGCCTTGATCTCTCCTTCCTTGGCAGGATCTACCGCATAGCAATCGGCTTCGGGGTAAGAAGATGGGAGGAATCTCAGGCGCGGATATCCTGCAGCCTTACCGCCGAGTGGATTGGGGCCGAGTGTATTTCCTGGGTGGGATGCAGCAAACAGCTATGTAATGGGACAAGAATGGAAGTACGGGCGGGATCGTGTCGGGGAGTACACCAGATAACGCTGGTGGGATAGCGATCAGCATCCAAGGATGGATCTATGGTCATGACCGACCAATGATTGGGAGCGACGCCATTCGAACGTGTCCTCGTATGCGTGGTTTTCTGTCCCTCCTAGCCCACATGTTCATCGGGCGACGGTGGCGCAGGGCAGGTGCATGAGGTTGTAATATTGTGTCTAGGAGACGGAAACTGCAGACATTTCCGGGATTTGATACAAAATATTTACCTGGGGGACAGTGTGAGTAATATTACGGGCGTACGACGTTAGTACTAACCGATTTCGGACCCATTTGAACTCTTAGTATATGCATAATACCATTCCATGAGCTAGTCCCTCAATGTTGACTCGCTTCGACTGCTTTAACTCTCAGCGGGTGCATCATGCAATTCCATGAGCTACTTATTCTTTCGTTTTGACCCCTGTGAACTCTTAGATTGTGCGTAATGCTGTTCCATAAACTAGTCGTTCAGTACTGACAACGACTTTGAACTCTCAGCGCGTGCGTAATGCCATTTCCATGAGCTACTCATTCGATGCTGATGCGGTTCAAATGCGGTTTTCCACAGATTCTCACTGTTTTGGTGGGATTTCTCAGCCAACGATGGGGATTTTAGTAGGCTCATAACGATCCCTCTGTTTTATTTTCGGTATTATTCATTAGGGGGGGTCAGAGTACCTGGTTCTGGGGATGTTCAGACTTGGTTCTGGGAGAACCAGATCACGTAGGGTCCGGAAGTAAATCCTTGTCACGGTTGGTCCCACCGAGACTTCAAAGTTCTACGTTTCCTCACGCGTTTTGTGCTATGTACAGCTTAAATTCGAAACTTCAAGGAATAAATAATTTTGTGTATAAAGTGCGCTAAAATATATCCCTACATCCAGTTTTTAGGAGGAAGAAAACCCCTGGTGCAGTTAGTTATTAGGCTAGGTCTTGTATCTCGCAGAAAGTTCTCACCGCCATAAGGCAGGTAGAAGATGATTACAAGCGTGCTCCCGGCATTTAAAGTTGGTCTACAACGTACACTACAATTTACATACCTCTGCGCAGACCTGCGTGACACTTGCGACACTTGCGATCTCTTCTGAGCATCTGCGGGACACTTGTGGTCACCCGCGAACAGGTGACCGCAGACGGCACGCAGATTTCTGTATGCCCGGTGAAATGACGGATATCCTGAATTCAGGTCGCCTCAGCGTTAGTTTGGAATTCAAATTTCCATGACTTAAATCCCACTGATAGTCTCCGCCGACTTATCCCTAGGTCCTTTCAATTCCTCAAAGCGATGTTGAAGTTGTCACTTCTTTCAGTGGGCTTGGCGTTCAAGATGGTCTGCAAGTCTCACAGCCTCTCTGAGGCGCACCCATTGGTCCCAATGGAGTTCGTGCTTTCGACACATTCAAAACAATTCGGACCCAAATTCCTTTTCCCCCTTACACCCTTCATCAACAAGGCATTACAAGCAACATCAGTTATTCACAATCCCCTGTTCAGGTCTACCCATCGGATCAAGGCGCGGTCGGCACTGTACAGTTCAATGGCACCTGCGACGGACAGGATGACGTTTTGCCTAATATGCAAACCTTCACATCATTGAACTCCAATAAAAGCCTAATGTTCTGCGCGTTCAAATCCTCCACCAACCCGTCGTCTTATTTACTCTATCTGCATGGACTTCAAAATTATGCCGAGTCGATTGGGAACATCGCATCCATTCAACCTGCTATATTAAAAGTAAAATATGATTCATATCTTGGTGTTTTCTGCTCACACCGCGTTATTGAAACCCCTCCGACTATGTTCTCTGGATTCACAGATCAGGCAGTGGGAGAATTGAGGACCCTACTAGCCGACGCTCAGACTCAGGAACTCAATCTCGTAGCTGACTCGGTCACAGCCTTGGAGATCAGATATTTGAGTCTGTCGGCAGATGGACAGCAAGCGGGGTATCTGCCGCTATACAAAGCGATGCTGCAAGGTATCCTGGAGTACGAGGTAAGTCGTTGTTTCCACTGTTCGCCTCGCATGCCTCATTATAATGCAATAGGTCGCATATACTCAGTTGCTATGTTCAACATTCACCAACCGGCCTCCTTTCCACCGCATGATAGAAGGGTGGACGATCTACACAGCACTATGTTGGTCTGTCGGCTTTGAGAATGTTGGCTATTTATTGCCAATGACGATTATCAACCTGGCGTCCTTAATCCTTCTCCTTGTGGCCATGTTCAGGACAAAGAAGGGCAGCTTCAAATATGACCCTACCAATCCGGAGGTACTTGCCGCAGCTGAGCCTGGACAACGTGTTGTAGATAAGCACGATAAAATGGGCCGTCGTTTGTTTTACTCTGTCGATGGATGACGGTTATTGTGTGCCTGAGTCTTTGGAGGTTGATAACTGTGGCCACTGAATGGCCTTTCGTGATCTTACCACTTGCCTTATTCGTTTTCGCATCATTTTGACAACCCCACATCCTTCTCCATGCAACGGCGGGCTCTCTTTTGCGTACACGCTCCTTTGTATATATCCAAGTACAGACAGTTCAGTAAGTCACCTACTCAATGCATGATGAGGAGAGATCATTCGAAATTCTTTCAAAATAGAGTTGTCGGGTGTGTCGGGTATTGCGCTGCTGTCGAAGGTTGGTCAGAAGTAGGGATTCCAGAGGTGACATAAGTTCTCCTTTTTCTTCTTTTCTATCACTCCATCAATTTCATTTACCTCCTTATATCCCGACTTACACACAAAGATGATGGCAAATATACGTGCATCAATACCTCACAGAAATACGAGAATTTTGTTCATTAACTACTCTTGAAGTCTTTGGAGACATATCTAGATACATTCAAGCATTTCACTCAGCGAACATCAACAGGCGCCCCATTGCATTATGCCAAATTTGCAATCCTTGGTTTTGACCCGTTGCGAGCCTGAAATAACAAAGCAGCGGGCGGTCGTGATGGCACTATCAAGTTGTTACGATTGTTACGATTTGTCATCTATCTACGTCTACAAGAGACTCAGGTTATTCTAATAAGGTAACCTCGATAGACCAAGTGAAGGGGTGGGGGTATTGGAGGTAAGGAGAGGGGGTAGTTAGAGTAAGATAGTTAGTGAAATAACTCGGAATGTTTAAGGTCGCAACGAATCGGGTGCATAAAAAACCCAGTGGGATAAAAGCTACCGTTCTGCGGTTTGAAGGTACATAGTGAAATCAATGTCGCGCCTGTGAGGGGCAGTTGTTCTTGGCTGCCATTCGTT
>Ga0307517_10010999_pt1 | contig 12582 bp, 8 predicted proteins | sample 23_EM_MG_FD_194515 | JGI IMG/M metagenome (GOLD analysis project Ga0307517, IMG submission 194515) | Populus trichocarpa ectomycorrhiza microbial communities from riparian zone in the Pacific Northwest, United States - 23_EM | ecosystem: Host-associated > Plants > Roots > Unclassified | place...
ATAATTTTATTATTTTTTTTAAAAGTAATTTTTTATATCTAACACATTAAAATATCTAAAAATACCAAAAAAAATATTAATTTAAAATAAAAAAATACTTTCAAAACACAAAAACAAACAAAACTTAAAAACAACTGTTTTCATGTCTCATATAATACTCTTTCTGTAGAATGCAATTGACGCTTCAAAGCAAAATCTTAATAAAATCTCAGGCAATCAAACATAAAGTATTCTCTCAATGAGTGGAAATCTGATAAATATCCTAACCTTTTTCCATGCATGCCTCGTCAAGACCTTTAATCTCATGGCACTTTTCTCTCCATGCTAATAATAAATAACCCTAGTTCTTTTGCAACAATTTCAAAGAAGTCCTTAATCCAGCAATCGTTACTGGTTTTTTGCATAGTTACTAACCTGACCGAGTTGCATTCAAGCTTGAGTGACTTAACGGGTTAATTCACAACTTAGTTAATTGGATTAAATCTGAACACGACTTGACTTGACTGGATTAATTTTAAAAATTAAATAAATAAATTGTAGCAATATTATTTTTGATAAAACGACTGGCCTGAACTCGTGAATTAATCCCGTGACACACCGATCCAAGACAGACCTCAAACCAGTGAAGAGAACCATGCTTTTTTTCCACAAAACAGTTCGATCAAGTCTAATGTCTTGTCAAAAGCACTCCACTAAGTGGCTTGTACAAATTGACAGCTGGGACTTTCGAAGTATATACAGAAGCAGAAAGGGGGCAAAAAAGATTCCAATCATTTCATGTATATATAGCCACTATTCCCAGTAAGAAATTATCATTTGCAACGGGGATGGGACCATAATTGTCCCATCATATTTCTCGATTTTTATTTTATTTTAAAAATATTTATTTTTTCTATCTTAGAAATTATCATACAGCATGAAACACACAGCGAGAAACACGTAAACAAAAAGAGACTAGTTAATAAACTAAGATTTCTTTTTGCAATACATGGCATCAAGCCTTTGAACTCCATTACCCCCACTTTTCAAAGCAATTCACATCAATTTCAGCAGTGAATTATCTTGGAGAAAACAACCAAGACATGAGATTTGAAATGCCACGACCAAAAAGCATTGCTAATAGAAATAGAAGAAAAATCTGCTTTTAAGAGGCCTGATCTGCATTACTTTTAGCTTTACAGTAGTGAAATGCGCCCTTAAAGCACGTCTCAGGCATAGAGAAGAATATTTTTTGAACAAGGATCTTCTATGCCTTGAATATGAAGGAGAGTTGTTTGTTTTATATTCATGAGGTGCTAACCTTTTCAACTTTCCACCACATGGGATTGCTACTTGCTTGTCCTTATACAAGAACTTCAAGAGGTGAAACAAGGCTATATATAGGTGAGTGGGATTTAGTAAGATTTGAGTTCAACTAGCAAATAAATGGTTGGTGGATTTATATATTGAAATTGGATGAATATATAAAAATATATAGTGGTTAAGATTGTTTCAAGATAAAGATTTTGATACATTGAACCCTAATCCTATTCGACCTTTCCAAAAAGCTTTAGAAGATGATGATGATGAGTTTCCAAATTAAATAAAGCAAGAAGAAATACTTGAGATTTTTCTACTAAATGGAAGGTGAGGACATCAGGACATGCTTCCTGTGAGTGCAGGGACCATATGTTCAGATCATTGCCTCTAGCATACCCCAGCAGCATTTAAGAGATTCTGCACAAGACCATAACTCCCGCCCCAGTGACATTCACAGTTCCATAGTCCCACTATTTAACTCGCTGAAATCTTTATTGTCTTTTACCATTGGTCCTTTTCCCCGTCAACAAAGAACCTCAGGACGACTTCTATTATATAGGTTTTTTCTGTGAAAAAAAAATCAAGGCCTGAGGGTGGTAAGGAGCTCCATCAGTACCAGTAGAACTTTTGTTTTGAGCAAGTCACATGTGAGAAATGTCCAAGCCAGTCAACAGGTGATAGCAGAGCCAAAAACATAGATACCGAGCCAGATTTGAGAAAAGAAAAAAATATAGTGTTTCACGTTGGACCATAACCACATTAACTCCAGCCACTAGCCAAGCCTCCTAAGTCCTAACTTTCTTCAACAGGCATTCATGAAACAACCAACTGCTTTAATTACCTGCACTACAGCAGGATGGTGTAAGTGTCCTTCCTTGGTCCTTGCGAAGAGGTATTTCTAGCCTCCAAACACTACCTCCATAACACTTCTCATTCTGCTTTGCTTTCTCTTCACTTCGTTCTCCAAGCGAAACCCTTCTTTCTTGACCTGAAAAATGTTTGAAATTCCAGTGAAATGGCTGGTTTTCATTCTAACAATTTATCTACCTTTCAACATTGTCGTTTCTATGAACAACCCATTGACAAGAAAGACTTACATTGTCCAAATGGATAGGTCTGCAAAGCCAGAAAACTTCACCAGTCACCTTGAATGGTATTCATCGAAAGTACAGTCAGTATTGTCTAAGCCTGAAATTGAAGGCAATGCAGATGAGGAGGACAGGATAATTTATAGCTACGAGACTGCTTTTCATGGGGTTGCCGCCAAGTTGAATGAAGAAGAAGCTGAAAGACTAGAGGAAGCAGATGGAGTAGTGGCTATTTTCCCAGAGACTAAATATCAACTACACACAACAAGAAGCCCCATGTTTCTTGGGCTTGAACCTGAAGACACCACGAGTGTCTGGTCTGAAAAACTTGCAGGCCATGATGTCATAGTGGGAGTGCTGGACACAGGGATTTGGCCAGAGAGTGAGAGCTTCAATGACACAGGCATGACTCCAGTGCCTACTCACTGGAAAGGGATGTGTGAGACAGGCAGGGGTTTTCAGAAACATCATTGTAACAAAAAAATTGTCGGTGCAAGAGTCTTCTACAGAGGATATGAAGCTGTTACTGGCAAAATCAATGGGCAAAATGAGTATAAATCGCCAAGAGATCAAGATGGTCATGGAACTCACACAGCAGCTACAGTTGCTGGCTCTCCAGTTCGTGGAGCAAATCTATTGGGCTATGCTCATGGAACCGCAAGAGGGATGGCACCTGGGGCTAGAATTGCAGTTTACAAGGTTTGCTGGGCTGGTGGATGTTTCAGCTCAGATATTCTGTCCGCAGTTGATAGAGCAGTAGCTGATGGAGTGAATGTCTTATCAATATCTTTGGGTGGTGGGGTTTCGTCTTACTACCGCGACAGTTTGTCCATAGCTGCCTTTGGATCAATGGAGATGGGTGTTTTTGTTTCATGCTCAGCGGGAAATGCAGGACCTGAACCTGCCAGCCTCACCAATGTCTCACCATGGATCACCACAGTTGGTGCTAGTACTATGGACAGAGATTTTCCAGCCACTGCCAGGCTAGGAACTGGCAGAACTATATCTGGAGTGTCACTCTATAAAGGCCGAAGGACTTTGTCGACACGGAAGCAATATCCTCTAGTTTACATGGGAGGCAACTCTAGCAGCCTCGACCCAAGTTCATTGTGCTTGGAAGGAACTTTAAATCCTCGCGTTGTTGCTGGAAAGATTGTGATATGTGAACGCGGTATTAGTCCTCGAGTTCAAAAGGGTCAGGTAGCAAAACAAGCAGGAGCAGTAGGCATGATTCTAGCAAATACAGCAGCAAATGGAGAGGAGCTGGTTGCAGACTGTCACCTGCTTCCAGCAGTTGCAGTGGGAGAGAAAGAAGGGAAATTGATCAAAAGTTATGCTTTAACTAGTCGAAATGCAACTGCAACTCTAGCTTTTCGTGGTACAAGTTTGGGAATTAGGCCTTCTCCAGTAGTGGCAGCATTTTCATCCAGAGGACCAAATTTACTGACTCTTGAGATTCTGAAACCTGATATTGTTGCACCCGGTGTGAACATACTCGCTGCTTGGACTGGTGATTTAGGTCCATCAAGTTTGCCAACAGATCACAGGAGAGTGAAGTTCAACATACTCTCAGGAACTTCCATGTCATGCCCACATGTTAGTGGAATTGCTGCCTTGCTCAAGGCTAGGCACCCAGAATGGAGTCCAGCAGCAATCAAATCTGCACTGATGACAACAGCTTATGTTCATGATAACACACACCATCCAATGAAAGATGCTTCAACAGCTACTCCTTCAACCCCTTTTGATCATGGTGCAGGGCACATAAACCCAATGAAAGCTCAAGACCCAGGTCTGATTTATGACCTTGAACCTCAGGATTACTTCGATTTTCTCTGCACACAGAAGCTTACTCCAACACAGCTGAAAATTTTCGGCAAGTACGCAAACAGGTCTTGTCGACATTCTCTTGCAAATCCAGGGGATTTGAACTATCCATCTATCTCAGCAGTTTTCCCAGATGATACTTCGATTAAAGTTTTGACCCTCCACAGAACTGTTACCAATGTTGGCCTTCCAACTTCAACATACCATGTAGTGGTCTCACCATTCAAAGGAGCAACAGTCAAAGTCCAACCAGAAATCTTGAACTTCACTAGGAAAAATCAGAAACTATCTTACAAGATCATCTTCACCACAAAGACTAGGCAAACAATGCCTGAGTTTGGAGGTTTGGTATGGAAGGATGGAGCACACAAAGTAAGAAGCCCAATTGCTATCATTTGGTTGACACCACTTACGTAAATCATGCTATTGATTTTAACATTTGAGTATCCATGTTCATTGCAATAATTAGAATGTTTTGTAAAGAGTCCAGAGGCTCGCTCTTTTTTATCACATGGAATGGAATGCCTGCTCTTTGTTTTTCTTGCAGTCACCAATGAGATAGTTTGGACTGACCCTTCCAATTTATAGTCATAAACGTATAGATGCAAACTAACAAACAGAACATGAGGAAGGAGGGCCATTTGTTATTTTGTTATGCCAGGGGACAGCTATCTATCTTCCCTACAACTCATAGTCGGTTCATCTCATATGTCTACTTCATTTTCTTAATGCACTTCAAAAGGTGTCAAATTTAACTATATTTAGGGCAAAACATCAGTTGCTCTTCAGCTTCTGTACATCATACAAACAACAACTAGAAAATGTTGTCAAGGTTGAAGTTTAGCCTTTCCATGAACTGGAAACCTAGTATGAACAAACCACATTAATTTTCCACCAATGCTATGGCTGGCCAAAAGCCAGGAAAAATGTTAGAGTTAGCCATGTCTACTATTCCTTGTGCGAAAACAAATGTTAGATTGGATGAAAATCTTATTAGTGGAATAATCAAGTTGACAAGTCTAAAAATTTAAGATGCTCATAAATAAAATTGATATATTGGATAATTAGTTGATTTCTTAGTTCAAATAATTCGATCCATTCTTCATAGTCAAAGTGTCTAGTTGCTTGATATGGAAAGCCCAAGGAGTTTATAACTAGCAACAAGTGATGTTTGATAAGCCAAAGTAACTAGTAGTTGTGGTAGTAGCAGGCGGTGTTTGGTAAGTCAAGATGACAGATACTTGTGGTAAAAGCAAGTATTGGTAAGTCAAGATGACAGATACTTGTGGTAAAAGCAAGTAGTGCCTGGTAGGTGACCAGTAGTTATGGTAGTAACAGGTAATACCTAATAAGTCCAGTAACTGATAGCCGTTGTACCTGTAAAAGATCTCTTTTGATGGACGTGAGGAATCTTCAATGGTAAATTCAATAACTTTGTAGAGAGAACATGTAATGATATTTTAGAGGGATAGACTTTGAAAATATATGTGCTAAAAATATTAAGAATAAAAAGCTTGTGAACCTTTGGCTTGAAGGATTCGTAATGTATTTATAGCTCATGAATCTTGTCATTTTATAAAGAGGAGGGGTTGGATTGTAATTTTATCCTTGAGATATTTTAAATTGTATTGTATTTAAAATAATATGTATTAGATCAATATAAATTTTTTTTTATGGGTGTTGGGCTTGGGCAAGGTGATACCTATCAGAGATGAAAATGGGTCCAAACATGCTGTCTGAACCCAGACGCATTAGGCTCGGACATGATAGTCCAACCCCACATGGGTGTTAGGGTGCATGCCTATCACCCTTGGTACGCCCAGTTGGGCGCCCATACACTGGGCGTATATCTTGTGCATGCGCCCATGCGGGTTCTTTGTCTGGGTCCATGGTCATGGGATGTGGGCTCAACTCCTTGCTCGAGTCTATTTTCTTTGGAATCTGGGCTTGAGCTACCACGCCCGAGTCCATATTTTTAAAGTGTTTTTTAGGTTTTTTTTTTCCTGGGAGGGTTTTTAAGCTTGTCATTTTTTGGATCCATCACAGCTCATAATTTATTGTATCATTGATTAACTCCATTTCTGTTCACTAATTTTACTCTCTCCAACTACAAAAGCACATTCTACTAGAAATGAAAGTGGGCTGCACTCCTCCTCTAATCCACCAGCATATAGCATTGAAAAATATATTACTTGTTTCCATAATAATCTTTGTGAATATGGGGCAAGGCTTGTTGCTTCAGTGGGTGCGATTATTAGCTGTCTCTAGAGCACTGCTGGTAAATTTCCTCTAGTGATTGCTATTGTTTTGCTAAATGATCCTTCAAATCAAGATGTTTGTAGTAATGTCCGAGTCTGGGGTAGCAATTTTCACCTGTAACCTGTCACCAGGAACACTGAAAATGTTTAATCTAAATTTTGCACTCATGTATGATATTCAGCTCTATGGCATGTTTTCCCATTTGACAAAAATAGGGCTGCTGGTGTTGAAAAAACTGATGTTAGGAACACTTCTGTAATCATCGATCGTCGGAGTCAAGAGCAGTAATGTAACTGCAGTTTTCTCTTACCTAAAAAAGATAATTGCAATTTTGATCACGCTAAACTCTGTCTTAATTGATAAAACAGGTCATAAATATTATCCATTGATATTGAAAAGCAATATAGAATATCATTCATTGATTCTTGCAAAGCAAAGAAAATGTTGACACATAAGATAAGACAAGTATATCTTCTTCTGGTAAGTTTGGAATGCTTCTCACCATACAGAGAAGATGGTGAGCAGTCACCTTGGTCCAGATAGAATAGAAGGCGCCAATGGAGTAACCTCTATTGACATTGTTTTCAATGCTGGATTCGATGAGCTGTTGTCTAGGTTACCTTCGATTTCCACATCATCTTCTAGGAAATTTACCAGCATTGACATGGAAGGCCTCTTTGGATAATCACTTTGCAAACACCATGCAGCAACTCTCATGATAGTCATCATTTCAGCTTTGTTGAATCGCATATCTTCACTTTGATTGTTGACTAGATCCATCAATCGATTCTCCTTTGCCTTTTTCTCAGAAAGATTTAGTAAATGCATTTGTTCCTCGGGCTGAGAGCGATCAAAATTTCTCCTCCCACATAACATTTCCAAGACAACAACTCCAAAGCTATAGATGTCAGCTTTTTCTGTGATTACTGAGCTCAACCATTCTGGAGCTAGATAGCCAGGAGTGCCTCGCATGATAGTCACTATTTTACTCTGGTCTTTGTCAACCAGTTTAGACAATCCAAAATCAGAGATTTTGGCATTAAAATTATCATCTAGCAGGATGTTTTGGGGTTTGATATCCAAATGGATTATCTTCTGTCTACACTCTTCATGAAGATAGGCCAATCCCTTGGCTATGCCAAGGATGATTTTCTTTTTCTGATGCTAATCGAGCAAAAACTCACAGGTTTTATAGAATATCCAATTATCCAAGGACCCATTAGACATGTACTCGTAAACAAGAAGCTAATTGAATTTATCAGAACAAAAACCAGGAAGTCTTACCAAGTTCACATGGTGGATACTACCAATTGCCTCAACCTCAGTGAGAAACGATTTCCTGACTTGGCTTGAACCATTGAGTTGCTTCACTGCAATTTTGGTGCCATCAAGTAGAATCCCTTCAAAAACTTTACCAAATCCTCCCTCACCAAGAACCTGACTGAAGTTTCGTGTCATGGCTTTCAGATCTTCATAAATGAATCTAGTAGGCGTTCCAAGTATTTTTTTTTTTTTCCAAGTAATCTTCCTCTACATCATCGACATTTCCTCTTTTTCGAGCTAGCAGCACCAAAATTCCAATTAAGAAAAGTAGACCGAAGAAGGATCCAATGCTGGATCCTAATATTTTCACCAGTTCTCTTCTCTTCATTCCCTGAGGAACTGCATGTGGAGCGTTTTGCACCTTAAGATAAACAGAGTGATAGCCACTATTATCACTATCCTTCAATGAAAAAATATCTGGTGGCAAGTAACAATCACCCATAGCAGGATCAGAATGATACCGGAAAACAACAGCTTTGCACGAACAATTCCTTAAAACACATCACCTTGCAAGTCTCCAAAGTGACATTTCCAAGGTCGGCGTGAAAAGCGAAGTAGCTCGTGACTTTAACCTCTAGAAAGATTTGTGATTGTGAAGCATTGCAAGACAAGGGAGTAATTTCAAGACACCCAATTTCAGGTTTATGAGTGGGAAGAATTCGATAGGTTCGGATGGAACGAGGTTGCGGATCTATTTACGGAGGAAATTGATGAATGTTCTTACCCTACAGTTTGTGGGAAATTTGGTATTTGCTCGAATGGTCAGAAATGTAGGTGTCCTGAACCGACTATCCAGGGAACAACCTATTTCAAGCGAGTAATCGAAAAGCAACCTCTTAAATGTCTATCAGAGCCAAATCTCAGGTACTGTGCAGACGAAGCCCGGTCAAATAAAATCTGTTCATATGGTACTTCAGTTGATGGAGAAGAATTTAAGAACAAACCTAAGCTTTCCATTCAGAAATCTAACAAAGGTCGAATCCTTATTCATTTCTGCAGCATTTCCTACAAGTTGATAATACACTTGTGGCAGATTGGACTCAACTGAAGCAAACAATCCTTTGTAAGTGACAGAAAGAGAAAACAGGCCTTGTTCGGTCGAATTGGACAAGGAAACAGTAGGAGTGAGTTTCTGCCCTGCCATCAGGTTTTGACCTGGAAGTAAGCAATCAGTTGGGTGATCGAAGGATTGCCAGACTGTTGCATTATTATCATCGAAAAGCACAAGGTTGCCCTTATCAGTCAAGTTCATACCGGCAACAGATTTACCAGTAGTGTTTGTCGACCAGGCTATGCTCCCATCAACATCTTTCAAGACCAAACCCTCACCCGATGTCAGCTGCAAAGTTGCATTACTTCGAACAGGATGGTCTCAGTTGGCAGACCAAACTAGTACAGGGGAACCATAGCCATTGGCAATTGAAATAACAAAGAAGTAAAGAGTTATTGCACGTTCCATTGCAGAAGAAACCACAAGCGAATTTTGGGTCAGAGGTTGCGCTGGCAAGGATAGCTCTCACCACTGATCCATCACGAAAAGTGTCTGCACCGACCGTTTTAGTTTTCCATGAATTCCTGACTAGCATAACTGGATCCACGTAAGGTTGGGCAGTGATTAAGTAAACAAGAAGTTGAAGAATAAGAAAGCGAAAAACCCAACAGCAACATTTAGGCCAACAGACATTCATTGCAAGGAAAACAATTTCAGTGGAAAAAGAGGGAGGGAAAGAAACGATCAAGGCTTAAAAAATTTCTTTTTAATTGGTTCCAAAATCGAGTTCAAAGTCCACCAAGTCAACTGCAGCTACATTTTATTCTTTTGGGGAAATTCAAGAAGAGAAAACCGTGTATTTTGCTCCACATGACCAATCAATGCATGTTAGAGGAGGACTAGAACTAGTGGCCAATCCCACTCGTCCAAACTTCATTAACTATGAAAGCATCAAACAATAATTGTAAATCAGTAAGGACAGAAAAATACTGGTTTCTTTTTTGTTATAGATGAAAAGAGAAAATGAATATTGGGCAAGAACAATTACTGTTTCTTGACAATTTATGCATCGGATTTGTTTGCTCCTAACAACAATTTATGTATTATGTAGATATAAAAAAATTAGTTTTAAAACTTTACCTAACCTGACCGATAAATTGGCCTATGACCCAAAATTTAGATTAGGTTAGGTTTCAACAGAAGAAAAATTAATTTGGTATGACCTAATTAAGAACTCTGATAAACCTATGACCCGGTTAATCTAGAGAAAATCCAATCGAAATTTAATTAAAATTTTTTAATCTATGTATTAAAAAAAATATATAAGAAAACATAAAGTAAGTGCTAAGAAGTGCATGTCCGGCATAGGTTTCAAAGGTTTCACCTGGCTTTCATCTAGAAATTGCTTTGTTGTGTAATGGGTTCTTGTTATAAAATAATATAAATTATATCATCGGGTCTTATCTAACAGTTTAAGTTATTGGGTTGAGATGATTATTTAACATGATATCAGAGCCTTGATGATTAAATGATCATGAGTTCGAATCTCATCATCCCATTTATTTGATAAAAATTTTGAATACTCATGTTGATAATAAAAAAAAAATGTTAGCAATTATCCTGTGATTGGTATAAAAAAAATACATGCTTTTACTGGGAAAAGGCATAGAAAAACAATGTATCTGTAGGGTTTGTAAAATGTTTGTATGGGCCCGTGGAAATACATAGATTAATATTTCAAATGCATAAGATCATCTAACATGTATAGATAGCTTGAATAGCATTCCAGAGCTTAATTTCAGAGATCATAGATGGACATGTACGCAAAGATATCTTGTAGCTGAAGCTATCAAATAGGTTGCAGCAGCCATGATCAACGCTGAGGAAGGTGAGATTGAAGAAGAAGGGAATGCTTATGGAACGAGACTTGTTCAGCTTCTAGTTGTTTGTTCTGAGGCTGTGTCTTGTCGTGAAAGCCATATGCCTCAGCAGAAGCTGGACAAGTCTCATTCCATCAACATTCCCTTCTTCACTTCCACATTCCTCAGCATTGATCATTGTCGCTGCTGCTGCCTCTTCAACAGCCTCAGCTGCCAGATAGCCTTGCGTATAAGTCCATATCCGATCTCTGAAATCAAGCTTAATCGAAATGCTATTCAAGCTGCTAACTAGTGCAAATGCTGCTTCCACCACTATAAATTAGGCTAGTATGACCTTTACTGCTTATGGATTCTGCAACACTGATGATCGTTTTATCTTAAGATATGTTAGAGAATAATATAAATTATATCTTGAGATTTTATCTAACAGTTCAAGTAGTCACGAGTTCGAATCTCATTATATCTATTTATTTGATAAAAAATAAACACAAGATAGTTGGTCTGTGTAAGTTTTCAGCTCAAAGAGTTTTTACTTGAAGGTTTTGACAATAATGTTGTTACTCTCTGTATTAAATGTCTTGTAATTTATTACATGGATGAAACAAAATCAAAATATATTTTTTTAAAATATTATTGGATTAAAGTTTTTTCACATTTTTTTTTATTAGCTTAACGGTGTTTACTTATTGCTTATAGTTTTTTTTTCTGAAAAAAAAAACTTATGTTTATTGAATTTAAGCTCCATAATAAGAGATGGATTTCTTATAATTTTAACACTAGAAAGTAATTTTTTATGGGATTACAGAAAAACCATGGGCTCACATTCATGGGCTTACATTAACAGTTACAACAATGGATTGAAAACATTTTATTTTATACATTTCAAGATTAAATTTTTTATAAAATAATAATTTTAAGTGGTCATCAGTTTGAACTAATAAAATTATCATAATCACTTAAAATATATTATTTCACTAATTTTTTTACTCAGAAAAGATTGAGTCTTCGAGGTGATAATATTTTTTATAACAAAAGAAAGGGGAGAGAGTGTTTTGACTACCAAGATCATTAACTATTAGTATCTTCTCTTGCATCTGCGTCGGTCAGTAAGCTTGATTTTGCGTATATTTTATTTTTGTGATAAAAAGAATATATGCAATGCGCACCTCATACTATAAAATACGTGGATCTTAGCCATCACTCGAGCTTGTAATCGTGCTAAAATACTATAATATCGTGGCAAAGTCATTAGGCGGCTATATTAAATATATATCGTCTAGCCCTTTAATTTTAAATAGGAATTATTAAATTTATTTGGTACAGCAATTAATTGTTCATTTTCTTGTGAGAGAAACCTCATTTCAGTCTTCGATCTATCCACTAATATTCAATAGAGTCTCTGAACAAGATTAAAAGTCTTACCAAATTAAAATATAATACAACCATAAAACAAATTAAATTTTTTTTTTATAACCAGAGGTGTCCGGGCCAGCTTACACGCACCACAACTAATCTTTAGGTCCACTAAACATCCTGCAAGCTCAGTGGACATGTAAAACATCGCGGGGATGACAGACATGCACAGAGAAGATCGAACCCAGATGCAGAGAAAGGAAACAAAGTTTTTTCCCCGCTAGGCCACGTCAATATTTTTAATGTCAGAAAATGTGGTATCGTTTATAGTTTAAAGTTCTTTTCACTTAAAAATACATTAAAAAATATGTTTTTTTATTTTTTAAAAATTATTTTTGACACTGGCATATCAAAATAACTAAAAATATAAAAAAAATAAATTTTCAACAAAAAATAATTTTTTAAAAAACATAATTTCAATTACTTTCCAAAACAATATCTAAAAAAATTATTGTGACGTAACTAATCTGCATTATTGTTTTAATCTGATTTATATTTGTCT
>Ga0307517_10011000_pt1 | contig 12581 bp, 5 predicted proteins | sample 23_EM_MG_FD_194515 | JGI IMG/M metagenome (GOLD analysis project Ga0307517, IMG submission 194515) | Populus trichocarpa ectomycorrhiza microbial communities from riparian zone in the Pacific Northwest, United States - 23_EM | ecosystem: Host-associated > Plants > Roots > Unclassified | place...
TGGTTTGTTATTGCAGTAATTTTTTTTAATGATTTTGGTATAAAAAAATTAATTTTAGAAAAAATGTAATTAAAGTTTCAAATTTTTTTTTAGTAAAACAAATTATATTGGTGAAATAAATATTTTTAAATTTACAATTAAAATAAAATACAGATTGGATCAAACTATAATATCAAATTATCTTATTATAAAATTTAAAGGTATTTAAGAATATGATAAGAGTGTTTTTTAAAATGATTTCAGTTTATAAATATATTAAAATAATATTTTTTTTTATTTTAAAAAAATTATTTTTGATATTATCTTATTGAAATAAAAAAATATTAAAAACATATTAATTTAAAATAAAATAAAAAAATTTTAAAACATAAAAAAAATAAACTCTATTTATTTATTTTTGATAAAAAACGTGACATTCACACTTTATCCTTACATGAAAATACTGCAGACCTAAACATTGACTAGAGATGGCGATAGAGGTTGACAAAAACCAAAATTACAGTCAAGTGCGGCACCCTGCCTCCCATCGCGCCATCTTCCACTGATCAGCTTGCTTCTGAAGTTTAAAGGCATCATTACTTGCAGTTATAATTATTTCTGTATTAAAATGCGTGTTAAAAGGTTTTTTTTTAATATATTAAAATAATATTTTTTTTTATTTTTAAAATTTTAATTTTAATAATAATGTAAAAAATATAAAAAATTAATTAATTTAAAACACAAAAAAAAATTTCAAAATCTTTCAAAACACGGTTTGACTGCACCCTAAAGAGTTCCTCAAGGTGAGATTGAATTGTGATTTACTTCAAATTTAGAGTTAGTAATTTGTAGTTGATTCCAATTCTTTATTCTAGTCAGCTTTGATGATGCTTTCTTAGAAAACTACTTTGCTTTGACAGGGGTATTTATGTCCTAAACAATACCTTTCCTTGCAACTTCAATTTACTTGATGATACTTGTATCTCTCAAGCTCCCTTCTCTGTTACAATCCATTCCAGACTAAAATTACTTCAAACCAAGACCCAATATTTCTTCTTCTTTTTTTAAAAAAAATAAAAAAAGACATGAACAATGCAATTTTTCTCTTTTATATCTACAACCATATTTTAACAACGTAAAAGATTAAAATTATTATTTTTATATTTAATTAGCGTTATAATTTTAATTTTTATTATAAATATTCTTATGAGTTAATATTATAAACCTTTCATGAAAATTGATAATTTAAATGAAATAGAGTTGGTATTCTACAATTAGATTATAACAAATATAAAATATTAAAATTACCAATATAAATTATAATTTTATTTTTTAAGAAAACAGTTATAATCTTGATGTAATTTGTTTTTTCATGAAAAAGCTCTTCATTCTCAACAAATGAACCCGTTTTTTTAATTTTCTATTGAACAAAGAAAATAAAAAAAAATATTGAATAGAAAAAATATCTATTTATTAGTGAATAGATCCTAGATGCTTCCATACATGTAGGTATTTGTGGTGATGCTATTCCAGTGTTTGTTTTTTCATTTAAAAAACATTTTTGAATTTTTTTTGTTTCAATTTCTTTTTATAATTTTAAATTATTTTGATAAATTGATATTAAAAATATTATTTTGATATATTTTTAAATTAAAAAATCTTTAAAAAAACAAATATTTTAACAATAAAAACAATACTAAAGTAAATAACTGCAGATTGCGAATTCCGGAGTAGAGAAACCGAGCTGAAAAACATAAAAGAAAAAAAGAAAAAATTTGCTTGCATTCAATGCCCACTGCTTTGGCCACAAAGAGCTAAAAAGGAGATCGTCGAGTCCGAAGACAAATATTTACACAACTTGACAAAATTAAACCTAGAATACTATCATTTAGTTATTGTGTCCAAATCAAAAGGATGAAAAATAATAGATAAATTCATTCAAAAACTATTATTATTTTATGTCTTCCTCTTCATCTTTTTAATTAAATATATCTTTATCTTTTCAGAAAATATTTTTATGTCCTGGAACCCTAACATTTCCACTAAACAAAAGCAATGTAAGAGAACATATTTCTTGACAAAATTAAAAGAAATCATGCTTGCTCACGATCACTCCACCTGCTATTATGACATTCAACTTCAATCCATCCATCGAAGATGTCTGGGCTGGTTCGATATTTCACTCAAAAGGATTATACACGCACTTAAAACTGCTTAAAAACACATTACAATAGTTTTTGGGAATTTAACATGCATATATATATATAACAGAAGCAGCTAAAAAGATGTATTTCAGGGGTCTAAATGGTGCTCAGACATAAAAAGAATTTTACAGAACAAAGCAAGAAATGTGGCACATAAATTTTTCATAAGATAATGCAACTGGAAACAATTCTGAAAATTCAGTTAAAAATGAACATTTAAATAGGATTGTTATGCATGAACCATTGGAATTGCACCTGTTCACTAATCGTATGTAAATTCTTTCTATGTTCAACAATCCTTGCAGATGCGTCATCCCTGCCAAAAAGAGGAGAGAATAAATAACTATGCATGCTGAAATTACTGCATCACATGCTTAGTCATGAAACAGGTAAAATCGTGTGCATAAAGAAAATATTGCATGAATATATTATATGCAGTTCCAATCATGGAAAAAATTCACCAAAGAAAAATCCTACCCCACCCCTCTTTTGGTCGTGAAGTCTTCAAAACCGAAGAATGTTGGGGATGTGAGAAGACTGACTTGGCTTGATTAGAAGAAAACAAGGGTATACAAGCTATAATTTTGGCAAGAAAACTATGGTGAAATAATTTCACCGATGAATTGATTATTCATTAAACTGGATAGTTGCATGCACAAAAGCATTGAAATACCACAGCCTAGTAGGCAGATATGCTACCGAGTGATGCTTCATTCATTGAAGCAAAAAGAGACAAAAAACTTTGAACTGGCAAGAAGAAATGGACAACTAATGTACATTGTTTTCTAGCTGCATCACACAATTTATTTTGGGAAGACAAAGGGGTTAGAAGAATGGAGAGGAGATCTAGATGAAGGTCTTATAGGACGTGCAGTCGCCAGTTAGTATAAAATCTTAACTAAAAAGCTACCGTTGAGATCAAACAGATGGCATCAAGCTAATCCACATTCATTAGCATCCATTAATCAGACAAACACACGCAATTTCAAAGGTATTCAACTTCAAATTCCATATTCAGAAACCATCCATTAAGGACAACAAAGGCAGGACATTGTATTTATCCAATCTAGCTTTGTTCTAACAAGGCCCCCCCAACTATATAACTAACAAGGGCCCCCAAGTATGTAACATATAGCACTAGCATAATTGAGATTTCTAGATCATTAACCATCCAAGATATAAATTCTATCCAAATTGCTTTAAGGAGTCTGCACTTGCGTGCTACTTTTGTAAACATAGCTTATGGATTTCTCACAGGTTGTTGGTCAATCATGGTCCTCTCAACAGGATACAGTAATAATATATATATATATATATATTCTAGACATTGAAATGAATGAATATATACATATAAGAAAACTGAAAGTACACGCCCAAGCTCTCGAAGCTCCAAGTCAAATACACTGCAATGATACAAAACTCTTCAGCCAATCCAAAATCTGGAGTATTAGCATCCTATTCCTATTATACATTCGACTTCAACAGGTAAGCAAGGATGTACTCTGCATGCACCCTAGTGCCTTTCATGCGTAATGTTCATGGGAAAAAATGATAATCCTGCTAGCAACCAAGAGCTCCCATGAAACCAGATCCAGAAGCATACAATTAAGTGTGGTGCTCATATCAATCATGCCATATTTCAATGCCAGATATCTATAATTCTCATCTTGACATTTTGTAAACAGATTGAAAAGAGAACAATGCATAAAAACAATACACAGGAACCATACACCACAGCAACCACGCCAATAAACCATGATAATAGTAAAAACGTTGTGTATGCAAACATCATAACTTCAAAATCCTATTTTTATGTAAAAACTCTTTAATCATATAGACAAAAGAATTCTCATCTCCGATAAACAAAATAATGTGGCTCTAGAGATACTCTGCCATTCACATTTGCATCACAATCAACAAAGTAGATAAAACTCCCAACTCAAAGTTGTGTCATCAATTCATTGCCAACCATCAAGATCACAAACGTTCAATTGAAAAAAAAAAGAAGGTAAAAACAAGAAGACCAAGCTATTATTGACAAGCATTAACAGAAACAGCCACTTATCACTAAATGAAAACAAAAGAAACAAAAACAATAAGAAAATATGCAAGCAAAGAAGTTGTATGGTTACAAGATACAGTACCCAGCAACATTAATCAATCAAGATCCTCTTCTCTAGTCTCGGATCCAAAGTTGGTATTCCCTCTCGAATCCTCATCATTGTTGTTCCCACTCCCACTATTGCTAGCCCCCGCTGATGATCCAACCGACCTACCACTACCACTACCACTACTAAAAGGCCACTGAAAAGCAATCCTAAACCTCCTGTCTCTTGGAGTCTGTGCGTTACCATCACTATTATCACCATCACTAAAAGACCCACCACCACTATTCCCACCACCCGCATTCTGATAACCACCATCATTCCCATTCCCTTTCCTCTGCTCATAATCAGGATCATCAGTAGGCAACTCATACCGACAAACCGGACACGAATTATGCAATTCAAGCCAAGGTGTAATACAATCCTTATGATAGATATGCTTACAAGGGATTTGTTTCGCTTCCTCCCCTAGCTCAAAACTATCCTTACAAACCGCACACTGTGAAGAATCCGACTCCAATAATTCCTTCGTTACCTTAATATCAGGGAGATTCTCCACCGCAGACTTTGATGCCGGCGGAGTTCCATACCTATTAGGATCATTCTCCGCAAGCTGTTGGATCAGTTGCTCTAACCCTGGTCCGATAAAATAATCTCCGAGATTCGCCGGAAGACGAAATCCTGTGGTGTCCATTCCACCCATACCAGAATTATTTTCAATCACAAACTGAATGTTTGCTCCGCCGGCTCTCATGGTTTGGAGGTAATTTTGAAGGAACGCGAAAGGATTGAAGCCGTCGGGATCTTGAAAAAGCGGCGACGCGGAAGAAGAGTTTGTTGTTGTTGAGTTGTTTGATGATCGAGGAGTGGGGGCCATGCCACCGAAGATGGAGGCGAATTCGTCGAGTAAGATGGCGGGGCCGAGACCAGAATCGACAGGGTTAGAGCTAGGGTTTGGAGATTCACATTCTTCGAGGAAACCTTCCTGACAGTTAGGACATGAGAGATCGGAGGTTGGTGACGGAGTTATTGTTACGGTTCGGTCGCACTGGTAACAGAAGTAGAGTTGCGGGACGCCGACGCCGCCGGTGGAAGACATGACTATTTTTATTGAAGGATTAAAATGGGATTTTCTGATTTTTGAATTTTTGTGAGTAAGCTTTTTGAAGGGAGAGATTTTTTCGTGAATTTATAGGTGCTTAGATAGAGAAAACAACGATGACGTATTGCATACATTTTATTTTCCATGTAAATTATGACTTTTAGTCCCTTTTTTTTTACAAATAATTACTCTCTTTTTTAAAAGACCATTTATCTAGGTTTCAAAAAAAAAACAATTTCCAATATTTATATTTTTGAAATTTGTTAATAACTTATTTTTCTATGAATTTTCAATTACTTAAATATTGAGTCGTTTTAAAATTAATAATTTATATAGGTAATTTAAGTATATAAAAATAATAATAAAATATCATTTGTTTAAAAAATAATTCATGACAAGCAGCCTTCCTAAAAAAAATACTTTATTTGTTTTCCAAACTTTTGAATGTTTTTTCCTGAATGGTTGATGGGTGACAAAAAGTCACATCAACTTGGAAGTTGGAAGTCAACTTATTTTGAAATTGAATTTCAGTAATTTAATTTCTGTTATAGTCATAATTTTTAAAAGTTTGGTTGAATAAATTATTTTATCTAAAATTATTTTTTTTATAATTTTTATTTATCTAAGTTTGGTTGAATTAAACCTACATAAACCAAGCTGAATTTAATAATTATAGTTAGACTTGTAAAATATCGAGGATAAATCCTGTAGAAAAAGAAAATCAGAAATTGAAATTAGGAAATCCTTTCCTTCCATTAGCGATTTAGCGTCATTGTTAGCATGTTTGAAATTAAAGAAAGTAAAACTTAGTGGTTCAATATTCGCAAAAATAGTAGAATTTAATTTTTAAAATCTCACTTCATATCCTTAATTGAGTTTTCTTTTAAATGTCATTTAAAAAAAATTGTTTATAGATTAAATTACACAATTTGTTCATGCAGTAGTTAGGATCTCCAAAATATCGAGTAAGCATATAATTTCTTTTATAGTTTATTCTCTTTATATTGAAAAAAAACTATAAAATTTTATTAATGTTAAATAGTAAAACTATTTTCTTCAAATAGAAAGACTAGGAAAACCTGGTAATAATAAATAGAAATAGAAAAAAAAAAACTTTTAAATTGAAAAAATAAAATTAATTAAGAAAATTATTTATTTTTTCCAAAAAACTTATGCACCAATCTCTCTAGTTTAAAATGAACTTGCCCTCAAATTCAACTAGATTCTTCTTAGTTGAAAAAAATATTATTTAGAAAATATCTAATACAACGTTATTCAAGTAGAATCTACATAGTAAAAAAAACAATAATCTGTTTATACGTAGAATGCTCCATCATGAGTTTCTAACATTTTTGTTGGTATTTTATTGTAAATTCTTAACATCTTTATGTATCTCATTTCATTATGGATCCTTAATACCTTAATGCAAGGCACCTCGTAATAGTTTTCATCACCAGGATTTCCAATAAAAATCATATCAATTACTTATTAGGAATCGGTAAATTTTGATGCTAATTGGCACAGCCAGGAATAAAGGATAATAATATTTGTTATAAGTTAGAATTCTAAAAAAACATGAACACTGTAAATATAGGAAGACATTCAAAATATATAATCACTATTCATTCAAGTTTTACTTATCGAAAGGCTATCACGACCTTTTATACAAAAAAAAAAACTCTATTAATACTAAATAGAAAAATAAAAAAATAAAAATAATTCTCTTCAAATAAAAAACTAGAAAAGACCAATAATATTGAATATAAAAATAAGATAAAATTTTAAACTAAAAAGAATAAATAATGAAAAAAATATTTATTTTTCTAAAAAAAAACTTGTGCATCAATATCCTAATGTTTTGGAACAAGGTTAAAAAATAATGGTGAATTATTACAAAAATATTTATTATAGAGATAATTTTTAAGGGTGTATGAATTGATTTTTAAGCATTTTTTATGTATTAATATATTAAATTGTTAAATGTTGGTCAAGGGAGAGAAAAATAATTAAATTATAGTAATGATTAGTGAGAAATAATTAAGAATTACCTGGTGTGGACTCAAGACAGAAATAAAAAGAGATGAGAGGGAAAAAAAAATGATTTGGAGGTTCAAGAAAGAGTGTGGATAATCATTAACCTCATTTAAAAGTTTACCCTAAACCACTAAAAAATTATATCAAACTAACTTCAAGTATAAGATTATTCCATTAACCAGCTACCAAACAAAACCTAAAATTAATTTATTATATGAGTCTATTTATTTTGTGAGCCATGTCACTCCTTTTATTTTGTGAAACAAAATATTATCTATGCATATAATAAAAATGGGGGACAAAATTATACAAAGACTCACCAACCCATTCTTCTTTCCTTTCTCTCTCTTTTTTTGCTTGGTTTCCTTGATTGATTTATTCATTTCTTCACTCTAGACCTTAATATTTTCATATTCTTTAATTCTAGTCCCTTGGCTCTTAATTTTTAGAAAAATAAAAAGTTCAAATAATATCTTGTAAAATCGAGTATTGATCTGATGCCAGGATATTTTTTTGATATTACGATAATTAATTTTAAAAAAAGTTAAAATAAATTATCAATTAAAAATATCAACAAACATATGATGTGAGAACTAAATTAAAACAAAAAAAAGTAATCGAAGAAAAAAAACAAGAGGATCAAGCCCAAAACACATTTTTTTTTTATAAAACACTGTAAATTACCATTATAATTCATATTATTTATAGGTGTAGGAAAATAATGTTGCCCCCACATCTTTTTATTGTTATGTAGTTTTATATAATTTTTAATACTGATTTTATTGAGAAAAATATATCAAATCAAAACAAGATAACAAAGTTCTCCATCCCACATGACTCGAGCCATTGGTGATAACGATAGATATTGCAAACAAAATCCTTTGATCCCATTTGCTATTATAGTTGTTAAACTTGATTTAGTTTAAAGGGTTGATTTGACGATCTCAAGATGCAAATTGAATTTTATTATAAATTATTTTTTAAATTAATAGTCAAACCCGAATGATTCAATAGATTAAATAATGACCTAACCAAAACTCAGATCAAACCGATCCGGTCACAACCAAAAATTAAAAAAATAATAATATCACTTTAAATAAAAATAATAAATCCCAGCTAATCCAGTAATTGTATACCCTGAGTTATAAGCTGAGTACAACTATACTTGTAAAAATTATTAAACGGGCCTGTGGGCTCAGTCATGTTGTCTGGGTAAAAGTCGGGCCTAAACCCTTAACTCAAAGAAGATTTTCGTGGCTCTTCCTTGCTGTAATCTACAGTCTCACAAAAGTCTTTTCTTTTGTTCTTCACGTCTTCTCCATTGATCGATAAAATTCCGAAATGGGTTCGCGAGGAGTAGCAAACATGATACTGTCAAGAGCAAGCAGGATGAAAGCAAAATTACAATCATCACTAGAAGCAAGTCTTTTGGAAATCGAAGACGTATCACACCAGCACGCAGGCCATGCTGCCATGAAAGGCAATACTGCAGGGGAAACTCATTTCAATGTCAAGATTGTGTCTCCCAAATTTGACGGGCTTAATCTAGTGAAGCGTCACCGCTTGGTTTATGATGCACTCTCGGAAGAGTTGCAGTCTGGGTTGCATGCTCTCTCCATAGTTGCCAAGACTCCACAAGAAGAAGGAGCAGCTGCAAAAAAGTGATCCAAGTGAGGTTCAAAGAAACTGAGGTTCTGGGCTACTCTTGTTCTTGGGTTTTGTGTGTTTTTAATTGCTGTAAGTCTTTTTGAATGTCCTGTTGTAATTGGGCACTTCGATTTTTTTTTGTTTTGTCTTGTCAGAAGATAATTGAATGAATTGATTGGAGCTCTGATTTTTGAAGTGGATGGGATATTAGGGGTGTGATGTTTTAAGGAATTCTTGATCTGAAAAATAGAATCTTCTGGTTTTTTGTCAAGAAAATTTACAGAACATTGAATTTGAATTTGTTGCATTGGGAGACTTGTTACAATTCGTTTCCTTCATACTTGGTCTCAGCACTGAGGTCTTGCCCACGTGATCCTTAAACCAAAAGACAATTTATATGCACAATATTATAATTTTGTTAATGCTAAAGTCTTGGAATTCTCTTCCTAACAACTCATTACACTGTTGTCCTTCTGCGTTGTCTGGAGTCCATGAGATTGCCAATATAGCACTTTTGCTTTTAAGCCTTCCCATATAGATGATTACCTCTTTATGCAGCTTGCATTATGGGAATGGAATGGTTCTTTTCAATTGCGCACTGTTGAACTCGATACTTGATAGTTACATAGCCATTAGAATACTTGATCGGTCGTTTGTTCTTTCATCTTGTCTTGTCTGTGAATTGTTTGCAAGGACATAGATTAGCTGATGATTCTCTAATTTATAGCCCCGGCTTGTGATTCTCCCTGCGCTGGCTTGCACAAGAGAATCAGTTAATGGTCAGACTACCAACTTTTATTCCAATAGCACTTCTTCATAGCTACCCATAGATTGATAATTATGGCCCGCTATTGTCCTTGGAGGTACCTGGTCATGGATATTCTCACAGCTGGTTTTTTGTTATACCATTTCTTCAGAGTAGCTTGCAATGATGGTTAAGCATTTACATGGAGGTTCAGCAAGATATGATTTTTTGAGCTTTTCTTTTTTCATTTCCACTGTCTCTTTTGTACCTCACTGAATTCTATTCAACTAATCTGGCTGATGGACTAAATATTTGATGCACTAAATATTTGCAACTGACTGGTAGTAACCTGGAATTCTTCAAACTCACAACCTCCACTTTAAAGGAGAATTGCAGCAACCAGTTCTGCACATGTGAATTCTTCATCATCAGAATGTTCATTAAAGCAGCTGTTTATGTTTTATAAAATCATGATTCTTCACCAATGAAAACATCATCTACACATGCAAGTGATATTTTAGAACCTTTTCTGTATTTGATATGAGATTGAGCATGGATGGGCACTACTGTTGTATGTCTTTACAGTTGCTTGTCAATTTTGTGGCTGGAAACCTGTCCAAAAATTCATAAGTGTAACTTGGCTATTGCACAAGACACTTTAGATAATTATACATTTCAGGGTTACGGAGGCTAGTTTAGCTTGTGTTAGTACCAAATGATAGTGTACTCAGTCACTAATGCTGTTCTAATGAACTCTTTATCTGAATAATTGGATGAACTTTTTTGCCATGCAATATGTGGCCGTTAGCCTCTTGAAGTTCCAGGAAATCAACTAAAAATATTCTGAATTTGCTGCACGCTGTGTCCATGGCGAGAGAGGACATGCTTAGGAGTTAGAAGTTGAAGTAAGCTTGTTTGGACAATTGGAGAAACTTGGCTTTATAATGATCCATATCACAGCAAGAATGCCTCATCAGTAATGGGATAAATAATGATTATTGTTTATTTTTACTTTTGACTTCTATTTTTGTCTATCGGAAAGAGATTCTGGTGAGTGAGAATCATTAACCTGAGATATTTCTGTAGTTGGAGCTTAGTCTGTGTTTCATTATTTAGAATTTTGTGGTCAATTGGCTCTTCATCATGCGTTACTTTTACCAGGAATAGCAATGGCTCCAAAACACTTCAGTGTCACAAATAGTGCACAGCATTCTAGCCCCTGATAACTGGGTCCCCAAATGGCGCATGCTAAATAACGAAGCCCATTTAAAATACAAAACTAGCTTCAAACTTTATTCTTTATAAAAATAAAAAATTAGTAAAGTTAACCTTAGGTTTTATTTGAGTTTGACAATCAAATTGCAAGTTCATCTGGGTTTGATCAGATTAATATTCAAAATAATTCATAAACAAACTGCCCGGCTTAGTCTAGATTTCAAGTTAAATGTAATCATGTCGACCTGCCAGACAGAGGGAGTTTAATAACCATGCTACAAATTTAGAAAACCATTGGAAACAAGCTCAAAGAGAAACCATGGAAAAGAAAAGAAAAGGTAGAATTGGATAGTAAATCCACCAAATTTGAAGGTGCAGTGAGCTATACAGTGCATTTTGTTAGGTCCAATCGCAATGCTCATTTTTAAAAGGAAGAAATTTATGATAGTATCTTTCGGTTAGCTAGGAATTTGCCGCCAAATATAACAGCGAGGTGCCTACCAAATCAAAGCTTGCATTCGCTGCCGTCTTTTCAGCTTTCCCAACCATTCCCTCCTTTAATTTTGTTGGTCACAAGCAAACCCCATATCACAAAAACTTAGAAAAACAAACCCTCATTTAGCATGTCCTGTCCCTCCTTTTCTCTCTCCGATCCAATTTATAGCTTTCTCTTCCCTTTTTTGTGTGCGTGCATGGCGTATCTTTCTATGTTTGATGGTTGAGATTAAATTCGGATCACAGGGGATACATATAATCATCATTTCCTTAAAAAAAGCTGAGGGAGGCAAACATGAACAGCAAAGCCTCTGTCTCTAAGGAGCTTAATGCCAGGCACACCAAGGTCTGCTTTCCCTTTTCACCGTTTTCTTTGTCATCGTTTAGGATCTTCAGTTTTAGTTTTGAGGGGTCATTGAATTTGAGTCAAAATTTAATCGATTTTCCTTCTTCTTTATCATCTTTTCTTGCCCTGTCTAATAACCCCAGCATGCATTCAATTGCCCTTGTCGTCAGTTCTTTCCCTGTTTTTTGTTCAAGTTATTTAATTTCTTTTTTGAACTATTCATTGATTTCGAGTTAAAACATAGCTGATTAAGAAGAGAAAAGGGTCTCGCATTATAATATATAGCAGTTCTCTATAATAGGAATTCTATTCACCAACTGTTGCAAATGGTAACTGGGGTGATGATGTCGAAAATTGAAATTCATAAGGAGGGGACTATAAAAATGTAGATGATATATTTGATAAAACAGCTACACATAGAAGAGTTTGAAACAGCTAATTCTTAGACAAGATTCAAGAGTAAACAATCAATGCAGATCAGGTAGAAACTACTCATGGTATCTAGATTTTAAAAGTAACATTATCATTGGAGGGCAATACCAGAAAACTGGGGGCCTCAGCATACTTATAGCTCACTCTTCTAAGCCATTCTGATAATAAATACTACAAAGAGAATGATTTTTGCTTAAAGAGTGATTCAACTTTGAGTTGCATTTACTTAATCAACGTCAAGTTTTTCTCTGACAATGTGTTCTTTTTCTTACTCTTT
>Ga0307517_10011001_pt1 | contig 12580 bp, 13 predicted proteins | sample 23_EM_MG_FD_194515 | JGI IMG/M metagenome (GOLD analysis project Ga0307517, IMG submission 194515) | Populus trichocarpa ectomycorrhiza microbial communities from riparian zone in the Pacific Northwest, United States - 23_EM | ecosystem: Host-associated > Plants > Roots > Unclassified | place...
TACATGATGGAGGGGAGGGTTTATTGTGGGGGAAGGGGAGGAAGAGAGGGTACAGTTCTGGCTAATAATCTACCTGTCCTCTCCTCATGTTCGACACCGGGAACACCATCCTGAACGCCTTGGGTTTGCTGTATATCTCTTTGTTATGGGCGAGGTCGTAGATGGATATCAAAGCCGGACTATCAGCCACTCCGAACGGCTGAGGATGGTGTTTCGATGTCGATATTTTCTCCGGCTCTGGCGACGATTCCTGCAAGCCGGAAAATACCCCGAAACAAAGTACTACATCTCACGAGAGGCGAACGATATACTCGAGAAACTTGTCGATGGTCTGCTTGGTCTCGTTTACGTGTATCGTGACCATTTTGAAGGACGACATCCTCTCCTTCCATGGCTCCATTCCACCGAAATCTGTGAACACGTTTTCGCGGAGTGCCGGAAACTGATCAAGGATTTCACTCACCTCAACTTTCTCTTCATGAACGTTCGGTTGCACACTTTACTCCGCGCATCGTTGGCCCTTGCTCGAGGAACGGACCCGAAAGCTCGGGCGAATGGCTATTCTCATGCATATCTTGACCCCGAGACAACTCAGGTTGAATCACTTGCAGTATTCCCAAGTGACGAGGAGATAGAGAGGCTGACAAGCCAAGCGTGGGACGAGGCCGTCGCCCTCCTTTCTCACGTCGGTATTGAATCCGACGACATCAATACCCCACAGAGGCCTGGCGACACCATCGCCGAGTTCGATGGTGAATGTGGTTTCCCGGACAGAAGCGACTGTGGAGTTGGAGACAGCTACAGAGAAGAGTCGGATGCTGTACGCCTCCAACGTCTCATTGGTGTACAAATGACCGAAGAATGGGGGGCGGTCGCTGAGCCCTTGCAGGAGAAAATGCACGTCTTGACATGCGCGGCAATGGCGCTTGAGATGGGTGATTTGGAATCACTGTAAGTGGTTAACTGGTGTCACTCCTGGGTGTTCGTGTGACGTGACGGACGTGGTTTAGGACCGAATCAAGCCCTGAGACCGATGAAAGGTCACTCTGGAGAGCTGATGCAGTGGCTATACGCGCCGCACAGTCTGCCATCTCAGACGCATCAGCCCAGAAACGCAAATCTGCAGTTTCAGTAACTCCCATCGGCTGCGATACGCTTGAAAGATTGGTCGAGCTCCGATCTTTACATCAGACTCAACGTGCAGCAAATAGTGTCAGGTCCCGAGGACAACTGAAGACACGGGGACCGGAGGATTCGCAAGCCACGCAAACCTCAACTGCAGCCAAGCGACAGAAGCTTTGTGTGCAGATGGCCGACGTCATACGAAGGTCGGGAACCGGACTGGAGCGATGCACTCGCTGGGGATCTGCCCCCGGAGCTATGGATCCTGCTGAGGTATCCGAGCTCAGTGGGAACTCTGCAAATGCAGAGGTTGCAGCAAAAGATCGAGTCAACGCGGTAAGTAACTCGGGTTTGCTATCACCTCACCCACTCGGTCTGACTACAACGCCACGCTCGCACAGGCACAGGAGTTGCGAACCAAGTTTTTTGCCATAGGAATCAATTACTCAAGGCATCTTGCGGATGGGCTCGTTGGTCCCACCGCCCTGGGAGATGACCGCTCCCCTTTGAAATCCGGGTCTTGGGCGTTCGTGTTTTCCGATCAGAATGTTCATATTGGGGAAGGTACTCGGGTTACATCTATAACTTTGCGTGCAGAACGTTGACACACTCATTACAGTTCTAGCCCTCTATTCCAAGGAAGCCGGTGCAGGAAGTAAGCACGCATGGCAACAGTTGTCGTATTCAATTGGCGCTGTTTCATACCTTGTCATACAAGCATACGAGGCCGTAGCTCCCAGCCGTCAGAATTCATTTCGGTCACAGCCTAATTCCCTTATCACTACGCGGGCAAACAGGGCTTTCCTCCACATCCCAGCAACCCAATTTCTCTGCAAACTTCAGGACCCACCAACCTTCGCGGCACCCGGGAAGCTAGTTCTATCTGAGAGAGATTGGCTGGTGTTCCGGAGGGTGGCCGGTTCACCAGCACTTCGCGAGAGACTTGCAGAGGCCATCAAGAAACTTAACGCGGCCGTTCGGGGGAAGAAGGGAATTACGGAGTAACCGCAGTGTGGGTGATACTCGTAGGTGGGTATGCACGTTGCTCATGGGGAGTGTACGCGTACCCTCAGTGCATGTGTGGCAGGCGATCAGACCCTCACCTCCGCCATTCCATTCCTGCATCCCCTGTACTTCGATTATTTGTCACTACGATCCATATACATCACCTACGGCTCGCCTTTTCACCCCTGCGCCCATGTAGGGCCTTATTTTAGGATTTTTCGGATTTTTAAGCCCCGTCCGGACAAATTTTAGCTTTTTATCGGGAGGTCGGTCCCGGTCCGGACATTTCTACCCAGAACCGCGGATTTTGTGTCCGGACATTTTTTCCCACCTCCAGAACCAACCTCGCCGCCTATATTCAGGGGTCCTCAGTCAGCGTGCCGGCATGGAATCAGATCAAAGCCACGAGGTCAATCACCCACTATCGTACCACCATCTACGCCGATCCATCCAATATCGACATGGACGACATACGAAATTCACTCTCCAAAATGAAGGAGAAGTTCAAGCATCGACTGCCAGGGAGAAAACGCAAACAGGACGGAGCGGAGTCTACCCTCGACGATGGCTCGGAGAGGGCTGATTCAACGAGTTCGTTTCCGCAACAAGAGCCCCACGCCGTAACGGACCAAAGTTACGACCGAGAAGGGAATAGAGCCGACGTCACGGTAGCTGGAGAGCAAGTTGCTTCGGCGAATCGACCTCCTCAACCAGATGGGGCGGAATCTGTGCCGGCGCATGGAAACGATAACGGTCAAGAAGGGGGAGAGGCAGACATCGATGGAGGGGAAACTAGCCAGAGGGGTTCGCGCCTACACTCAGACGTTAAAGTTGCAGTAGGAAGTGGACACGATGGAGAACTCGAGGGAGTCTCTCCCTCTCCATCCACTTCTTCGATCCCGCACGGTGGAAAGCCCGACGGTATGTAAACGTGGTCGTTTTCGTGACTGCCTCTGATCATTCTTTCTGACAATGCAGACATTGAATATGGGCCAGAAGCTGTTCGCCACGACGAAACCCTCGAACCGAGCCTCGCCGCGAATGAGAAGGATCTGAACTACAAATCTACCGTGTCTGCCACGACCGGACTGCTCCGTGAGGTGACAGACTCCGCAGCTGCCTTCGGTCCGCTCAAATCTCTCGCGAGATCTCTCTGCTTCATTCTCGACAATTGCGAAGTATGCCCTCCTTCGCGTGTACTCGATTTGTGATACTCACGTTCGTTGTAGCAAGCGGAGGTGAACGAAAATGCCATAGAACTATTGGCACCCAGAGTCAAAATGCTTTCTGAATCGCTCTCGGCACCTATCCCTCCGGGTGACGTTAATGAGGAGGAGAGGACAACCAAACTAGAACGGTGAGCTCACATTCTCCAAGACTGAGAATCAAGTCTGACGCACGGGGATTTCCAGGAAATTGAAAGAGATTGGCCAAGCTATAGACCCGATGACGAACCAGAAGGACCTCACGCTTTTCCTCCAAACGCCCGAGAACGCACAGAAGGTTAACGGTCTGGTGCAAGATATTCGCTGTGCCTTGATGGACTATCAGGTTTGCTCTCCCAAAAGCCTTGCTCTCATTATAGCTGACATATGCCCAGACTTCATTCCAACAAGATAGGTACGACGAGGGTTGTCAGAAGATCGTAAGTCTCACCCCCTTACGGTCCTACCCCTCGTAATAACTTGCAAATAGGGAGATATGGATCGCAACCTTCTGAAAGAGATGCATCACACCGCTGGCGCAGGGTACCGTTCCGGGAACAGGCAGGGGTGCCTGAGGGGAACCAGGATCGATCTACTTCTGCAACTCGAACGTTGGCTCAAGGATGAACAAGACCACCGGGTGTTCTGGCTGAATGGACTTGCGGGGACCGGGAAGTCGACCATCGCCCAGACGTTCGCCGAGATCAGTTTCGCGAATGGAAAGCTCGGCGCAAGCTTCTTCTGCTCACGAGATTTTGAAGATAGGAACAACCTCCAAACAATCTTTCCGACTCTTGCTTTTCAACTTGCCTATCGGTACCCCCCGTTTCGAGAGCAACTGGTCCAAGTCTTGAGGGCCAATCCTGACGTTGGACGGGAATCTCTCTGTTCGCAAATGGAGAGGATTATCGTTGGCCCATCGAAAGCCACCCACATCCGGACCCTTATTATCATTGACGCCCTTGATGAATGCAAGGATGAAGAACCCGCCTCTGCCATTCTTTCCGTGCTCTCCCGCTACGTAGACAAGATCCCTAACATCAAGTTCTTCATCACCGGTCGTCCAGAGCCTCGGATCCGCTCTGGGTTTCGCCTCAAGTTGCTCCAGCCCATCACAGAAGTTCTTAGGCTGCACAATGACAAATGTTCGTTGGTGGATAGGGATATTGAGCTGCTCTTCAGGACTCAGTTGACTGACATTGCCAAAACCCGAAGTGACTGTGATTTTGCCCAAGATTGGCCAAGCACATCAGACATCAATATCCTTTGCAAGAAGGCAGCAGGACTCTTCATCTATGCTTCAACAGTCATCAAATTTGTCACATTCAAGAGCCACACACCTACTGAACAGCTGGTCCGGATCATCTCTCTCCCACAAAGCACTGCCCATGAAGGAAGGTCTGGGATAGACCTCCTTTACACCCAGGTTCTGGAACAAGTGGCTGATGAAGTGGATGCAGATGTTGATGAAGTCTATTCCAAATTCAGGACTGTGGTTGGGGCAGTCTTACTTGTGCTTAACCCTCTTTCTGCTAAAGCACTCTCAGACCTCCTTGGGACTCCTGCCCTCCCAACCCTCCGTCCTCTCCACTCTCTCCTCCTTGTCCCTGAGAGTACAGAAGATCCTGTTCAAGTCTTCCACAAGTCATTTCCTGACTTCCTCATGGATTCATCCCGGTGCAAAGATCCACATTTTCTTGTAGAGCCTACAGTTCATCATGCAGAAATCCTAATTTCATGCCTCAGGCTCATGGGGGAGAGGCTAAAGAGGAATATCTGTAACCTGGATGACTATGCTGTTCTCAGTGAGGTTAGAGATCTCTCTGCTTGCAAGAAGGAGTACATTGGGGGTGCTCTAGAGTATGCATGTAGATTCTGGACAAAGCACCTCCTGGGGGTCCCTGTTGACAGCTCACATGTTGAGGAGGTGCGGAAAGCAATTGACAAGTTCTTTAAAACACATCTGCTATATTGGATAGAAGTTCTTGCCCTCACAGGGAACCTTGGTGCTGGGGTTTATGCTGTAAATGATGTTGAGCAATGGTATGATTTGGTGAGTGCTGTGAAGGCTTTCTTCTGAAACTTGTATTGATTCTCTGTGTTTAGGCAGGCATTTCATGCATGTGGACAAATGACAGCCAGAGGATCCTTTTGGAACATTTTAATGCAATTTCCAACTCTCCCTCACACCTATATCATTCTGCTCTCCCACTTTCCCCATCTTCATCTTGGCTCCATGAGTGCTATATTGCAGAGCTCTCACAGGAAGTTAGGGTAGTTGAGGGACTCCCAGTAAAGTGGGGAATGTGTTCCCGCACAGTTCTATTGGGTGGTATTCTGTGGACCCTCTCATACTGGAATAATACTGTTGCAGTTGGATCTGCACACAGGGATATCTTTATCTTTGATGCAATCACAGGCAGCCAGACAGCTGTTCTCCTTGGACATACAGATGCAGTGAAGTCTCTCACCTTTTCACCTGATGGGACATCACTTGTATCTGGAAGTAAAGACAAGACTGTCAAGCTCTGGGATGTGCAGACTGGTGGTGTTGTCAATACATTCTATGGACACAATGACTGGGTTTTGTCTGTTTCCATCTCAGCAGATAGTACCACAATTGCTTCAGGATCTGATGACAGAACCATTCATTTGTGGAACATTCAAACAGGGGAGTGCCATAAAATCATAGAGCAACAGTATCTAGTACGCTATGTCAGGTTCTCCCCCAAAAACCCTCAATCCCTTATGTCTGTATCTTATACAGCTATTGAGCAGTGGGACATTGATGGCCACAAAATTGGATCCACATATGATGGCAGTCAGATTGCTTTTTCTTCAGATGGCACCCAGTTTGTTTTATGTAGAGAGGGTGATGTCACAGTTCAAAACATCAATTCTGGAGTCACTGTGGCTAAGTTTAATGTGGCCTATAGGGATTGTGGTCCCTGTTGTTTTTCCCCTGATGGCAGGCTGGTGGCTATTAGTGATGATCAGAAATTCCATCTTTGGAACATCACTGGCTCACACCCTCATCTTGTTGAGACCTTTATTGGCCACACAGACTACATTAACTCCCTTGCATTTTCCTCTCCCTCCAACCTCATTTCAGCATCCCATGATGGTTCAGTCAAGTTCTGGCAGATTGGGGCCTCATTAATGGACCTGGCTGTGACTGATCCAAAGTCCACACCCCTCAATTCAGCTCCAACTGGGTCTATTACTCTGAAAGCAAAAAATAGTCCCATTATCCCAAGTGGTTTGCCAGATGGGGTGATGAAGACCTGGGGTATCTCAGCTAGCTGTAGCAAGAGATCTCCCCAGATTCCAGCCCAAGGCTTCCATGAGAACAACATCCAGCCAATTGTCAGTAAATTGATCTTTGCTTGGTATGCAAATGGGAAGATCAACATCTGGGAGGCTGAGAAAGGGAAACTCCTCCAGACAATAAATGTGCCTAGAGGTGAGGTTAAGGACCTCAGGTTATCAGGGGATGGATCCAAGATCTTCTGCCTGCATAAAGGATCCATTCAAGTATGGGATATCTGGACAAGTGAGGCTGTGGGTGAAGTGAGGCTTCAGTATGGTGGGGGGGAAATCCTTGCAATAGATGGCTCAAATATCTGGATTACTGATGGATGGCTAACACTTGGGTGGGACTTTTGGATTCCAGGCTCATCCCCTGTTGAGTTGTCCATTGGACCCCCAGATAGGCTCCACCTCAGTGATACCAAGATATGGGAAATAAACTTGTCTAGGATGCAGGATACAGTTACTGGGAAGGTGGTTTTCCAGCTGCCTGAGAGGTTTGGACAGGCAGTTCATGTACAGTTGGATGGCCAATATCTGGTTGCTTCTTTTATGTCAAAGGAGGTATTGATTCTTGACCTCAGCCATACTCCTCTAGTATAGATCTATAGGACATGTATCTCCTCCACTTTGCCTCAAATTCTATATACTGAATATTTGATTGCTTGAAAAGTACAGTGCTCAAATTTATGCTATGCAACCAATAAATGGATATGAACAGGTTTTCTGTATAATGTGTGCATGCAACATCCCATAGAAGGGAGATACACATTCATGGTAATGGATCTAGGTAGAAAGACCTTGAGTAAAAAAACAGAAGATGGAAGATGAAAGATGAAAATCACATATGGAATGCAACAAACAGAGACAACAAGATAATACAAGGATGAGACAGATGAAAAGTACTAACTATTAACATGATCAAAATTAGATAGTACTTAACCCCTCCTAAAAGCAGCCAGGGAAATCTTGGCCTGTTGAAAACTCCCAATCTTCATCCTAAGAGGACCACGAGAACAGACCTCTGGATGTCATAAGTATGCTTGATACCATCAACAATGAATGTCCAGTCAGGTCAAACCACTTGAGAACCTTGATGATGAAGGGATCTGAGATGTATGTCAGCGCATGCAGAGCATTCCGGACCAGCCCATCCTGGTTTCGATCACCCCTGGTGGCCAAGTTGAAGCAATGATCCAAGAACGTGGGGACATCGATGCAATATTCAGACCATGTGGTCAGCCCAACGACGGAATGGCGTGACCGGGGGAGTTTCCATCGTGATATAGAAGTGTCATGCTGCCATCCCAGTCATCTTCGTATGTCGGTGTCGACTCCGTTGTGTCAACGCCCCATGCATCTCGGTTTGATTGCATCGGTTCAGCCACCGTTTCCCGAGCATAGGGAGGCGAGCAGCGGAAACCGAGGCAACGAGGCCAGCATATATCGCACATTGAACACCGATGTAGCTGTTGTCGGAGAGCTTCAAATCGGGGAAGGGAGACCGACGTGTTCTCCGAAGGTGGCGGCGTCGGTGTTTTGAACGAGCACGCGAAGGAGTTTTGCGGACGTTTCACTGAGACCCTCCTTGATATCTTACCGAATGTCGACGATGAAGCTGGAGTCACAGCGGAGGATAATCCAGACTTGGATTTCGTTAATTTGGTCCCATGCGCCGCACGAACTCTCCACTCACAAACGTCAGAGTCGTTCAGGTCCTGATCGTGCTTCTCTGTGAAGCCATTGTCGTGTTTTTCCGCCTCCCTCCTCTTGCAACTCCGTATGGGCTGACATAGCCCAACTCGCGACAGATGGAAAATATTACCCGAACCCGGTTCAATGGTCCCTCGATCCCAAAGCGGGTCCATCCTGTCTGCACGACCTAAATTCGAAGGAGGCGCCCGCATGTTAACTTGTTTTTCATCCCATATCCTTACTTTGTCGTCGTCGCTCATGGTGAAGGGTGGGGGCAGAAGAAGGGAAGTGCGGTGCATGTCCGATACGCTCAGTTTGGTGTCCTGGCGTCAACGACACGTGGGCCTTGTGCGTTCGGGTCGAGTGCCATTGCCGTGAACCACGCGAACTGTGGCAGAGGTAGGGGCCGGGGAAAGTTACACCTGCTCCGGAGCGGATGTCGTCGTAGTGCTCAGGTAGAAGCAGGTAGATGATCGCGGTCGGGCGCCTACTGTACCGCGTCGTTGAGTTCAAGGTCACGTCGAGAGAGAACCAAGAAATAGGATGCTGTACATTTTGTAAAAGAAAGCGGTTTAGTATACGTATGTACATTACGGAGGCTCCAACAATGAAGAGTAGGGATGAAGGGAAACACCACATTGTATCGGGCTGTCGAAGAGAACTAGGGGAGACGAAGGCATAGGCGTATATGGCATAGGTGGAAATGAGAATCATATGGAAAAAAATGAGGCATATGTGACCGGAAGTGACGATAGCAATGAAGAAAACACGTATCAGGGAAGAGGAACAAACAGAAATACGACAGAAATAAACGCGGGATGGGGGAAGTCTCTTGGATCTTCATGTGGCGGCAAGGTGGGAAATTTCATCTTCGAGGCCCGCTGCCAAAAACGGTTGCGGGGATAATAATGCATCCAAGCTTACAGCCCATTCCAATGTTCTGGGGCAAGGCTGCCTCTGAAAAGTAGCCACAGGATAGAGGAGGCGAAAACGAAGAAAAGCAATCCCAAGATGATGGGAACGTCCTCGCAGTCTCTGAAGAACCGAATGACGCGCCATCTGACGGCGCGGAGTCGTTGGACGGGCTCGCTGACTTCTTCTGAAAATAGACAGACAATGGTCAGACGCCGAGCTCAAATATGGACCAAACGAGAATTTTACCTATGAGCCTGATAGCGCCTTCGGTGTCTTTGAGGCATTCGATCGCGATGGGAGACAACGAATACGACAATCTAGGTTCGAATCTCTTCATTCTCCAAGGATCGATCGGCTAACGAGAACGTGAAGGGCAAAGACAAGGCGGAAGGGTCAAAGCTAAATGACAGAAGCCAAGGACGATCTACTCACCATGCATCGATCAATTCCCCACATGTTCTCGATCCTCGTGAGGTTCAGACACCCGTTGGGTTCGAGGGGGACGTTTGCCTCCAATTCTCCGTCTTCGCAATCCAGTCGGTCGAATTGAGAGTACCATTTGACGCGAATAAACCTTAAAACCCGAATGCAAAAACGCGAAGTTGCGAGTCAGATGACGGCCTGCCAGTAATCAGAGATCTCGAGAGGAATTGGACATCACCCAGACGGAGGGTCGGGCAAGGCCCACCCAGGTAGCTTCTCCTCATCCCACCACCTCCTCACAGCCCTTCTCCAATACTCCGGACTAAATTGCCCGGGTCCGTAAACCGTCGGCCACCTCCTCTCCTCCAGATGCTCGGCAGGCGTCTTAGTAAAAACCGTGATTGCCACCTTCGGCACACCGCTACTTGGACCTGGGAGGGATTGAGCCATCGTCACCTTGCCAGACGTGCCCATGACTTAGCGGTATTGTCTGGATATACTGGGGAGGACAATAAGTGGGGAGGAGTCATTGTTCCTCCATAAACGGTTCAGGATTAAGTATTGGTAGCAATCAGACACCGTCAAAGGCTGGTCGATGTTGATGTGTCTCTTGTGAAAGGTTGCGACGCGACGGAGGAGATGGAGGAGGGAGAACAAGGTAACATCCCGAAAGGGAAAAAAGGCTTCCTTTTTCAGACGCGTTCTGCAACCAAGATGTATTCAATGCGAAGCAAGATTTGTACAACATATCACGAGGAAACAGACAAACATCGTAGAGATACATTATCGAAGCAGAGGCTGTACAGTGGTAGTAGGGTGCAGCCGCTGTGAGTGAGCAAACCGAAGTTCCTGTAAAACCGGAGGGTAAGGAGGCTGATCTCGATTATCGTGATGGAGCGAGGGTTCTAACCTCTACACTCATATCGGCGTGCTCTGGAGAGGCTGTTATAGTCTGAAGCAAGTTGACACCGTCGGTAGCATATACTCCTGGAAAACGCGGTCAAACAGATCTCAGCATCCGTCGAATCTCCGACCCACCGGAGTGAATTTGGGGCGGGTGTCCCACGTTATTCGCATAGGCAAAACATCGTAATTCCTACACCAGTCCCGGTGTCGGGGAGAGATATGGGGCGACAGCGGGTCAGCTCCGAAACCCAGAGATTGTAACCTTGGGGACAAACGACATTCGGAGGATGGGAAGGGAAGGGGGGAGAAGCCGTCTCCGAGGGAGACCGACAAAGGGCCATAGGCAATGGAAAGGGACAAAGGAACTCACCTCGAATGAATATCCTTTGAAAGGCTCCTCCGCGGTGATAGCTTCGAACACATCTACCTCCGAATCCTGGCTTTGCGAAACACCGTTAGCGTGCGAAGAGGTGGGCGTTTGGTCCGCCGAGGGTCCACCGCCAGACGTCTTCTCCAAATCAATATGTGGCTGAAATAGCAATGGCAGTTCCAGAGTCGCCCTCGCGGTGGGATCGGTCGGCTCTTGCGGGACCGGAGCTGGTGGTTGGCCGGTAGTCATGTACGCCTTGATGTAATCTGCTATCCGTAGTTCCTATACCGGACGAAAGGCGTTTAGGATTTCCGCGTACGGGTGAAAGGGCGTGAAATGGGGGGGATGCTGACTTCGAAGCTCTGATCTCGACTTGCGGGCACGGCGGAGATGCTCATGAACAAGACGCGTTTTCCTCTCGGGTCACTCATCGCCGCTCAACCTTACGAAAGCAGATCGCCAAATGATCATGTCTGCCGGGCGTGCACAGCGGTTAGTCCTTGCGGTGAAGAAAATAGTTGTTCTGGGGGATTTCACCCACAATGGCGGGAAGGAAGATCAAAGGCGGAAGGCGGGGACATCCGAACAGTCCCACGGTTGCCGACGGTCTCGAGCGTCAACGCCACATCTCGTCCGAGCAATGGGGTCTCTAGAAGTCCGAAACGCGACTCTTTAAAACTACCGTTCCATCGACTCTGAATTACTGCTACGCCCGCATTCAATTATCTCTACAGTCCCCCACACTCATCCACAGACAAAGCCTTGAATTCAACAAGCTCAATCGCCCCACCATAGGAGCCCAGAGTTTATCAAGACGACGCCGGGTTCCAGAAGCGTAAACGTGTCAGGCGGGCTTGATCACGCTGGATGAGGTGTCCACGAAGAGCAGGGCGACGGTGAAGGTCACCCATGCGCTGTCAGATGGAACCTATCTCTTCCAGGCGGAATGTGTCTGAGGACCGTGGGACGACGTCTGGGAACGATACCGGTCTGAATGTTGACATTGAGGCCCGGGGACGTTGATAGCTGGTGAAACGACGAGTTGATGAGGGTGTGTAGGCTCGTCTCCTGTGTCATTTGAGGTTCGAACTGAACGTGAGGTTGATAATCGTGAATACTCGTCTGTTGAATCCTAACAAGACACCGTGTTACCCGAGGCAATGAGGGGACGAACCGAGTTGCGAGGTCTTCAAACTACAACTGGGTCGTGGTAAAGATAATCGGATTATCGATTGGTAGCAAGATGCAACTTGGAATTCCGGGCGGGATCAAATCGCAACGGGCCATCGACCGGGGAAAGAAGAGAGCGTGTCGAGTGATTTGTGATCGTCACGTTTCTCCCCCACGCGTTCACCAACGCCACAGGCCGAACAAAGGTTCTGTAAGGCGCGTTCGAAAGATTCTCTGCGCTCGCCACTCATTCACCGATCCCGTTTACGCAGGAAGGGCGCTATCGAACGCGGGGTTGCCGTCGACATGGGGAGGTCCCAGCAAGCTTATTCAACGGACGTGGTTAAATTTCTCTTGGACTTTTGCTGCGAAGATGGGCCACCAGACGCACTCCGCGATACACAAGTCTTGAACGAGCGCTTTGAAGAATGTTGGAGAAAGGTGGTCCCGGTGGCCAGCT
>Ga0307517_10011002_pt1 | contig 12579 bp, 15 predicted proteins | sample 23_EM_MG_FD_194515 | JGI IMG/M metagenome (GOLD analysis project Ga0307517, IMG submission 194515) | Populus trichocarpa ectomycorrhiza microbial communities from riparian zone in the Pacific Northwest, United States - 23_EM | ecosystem: Host-associated > Plants > Roots > Unclassified | place...
GACGCGAGTCAGCCAGCTGGAAAACCCCAGTCCGACTCGGGTTCCTTCTCACCTGAGGTGCAAAGATCGCGCGGCGTTGTAGCTTAGGCCTTCGGCCTTTGACCTCATTACCTTGAAGTACCGCCGTTTGTGCCAGAAGGTGAAAACGTAATCGTAAGCTACGACGAAGCGGACTTTTCGATGGTTCTTCGAGGTGTTGCCGTAAAGGTCCGTAGGGATATCCAACCCAAACGGCGAGGTGCTGACGGCGACTTTCCTCGCCTTTATCCATGCTGGGTGCTGCGAAAGCCACACCATCATCCAATCTGTAAATATATATAAAACAATGATTAGCGCCTGACAGCGGGCGGCACCATTGCGGTGATCGAACAACATCCACGCCGGAGCGAACTGAAATATGTAATCCCGCTCACCATAACTATCGTCGCCCTCTTCAAAGTCGACGGTAACCCAAAACCGATCGACGATGCTGTCCCAAGCCTGGAGAGAGGCCCTCCGACACGTCTCAAAGACACCACCGATGAGGAAGAGTTTGAGCCAATCTTGGAATCCGGTGAAAGAGAACAAGATGGTGGCAAGGGTTGCGATGGAAGGTTTCTCGGCGAGGGTGTTGGTGATATTTGTGAGGTTTGCTGAGAGGTTGTTCAAGTCCATGACGCTGGCCTCGACGGTGAAAGAGATGTGAGGATATCTGGAGGGGGGGGGGGGGAGGAAAGGGGCTCCCGAGCTTTGGTGGGTTTTGCCCTGCCGCGACATGCAGGCTTTAATAGTCACCAGTCATCGGCTAAGGTGCCGGTCAGACGGCTTTGAGTCATGCGGTGAATGGATGAGTCGGGGCTGTGAATCCACCTAAACTCAGCTCATTGACTTTCCATTTCGCATCCACCCGGGGGGGCTGTGCCACCGATTCCGGTTCACCTTCATCCACATCTGCCTCACCCACGCCCGCACACCCCACATCCAATGCACATTGCCGAACTCGACAGCCATACTCCGGGCAATCGTTCCCCCCTCTTCGGAAGGTCATGGGTCAAAACATTCCAGCAGCACAATGAAGGCATCGAAACTCAGCTGGGTGTTTTGATAAATCCAGTAGCGCTTACGACGACCTACCAATAAACACGGGACTGTTAACTCCTGTTCATCGACGTCGGTTCATCCGAAGCGTCAGACGTTCCCCGATGCCCGTGTGGAAGGCATCGATAACGACTGACGAATCCCAGGGCATCATCAAAGTGACCCGATAAGATCTAGAGTTTACACCTATCACCAACGCACATGATCGCACGATGCCCCCACAAAAAACAAAAGCAAGGGTCGGGGATGGAGCTGAGCCCGCGAGGTGTGACTGGTGACTACACAGAGGTTGTTTATGCGAGAATTACGCCTAAAGAGACTAATAAAGCTAGCGTTGTGGGCGCCCTACTACATAACCCCCCCCCCCTGATCTAGCAACTATCCCGCCAACCGGCGCTCAGGTCGCCGAACCTTCGCATTGCCACAAGTCGCTTCAAGAATAGATCCCAACACGGGGTTGGATTGTTGGACACACAGATACCATCACATTACAACGATTGATCCACGATTGCTCACGGGATCAGACCACCGGATTCTTCCTCCTCATCACAGGCGTCATGGTGGCCAACCGTCAGACCGGCCCTTACGTCTCGGAACCGCATCGGCCAAATCCCCGACGGAAATTTCGCTTCTTCTGACCGCCCGATACGATTCCCCAGTGTTCAGTGTATATAGACCCAGTCCCTTCGGCAAGATCCCGGGTTACGGAAATCCCAGGTCCTTGATTGTCCAGCACCACGGCTGGCGGTTGGACTCCGCAGTGATCTAATGATCCATGGCAGGTGGGCGTGTCTCTAGCCCGAAACTCTCATACCTCTCCGAAAGCCCGCGCGTAACACGAGTGATGCAGTCGGCGTCACCGGTTCCAGTCAACCCTTCACGGTTAGACACACCCCCGCGAAGATAGGCCAACAACCAACACCTCAACCGACTCAGAGACGAGCCCCACCGTGCAGCGGTGGAGAAGAGAATTATCGCCTCGCGCGAGCGGCTAGGCTGTAGACACGCTGGGGTACGCTTGGAATCCTACCCGCTGGCCAGGCTCCTTCTCCCCAGGATCCACTGATACCTCGCACCATATTGTCGGGGCGTCATCAAAGGATTACAATGTATCCTAACTGGAGGAACGCACAGGCCCTTACATGCCAGTATTCAGTGTGTTCATGAAAGAGGGGATGAGCGGGGAATGAAAAACAAAACAGGGGACTCGGTGATCACGCATGCTCACACGGACACGGAGACCTCCATGGGTCCACTGCATCTCTCCGAGAGGTTGGTGTAAGATTGGTAGTTCGGTAGTGTACAACAAAAAGGGGATCAGCAATGTGATGTAACGTGGTGTGCATGCGAGCGCGCGGGAGGGATAAATTACTGAATGTTCAATCGCTAGAAGTAATCGCCATCGTCAACGCTCTTGCACCCGGCTGCCAGGGGAAAAAGGCAAACGGAGGAGCGAGTAACTTACTGGCTTGAGAGCCTTGATGAGTATCCATTCATCGTTGGAAACGTCATCCTTGAAAGAAGCCTACGACGGACAAAGGCAGAAGAGGAAAACGACAATGACAATCAGTAACCCATCATCATTAACGTCACGTGTGTCATCGAGAAGAAACCGACGGCGGTCTGGTAATCCCAACGTACCTTCAGAACGTCGATGCTCTGCCTCGTGATGAGGCTATAAACCTCGTCCTTGTCGTCAAAGTGTCGCCCGTACATCTTGGTAGACTGATATACTGCATGTTCAATCTTCACCGCGACACCACCGCCGGCTTGTGACTTCTTGATAAGCTGAGAGAGAAGGAAAGAAAAAGAGGTGTATGTGCTTGAGCTAAACCAAATCGATAGGCGCCGAACTCACATCGTAGTTCTTGTGGTTGATTTCCAGTGAAGTTCTGTGCGGAAAAGAATCATCAAAGGTTCAGTAAAATCTCCGATAATGTGCACTGGAATAGGGGAGGAGGGAGGGAGGGAACAATAGAGGGTGCTCACATCTTTCCCAAAGGAATAATCTCCTTCTTCTGCGTGACCGGATCAATCTTCACCACGCACAAAGGCGTCCCGACCCTCAACGTTCCATCCAAAATATCCACCCCCATAATAATCGGATCCCTCTTCGTAAACACCGCGATGATCTTTAGCCTACACGGCCAAACGGCCTGTGGCGCCGCGTCCTTCCTCTTCGCCTCGGTGATCTCAGCGTTATACGCCGTGAAAGCGTCGAACAGGTGGTAAATGATGTCGGCTTGAAAAGTCCAGTGTTCCAGTGTTCACGCAATATGGAAGCAAACCAGTTCAACAAACCTTTGAATAACCTGATCCCCATCTCCTCCGCCAGCTTCTCAGCCTCCTTATCCACAGTCACATCGAAACACAAAATACACGCCAGTTCCTTCGCCTTCTCCAACATTGTCGCGGCCCTCATGATATCCTTCTTGTGCACCGGCCCGATATTAATTCCCGATACAGGAATCTTACTGACCTTCAAGAAGTCCAAAAGCGCCTCCAACGAACCGAGTGTACTCGCTTGTACGCACACGCCACGACCGGACTTGTCGATGGAATTGAGCAAGGTCGTCAAATCGGACATGACTTCGTCCATCATATCCTCTTCTTCGTCGTCAGGACCGACGACGAGCAATCGCGAACCAGCAATAGCCTTCTCCAAGTCCGGAGCGACGAGCTTGACTCCCAGAGCGGCCTTGACCTCCTTGTGATGGACATAAGAAGACTAGAGGAATCGGTTAGTTCGGACGTCGGGGGTATATCCGTGTGTGAGTTGATCCCACCTTGATACGAAGCTCCCGAAGTGGCTGCGGCGTGAGCAGTGCACGGACTTGTGTGACGATTGGCCCATTCAACCCACAAACGACGATCTTGTCTCCTTCTCTCAGTATGCCATTCGACAGCACAACATCGATGGTCGTCCCAAGACCCTCGATGACCTTGACCTCCAAAACCGTGCACTCCAACTCGGACAAGTACATCAACCTGTCGCTCATCCTCTGTTGGGTGAGGTTGACCAACAACATGATCATGTCCGGGACGCCCTCTCCCGTATGCGCCGATGTTGGCACCAACGAGACATTTTTGGCAAAGCTCTTGTTCTCATAATACAGCACGGCGTTGAGACCCTGTTCGGCGAAGGCGAGGATAGTATTCTTGACCCGATGCTCAAACTCCCGCTGGACGGGTGGTTTTTGTTTCGCAAGGGAATCTTGGAAGGAATTGTCGGGTATCGCCTCCCATCCATACATCCGATCGATCTAAAATTTTCGATTGTTTGAGGGTTCGCATGGACAGAAAGTCAGCGATGTGAATAAATACGCAGCCGACGAGATATGGTGAGGACAGAAACGGGAACACCGAACTGGGGCACTGAAAAACGAACCTTATTCAGGGCGACTATGAATGGCGTTTTCCTGTCCTTCAACAGTCTTAGCGACTCCAGGGTCTGGGGTTCCAGCCCATGCTATAAAACAGATGATCAGATGAACTTCTTGATAGATCGGTGGGAAAGTGATGACCCCATTACCATGATATCGACAACCAAGATGGCGATATTGCACAACGAACTGCCACGAGATCGCAAGTTTGTGAAGGATTCGTGTCCAGGTGTATCGATGACGAGAAGACCGGGGATCTTGTATTCTTGCAATCCGTCCTGGAAGCGGCCAATTTTCAGCCCCACCTCGTACCATCACCAAGGCGGGTTATAAAGAGTACCTTGTTGAGGACAGCGGTCTTGGTTTTAATGGCATCCACAGGGAAGTAAGTAGCTCCGATCTGTTGTGTGATACCGCCAGCTTCACCCTCCTGAACGTTCGTTTGCCTGATCTGAAAGTGGGTGTAAATGAACGCTCCCTCGACAGCAAGGCAAGTCCTGTAACAACCACCGACCTTGTCCAAAAGCTTCGTCTTTCCGGTATCGACGTGTCCGAGGATACAACAAATGGGACTCCGCAAATTATCCTTACTCCTGGCAGCAAGGGCCTCTTCGCGAGCCCTGGCTCTCCTCTCGGCCGCCTCGGCCTTCTTCTGAGCAGCCATCTGCTGTGCCTTGGAGAGACCTTCATCAGAATCTTCGTCGGAGTCGCCAGAATCCGAGTCCGAAGAGTCCGATTGGGACTCTGACTCTGACTCCGACTCCGACGAAGACTCTTCGGCCGGTTTCTTCGCATGCTTGGCAGACGCTTTCGTTGGCACAGGGGCGTCCTTTCCGGTCTTCGGTGCGGCTATCCAAGGGTCGTCAGATTTCAGTGAACCCAGCGTGACTGGGCACATACCTTGAGCAGCAGGCGTGGGTGCTGGCTCCTCGTCCTCAGAGGAATCCTCCCAGTCACTCTTGACGCCTGCAGCATGAGCGGGAGTCTTCTCAGGTTTCTCCTCCTCGCTCTCAGCATCCCAATCATCCTTGATGTCAGCAGGCTTCTCTCCCGGCGTTGGTGATGAAGGTTCCGGCTCGGGTGAAAGGGCCTTCGTCGTCAGAGATGGCGTCGATATCGGTGTTGACTCTTTTGTCGAGGTCCCAGTTTGAGGTGCCTTCTTCTTCTTGTTGCCGTATGAGAACTTCTTCTGAGTGCCGCCGGATTCACCAGTTTGTTGCTGTTGCAATGCCTCGATGACGACACCAGAAGCGATGAGAGCCTGCTTCCGCATCTCTGCAGTTCGTTGCTCCTCCTTCTGCTTCTTGGTCAACAGCTTACCCTCCTTCTTCAATTGCTCTCGCTTAGCCTGAGGAATGTTCAGCGTGCAAAATAGCCTCAAACGACACTCGCTGACCTTTTCCTTGTCTTTTTTCCTCTGCTTCTCGGCCTCGCGTCGCTCTGCTTCCTCTTTAGCTTTCCTCTCTTCCTCCTCTATGCGTTTCCGCTCCTCTTCCTCCTTCTTACGAGCCTCCTCTTCTAGCCGCCTCCTCTCCTCCATCATCGCCTTCAAGGCACTTACACCACCTGTCTTCTTCTTGGGAGCAGCGGCAGGTTCCTCCTCCTTCTTCGCCTTTTTCTTCTTCTTCTTTTTGTTACTCGAGGCACCAGCCGCATGTCCCTCTTCATCGTCCTCCCCCTCCTCGTCGGCTTTTGGTTCCGGCTGTGCCGGTTTTAGAGGTTCTGAAGGGACGGATTCAGCAGGAGCGGGAGCATCGCCGGCAGTGGTAGCTTTCTTTGCGGCAACTTGGGCCTTTTTCTTCGCCTAGACGAAAAACGTTAGTGAGCCGCGACAGGGACCACCGATGCGATGAAATTACAAAACCTTCTCCCTCTCCTTCTTCAGTTTCTCCTTTTCCTTTTTCGACAATAACTTTGGACCCGCATCCCCAGCCTCCTCAGCGTCGTCAACAGGAGCCGCCTCCCCTTGAGGCTCTTGCTTAGGTTCTTCTGAAGGGGGAACGGCTTGTGTTGGTTGCGTGTATGATCAGCAGAGGCATATATGAGAATCGAACGGAGATCGACCCACTTGGCTCCGGGGTTTCGTCAAGATCCTCGTCCTCATCCTTCGCAACCTTCTTCCCTTTACCCTTTTTGCCCTTCTTGGGCTTCGTTTTTGTGAGACCAAATTCTTCATCGAGCAGATCGTCGGGATCGATTTCGGCAGGCTTCTTCGACGCGCTAATATCACCTTTGGCGTTGGCAGCCTCCGTGTCTGATCCTTCACCAGGAGGAGGACCATCGGCGAAGGATACGTCAGAATCCTTCTTCTTTTTGTCCTTTTTCCCTCCCTTTTTCTTTTGGGACGCCTTTAACGTAGACTGTATGCCAAGGAGTCGTGCGAGTGACGTGAGATAAGATTTTAGATCAAAGCGGTAAGGTTCGTACCATCAAACCTCCAAAGTCCTCCTCCTCGTCGGCTGGTTGCTCCATCATGTTCAGAGCGGCAAAGGGTGAAAAGGGTTTTGTTGAGTCCGAGGGGGCGTCATGATTGTCACCGTCGTCCACGGCGGCGAGGGCGAGGTTGTTATTAGCGATGGGCGATCCAGCCTTCTCCCTGTAGATTGGTTAGATGTGGTGTGGGGACGAGATGGGGGAATAGTTGGACCAGTAATCATCATCGCCAGCCTGCTTTCCCTTTTTTCCCTTGTTCTTTGGCGGCATCAGGAGAAATGCGGCAAGTTTGGATGGAAGTGAATCGGAAAGGTGCCGTGGACTGGTGATCGACACCACCGTCCAACGGAGGAGGGAAGTTCGGGAGTTGGGCCGTTAGATCGTCGCGGGTGTCTCTGGATCCGAGCGCGGAGTCCCACGCAGTGTCATCTGTCTCACGGGGTGACCATGCGCTCTGCCAACTGACCGGAACCAGACGCTGTTAGCTACACCAGTTTCGAGTTTTTGTATTCCATATACATTTGTTCGGCGCGTTTGATTGTTCTAATATGTTTCCAAGGAAAATGAAATCGCGAATGTTCCGCGCCCAACTAAGCCATTGATAGCGTGCGACATTTCCATACGTGCCTTACCCCCCAAGACATTCTCAAACGCTGGTCGGTTTTTATGCTTTCTTCCCATCACGCGCTTTCCCCTAGACGATAGCGAGGTCCTCTCACTCTCACCCATATCTTCCCTTTGTCTGGCCCCCCTTTGCGCCTGGTCTGGCTCGAGGAAATGCTCGAGCCACCATCCTTGGACGTTTCGAGCGTCGTTGGGCACTACCACTGCAGTAACAAAGCGGAATGACTTTCGACGCCGCCCATATGTCAATCAGCTCAATGTAGATCCGACGCCCAGTTTGATAGATGGTTGACACCGGTTGAAAAAGTACAAAAGGTTGGGCTGGGTCCTGTCGTTCCCTTAACTCTCTTCTCCTTTCCCCTCTCACCTGCCTCCACAATGTCAATCTCCCTTCCCCTCGTTAGAACTGCCGTCTTCGGTGAGATTTCACTCATCCTCATCTCGACCCGTCGCTAATTTGACGTGTCTGTGTCAGGCTCCACCAACCTCCTTGCTCTCCTCGTGCTCGGCCTCGCCGCGTACACCTTGACCGAAACTTCCGGTTACCTGGGCGTTTATTTCACCTATTCCGCCCTCGGTGTCGCCACCGCGGTCATTCACTTGGCTTCCGTTGTCGCTATGTGAGTTTCGTGCTTTGCGCGCGCCCATTAGAAGCTCATGGTGTCGTCATTAGGCTCGTTGTTGAGCGCATCCGTATCGGCGCCTTCTCGTCCAAGGTTGCCTTCCAGGTTGGATGGCTATCCTACCTCTGCGTCATGTGGCTCTCCACTGGTGCTCAGACCGCTGCCACCATGGGCGGTGTCATTAATTGCACGGGCTCTTGTACGCGCTTACCATCTCCATCTGCGTACCTTGATTCTAATAATCCCTTTTAGTCTGCGGGGCCACTCAGGCGATCGCCGCGTTTGGTTTCTTCAACTGGATAATACGTACGCTCTACAACCGATGCAATTGTGTTGGTCGTGCTGATCTGGACCCTTCATAGTTCTTGGATACGTCATCATCCTCGTCACCGCTGCCGTTAAGGCTGGTCAAAACGGCAGCAACGTCTGGATGAGCGACGTGAACAACCTTCAGTGGATCTCGGGGCCCATGAACTTCGAAAAGAACCTCAACTCCCCTAACCCCAACGCTGCCACGTACCCTCCTGGCGGCAACCCTGGCTACGGTGCTCCCCCCGTTATCCCTCAATCTCAACCCAACTATCCTCAGTACACTGGAAGTCCCCAAGTTTAATCCCATGTTGTCTTCCCTTTCTGTTCTGGTTGTCTGGATGTATAAGATATTTGCCCAACGTTATCCCTTGGTATTTAATATATGTCTTTCCTTGAAGTATAAAAAAAAAGTCGGAACAAACGTGGGAAGACGTTGGTGGAACTTTTTACGCAGGCGCTGGAGATGTGCCGAAGCCAGCGGCCATGTTTATTTACTCGGTTTCCACAATCAACCGCTTCTCCTGCAACTACTCCCAAGTGGTGTAGACGAGTGTCCACCATCATCTGGTGCCCTTCACCATGGACGATCTCTTCAATTCTCTCGCAGACTTGCTCGGTGCCTCCGTAGACCAGATCAAGGTGAGCATCCACTTGCAACCACAGCGGATGATCGACCTCCGCACTGCCAACGCATCCAGAGCGTCTTGTCCAAATCCCCCGAGACCCACCAACACTGACCGGAAACTCGCAGCTGCTAACCTGTCTGCTCGTTTCGTATCCGCTTGGAAGCGTATTCGTTCGCGTGCCGTCGGTCGGACTCAAGCATGTCTTCAACATTTCCGTCACGCTGTTTTACCTCTTCGTCATGCTCAACATGTTTAACGCGTTTTTGCAACTGTTGTTGGATATCCTCGTGACGTACTACTTGGCCAAGGGTATGACGGATAAAAGGATGCCTTGGCTCGTTTTCATGTGCGTTCTCTTTGTTTCTGAAACCAAACGCGTTTACTAAATCCGGTGGACTTGTTAGATTCGTGATGGGACATCTGTTAACAAAGTACGCACGCACATCGTGTGGAGATTCGACGATCCCCTTAACAAGAATTCGAACAGCCATATCATTCGAGCCTTTTTCGATCTCAGTTACGAGACCATGGAAGTCACAGGTCCCCAAATGGTCCTCGTCATGAAACTCACCACGTTCGCTTGGAACGTGTATGACGGCAGGCGGCCCGCCGGGGTTGGTTTTCTACATATGTGGTCGTCACTTTCATCACCATTGACCTGCGCATATAGGAACTGGATAAATGGCAACTCGAACGACGAGTGACGGACCAAAAATTCCCCTCTCTCCTCGCTTTCCTCGGATATGCTTTCTATTTCCCAGGTTTCCTCGTCGGCCCGTTTTTAGAATACGCAGAATATGACGCTCTGGTCACCGAGAAGCTGTTCAAGAGCGCTACGCCCCCTAGACACCTCCATGATCCCAGTTTCATACCGAAACGACTTTTGCCATCTGGCAGGAAGCGTGTTGGGTACTTCAAGCTCGTCAGCGGACTGGCGTATCTGGGACTCTTTATCACGTTGTATGGCAAGTTTAGTTTTACGGAGATGTTGAAGCCATGGTTTGGAAGGATCACCCTCGCGGAAAGGTATGCCTGGAGGAATAGCGTGCCCTACTCGTCAGAACTGATGCACTCTACCTCAAGGCTTTTCTTTTTCCAGATCGCTGGATTCTTCGAAAGATCCAAATACTACGCCATCTGGACACTCACTGAGGTCCGTACCCGCACGCTGTGCATAAGCTATCTCTATTGACTCTTGGGCTCTCACTCAGGGTGCCGCCATCATTACCGGTCTCGGGTTCACTGGGTACAACGAAGAAGGCAGGACGCTTTGGGACGGAGCCGCCAATGTTCGGGTGCTCAATATCGAATTCGCCGAGAACTTCAAGATGTTGCTCGATTCGTGGAACATGAAAACAAACGTTTGGTTGCGAGAGTGCATCTACAAGAGGATCACCAAGAAAGGAGCCAAGCCTGGATTTGGGAGCAGTATGATGACTTTTACCGTCAGCGCGATCTGGGTAACGTTCCCTCTCACTGATGCGCTCCAACTGCTTGTTGACATTGGGCTTCTAGCATGGTATCTCCCCAGGTTACTATCTCACGTTCGCGTTCGGTGGTTTCGTCACCACCGCCGCTCGATTGGTCCGTTCCAGCGTTCGTCCGCTTTTCATCCCTGTTCCCGGTCAACCCACCACCTCTCCTCCATCATTCAACAAAAAGATTTATGACTGGTCCGGAGTCGTTCTGACCGCCATGATCATGAACTACGCTGCGGCTCCGTTCATGTTGCTCACTATAGAAGACAGCCTGGAATGTTTCAGTCGCGTTGCGTGGTACGGGTATACCATCGTCGGAGGATCCTTGTTCTTCTTTTATGCGGGAGGGACTAGGGCACTTAAGAAGGCTCAGGCGAAGAGGGTCAAGAACTATCAGGACAAGGTTGCGGAGGAGAAGGAAAGAGAGGGGGAGAGGGATGAGTCGGTTAGTGAAACAGCGGATGAGACTGAGGTTGGAAGTGGGACTGCTACGCCTAGCAGCAGCGACGAGACCCATGTCGTTCCGCCCTTTGAACTGGTTGCAGAGGAGTTGGAGAGTCACCACGAAAAGGCGCTCTAAGGAGCGTGCACACGGAACCTATTCCCCTTGGTCACGGTCCTTCAGGACGGTGATGTGCTGACTCTTTGCGTTCGTACTCTAGAGTGTATAGTGATATGATTGCTATCAACTTTGCTTTCTTTTTCTACGTTGGGTCTCTGTCCTAGCATACATCTTCTGCCTGAATGCCAAATAAGGTCATCTTCTAGCCAGATTCAGTTCGGGCAGGAACTCAGTGCAAGCTCCGCTCGTTTCCTCATTTTCAAATCAACCGCGTCAGGTTCTCCGCTCTTCCGCTTGACTCACCACATCGGTACCTCTACGGTATTCCACCATGCAATTGACGATTCCAGATTGCTGCCTTGGCGAGTTTTGTCCCGGAACACACGTTGAAGGCCATCATAAAAAGGAAGATGTGAGTCCGCGCCGCAACGGAGCGAGCTCAGGAGTCCAAGATCGCTAAGGGTATGTGCTAATGCTGCGCTTCAGGGTACCATATATGCGAACGACGACTGTAAAAGTAATGCGTATCATTATCACAATACGTGAGTGCTTTCCCGCTTCCGGCAGAATGGACTCGTCGGTTCTAACATCCGCGTGGGGGGGATACGCGCGACGCGACGATCATAGCGACGGAAGTGTCTTCTACCGGTATTCTGACGGGAGTGAATATTACCGTCGTAAAAACGGAAACATAACATTCAGGCCGCCTGTGGATACTCCCAATGTTGAGGAAACAGATCCCACAGCTACCCCCGCATCCACTGCGGCGAAGGAGCGAAGCCGGCAGCCATGGTATGATTGGCCGCCGCAATTAAACCTCTCTGTCAAGACCGATGGATCCTCCGTCATTATTCGCGACGCTTCTAGTTCGACGGTCACTTTTGAACCCGTCGGGGCTAACGCCGAAGTAGGCCCAGCCCCAGTTCACGATAGGTCCATGATTTTTTTTATCAACCGTAATGAGGGCTGATTCAATTCTCATATCTTCCGGTCTGTAGGAGCCTCCCCTTTGGATGCGCGGAATTGGACAGGGGTGGGTCCCAGGCAAGCCAGAGTGCGACTTTTGGACTGCAAGATTGGGTGAGGAGGCAACCCTTGCCGGACATTGTAGGTCGAGGTCAAGATTAGAGGGAGAGGGGGAGAAAAGTCTTGGGAGGACAGGAAATGAGGTGGTGTTTGCTTGATGTGGTGTTTAATCCTGATCCATGTCGATCCAGCATGTGTACGCGCTATGGTTTGCTAACTCGTAATAGTCCGTCGTGAGAGATAACGTTGTAACTTCAATGGTGTAGTTTATTATATTGGTGATGCATGTGCACGATGCACCGTTCAGCCCTCAGTGCCGTCGTGCTCAGTCTCATGCCCACACTATACCCTGCTGGATCTATGCTCTGAGTCTGGCCGAAGATTCGGAGGTAAGTTGCAGCACGTGATTGGACGCGATCAGCTTAATTGAAGACC
>Ga0307517_10011003_pt1 | contig 12579 bp, 8 predicted proteins | sample 23_EM_MG_FD_194515 | JGI IMG/M metagenome (GOLD analysis project Ga0307517, IMG submission 194515) | Populus trichocarpa ectomycorrhiza microbial communities from riparian zone in the Pacific Northwest, United States - 23_EM | ecosystem: Host-associated > Plants > Roots > Unclassified | place...
GAGGATCATTGATTCAATTCAAGGGACCATATCTCTGTGGCATATGGGATGGGACAGTTTATTTGAGCATATCATTCACAAATCGTTTTCAGGATCATTTAGCAACGCAAGATCACAAATTGTTTTCTGACACAAGCATACCACCCCTCCCATATCAGCGCAGAGAGAAATTCACCAAGTGCAAACAACTCAAGCAGGTCTCTCCACAGGATTATTTTCAACAATTTAAGAACAGTGCATTAAGAGTTTTCCAGTTTTAGAAAAAATCACTCAACCAAAGGCGCAGTGCCTATTCTGTTTTTAACCGCTTGTTCTCCCATTCAGATAAATGAGCGGGTACAAGGTGAGACATGCAAGCACAACTACTGATTTACTGCAATGACAGTTCAGAGCTCCTTCTTCCAACTGGGATATCTAAAAGACTTAAATGACAGCTAGTCACAGATTCAGAAGGCCTTCTTTTTCCTACTTGACACGTGATATCTTCAGCCATATAGGCTTTTGACGAAGTTTCATTGGTTTTCACATAATATTGCTCCAATAACATGGAAGTTTAAATGAATGTTGATAAAGGAGAAAAGATAAGAGTTCCTACCAAGATTTTTGCTTGCCTCTTTTCCCATCGAGAACATGCCTGCCACATAATTATGCGTAAATTAATAGCTGCTGCTCAGCAACTAGTGATAACAAAGTGAAATATATTAGCAATTAAACGGTTATGATACCTTAAGGGATTTTGAAGCAATCAACTCAAGAATTCAGAGATCAGTTCTTAAAAAGAGGAAAACAAAATTAAAAAGGAAATAAATTTAATTAATTAGTTTGCAAAAGCCTCTTGAAATTCCATTTATTTTTCAAAAAACTTACAGCTCGACTCCCAAATTCAACCTCTCACTTTCCTCTGCAATAAGTTCTAAATACCAAAAAAATGATCAAGCGAAATAAGAAGAAAATCGTTAAGTGGATATGGTTAACATGATCTGTAGGGAAACTGTCTGATGCAATGGTGAAAGTCTTGGGGTTGCAACCATATGGAGTTCAGGTTTGAGTCTTGAGTGCAGCCATTTTATGCAAAAACCACTGAAGGGTAGAACCATCTCCAAGTTCTCCCGCCCATGAGGCCAAGACACATTTGGTGGAACCATATCTCTAAGTACATGACTCTTTTAGCACCAGAAAAATATTACCTCTTCCGTGCCCATTGGTTAAATATTCAGAAATCTCAGACTGCAGGCAAACTTCAAGCCCTAGAGCAGTAGTGCAGTATTGTCATTGTTTCATTATAGGAATGCAGCTGTCTAAGTAGCAAGTACTACTTTCATCTATTATCTTCATTTTAGAAACACAGCATAAGTGCCTAAGCAGTGAGTGACGCTATGATGATATCAACAATTACAATAATTCTACATGCGTTCCTACACAGATATGGACAATTCAGGTGATGAAGAAATATAGCAAAGTAACTGAAAACTTCAACATTAATTTCTCTACATGATTTTATACACCATTCTGTTTCTTAAAGGAAAAGGACAAGATTATTCCTCTTTGCATGTGATGATATTAATCTAAGCTCACTGCAAATTTATCTTGTGAGATTCTCAAGGAAGCATGTGGCAATCAAACCAATCAGGAGGCTGAAAATGTAGCAAGAATAAGATAAGTAGCATGCTTACCATTCTGAAAACATCTGCTCCTGCAGATCCCATTCCTGAAAGCATCAGTGCAACCTGATAATCATTCAAACCAGTCCAAGTTTCAATATTGCAATGACTGGCAAGGTGAAAATACCACACATAACAGTCGGTCAGATATGCAGGTATGGTTGTAACAGAGAAGCTATAAGTATGGAAGCTTGAATTACGGAACATATTGTAGACAAGGACAGAACTAGGGCATGGCTTGAACGCAAAGGTCAAAGTTAATTTTGCAAACATATTGTGTTCTGGTAAAAAGAACACAGGTTCAGGTTTTCTACATAAATTACTTGATTTGGAGAAGGGTCGTGTTGCTGTTGCAGTCTCCACTTTGTATTTTTCATAGTGTATACATTACCCTAGTCTGGATGTCAGAAGTGCATTATTCTGTCCTCTAGAGAAATTTCACCTTTTAGCATTCATCTACACAATCACCATCCATTAGTTTTCAAATTCGTAATAGGTTTTGGAATAAAAAATATAAGCCAAGCCAAGCAACTAGGCTCTACCGTTTTTATCACAGCTGCTATCAGAACGTAGAATACCATTCAATACATAAATTCCTTCTCTCTTTCAAATTATATTATCGTCAACAATTTAGGGGACGCTCAAGTGATTGCTGCATGGGATCTGGATATATAATGCAGTCTTGCCGTAATCTTCAGGCTTCTTAAATTCAACTCTAAGAAACTTTCAAGCTCGGTAAGTCAAATGTGCTTGCTTTCAAGCTAAGCAATTCAAATGTTCACATCAGATTAAGAAGGTAGAGAAGTAAACTAAGTTTCAAAGGAGAAACTATAAAGTGGTTGCGTGCCTTACATTTATTCTTTCTACTCTGCGCATTTCATCTTCAAGCAAAGAAAGCTGTGCCGCAGAAGTCCAATGGATGCAATCAACTGGGCTGATTGACAAAAAGAAATTGTATTTTAGTTACCTAACTTGCAACCTTCCAATTTCTCCGAGCAGGACTATAGTCACCCACCATTACATAATGAACTACTTCACAAAACTCTAACACCTGTTACCAAACATGACAACTTAAAATTGTTGTCATATAAATAGTTGAAGTTAAAGAGTCCATTGATTGGTTCGAAGATTGCTTGGTTTTCTTCCAAACGGCCCTTTTCTTTTTTTTTTAATTCATAGTGGATACAGAACAGGTGCAATATCTGTTTGGTCAGTTGAGAATATCATTTTCAGCATACAGATACAAGGTTTAAAATGTAACAAGAAGGATGTGGGCAAAATGTGAAAGCATCTGGCACAGAAACTGTCTCCACTTCACAGCCTTCAACAAGTTAATTAACAATCCCGAGTCATCTTAACAGCACTGTGTGCTCAGATGTTGATATAGGATTCTGTCAGACGTGCAGATAAATTTGAAAGAATTTGTTCATAACATTTCATTCGAGTTAATTAAAAGCACTATTTTAAACATGTCATAACAACATTGAAGGAGCAGATAAATACAGGATATTTACCAACTTTCAATTGCTTGCTGGACTAATTGAAGATTTCCACACTGACTGTAAACTCTGGCTCTTCCAAAATCTTCCTCAATTCCAAATACTTCAGGAGCCACATTGGCACAATTTTTGCATCCTGGAGGTAATACAGCATAGTCAGTGATATCAGCCTTAAAAATTATTGATTAAGGTCTAATTAATTTTGGGTAACAGAAATCCCTTTCCAGAAACCATAAAAACTATGTCATGCAATATCCCAGAGTATTGTTTTCCACAGGGATATTTCACTAGGCCAATAAGCTTGTATCTTATTTGGCACCCACATCCCATAAAATTATTAGTTAAATGGCACTGAAAACTAGCATTTAATCATGTGTTTTTAACGCAAAAACAAAACAAAAAAGTTCAACTATATATTATAATTACCGATGCAGCTAAACTCATCAACAAAGGCATGATCCTTTGGGCTGGAATCATCAAAGAAAGGATTCATTGCTGTCAATGCGAAGCCATGAATTTCATCATAGATCATGCGCTGCAAAGGGTCACTAAGCACCTGCGGCACTTCAACAAACCATATTAATAATACTAACAATAATAACAGCAGAAGCTACGCATAAAAAAATTAGAAATCTTTCAAAAAGCGCAAGCAATACTGGATGAACAACCCACCGCATAGACCTCATTGATGAACATGCAGAAATTTGTGGTATCTGTGTCATTGCCACTCAAGTCTGGATGACATGCTTTCATGCAACTATAATAAGCCTTCTTGATCTGCTCTGGTGTCGCATCTGGAAGCTGCATGCATGCCAACATAATAATAATGTATAATAAAAATAACAATAAGCCAACGGCACCAACTGATGATCAGTATCAACAACGTGGTTATATATATATATAATCTCTGGATATTAAGACGGATTTGGTTATGATTGCTATATTTATTTGAAAAACAGTAACTAAGGAAATGAAAAGTAGTGTAAAGAGCAGGTAGGCAAGTACGTACGAGACCTAAGACCGCGTAATAATCATCGGCAACAGCATCTGCAGAGGCTGAACTGTTGGCTGCAACCCTGATTCTGCCAAAATCTCTTCTCTTAGAGTTCAAAACACTCCGGGAATTATTATGATAAAGGGCGGTCTTTCCTCTTGAAGAAATATGGAAAACGTTAGATGGTTTTTTAATCTTAAGTGCATCTGTGCATACAGGAGATATTAACTGGGCCATTGGAGAGCTTTCTCCACTGTCGGTCTTTCGAGGAAAAATGGGTGCTGCTGGGAAGGATGATCCATCCTTTTTTTAATGGGATATTTTAGTACTTAATTGGATTATTTTGAAAATTTTGAGGAGGGGAAATTTAGAGGAATGCTGAGTTGGCGAATTCTGAGCCATGCACTTCTGCTAGAATCACAAGGAACGTCTAATGAATCTGGAAGGAAGGCAACTGTGTTTCTCACGGCTTTGCACGTGCCAGCTTGTGGATATTTCTTGCTTGACTCGCTCACTCACACTCCAACCATGCAACCTTTTTATTTATTTTTTAGTAATGCTGGAAGGTCTATAAATCAAGATTCTTTTTTTATCAAGTCTCATAAAAATATTCAAATATATATATATTGGTAATTCAAGAGATATTTTTGCCATACATGGTTGAAAAAAAACAAAAAAACAAAGGAAATGCTTCTCAAATCGAAATCAACTAGATAAGTGTCTCTGCTTTACTACGAACAAACATCATATAAAAAAAGATGTTAAGGTGATCTAAATATTTATAAAAAAGTAAAAAAAAAAAACAAGATTTAGATCATTAACTTGATTAAATTTAATAAAGTTGCATAATTTTGACATTATGAATAAAAATACAATGAGAATAAAGAAACTGACAAAAAAAATGGCAAAAAAAAGATAAAAAAACTGACTTGAGCTCATCCTGATCAGTAAGGATGAGCAAAAAAACCGATAAACCGAAAAAACTGAAAAAAAAAACTGAAATAACCAAACCGAAAAAAAACTCGAATTAACCGATTAAAAAATCACAAAAAAGTTCCGATTCGATTCGGTTTCAGTTTTCAAAGTTTGAAACCGATTGAACCAAACCGGTTCAACCCTACCAACACTTAAAAAAAATATATAAATAGGAAAAACCCTAGACCTAAAGTAACATTCAGCAGCCACCGCCCCTCCCTTTTCTCTACCTCTCATCATCTTCTCACAGCCCCTCTTTTTTTTTCCCTTTTTCTCTCTGCCTCTCATCTCTCCCCATAGCCCCCCCTCATTTTCTCTCTATCTCTCATCTCTTTAAGTTCACCCCTGCATCAACATTTACTTTAATCAAACTACATGGGTAGATAAAAAAAAAAAGATAGTTTTTTGATTATTAAGATTCTAACTCCATTTCAAGTTCATCTCTGCATTTAGTGGGGGTTTTTTATGTTATAATTTGCTTGTCATTTGTGGGTAGATCTGTTTTCTTGAACAACAGAAACCGAGATTTGCTTTAATTTATGGGCACTGGACATCTAGATTTGCTTGTAGTTTATGGGCACTAGGTATATTTGTTTTCCTGAACAACAAAAACCTAGATTTGCTTGTAGTTTGTGGGCACTGGGCACCAAAATTTGCTTTTCGGGTTTACCGGTTTTTGTACAACAAAAACCGAACCAAACCAAAATTAGTCGGTTTGAACCGGTTTCGGTTTCAAAATTTTAAAATTAATAAAGTCGGTTTGGTTAATTTTTTATGTAAAAACCGAACCGAAAATAATCACCCCTACTGATCAGCATGTCAAATATGTGACATTGTTGTGGTATCGAGGTAACCCTGTCAAAGATAAATTGAAGAAATCAATGAAACTCAATTATCAAATAACTTAATATCGAAGGTCGAAAATGAAAAGAAAATTGATTTAAAAAAATCAATAGAAAAAAAAAGATTCAAGTCAATCTTAATTAACTCGTTGACCTCACGATTATGGGCATAGGGCTGTGATAACCCCATAAAGAGAAAAGTGAGAGAAAAAACTGAGTCAACCTTAGTTAACTCGTTGACCCCTATGACCCTAGTCATGAGCCCGGAACGAACCCTAAATAAGGAAAAACCTAAAACATAATGAAGTAAATTATCAATTAGAAAATAATGAGGGATGAACTTGGAGAAAGAGAAAAAAGCAACGAGAAAATGATCTAAAATAAAAAAAATAGTAATAAAAAGAAATGAGACAAAATTTTACATAAAAATAAATTGAAATCAAAATTCATTTAGAAAAGTGATAAAAATAAATAAATAGAGATTAAAAGAATGATGACCAAATTTGATATAAAAATTAATTAAAATCAAATGGCGAGGGGCGAAATTGAAGGGGGGAAATGGGACAAAATTTGACATAAAAGTAAATTAAAATTAAATGTTGAGTGATGAAATTGAAAACAGAAATTAATTATGAAAATGATAAAAAAAAATAGAAATTAAAAGAATGATGAGAAAATTTAAAATAAGAATTAAATGAAATTAAATGGTGAGGGGTGACAATGAAGAAAAAAATTAATTTGCTAAAGATTAAAAAAAATAGCAATAAAAATATGATGATCAAATTGTATACAAAAAACAAATGAAAAGAAAACTTTTGTATTTTATTAAGGAGAAGAGAGAGAAAAGATGGAGGAGAAGAAAAAACTCACCAAGGCCACATCAACGGTCAGCTGCCAACATATGCCCTGCCACTAGCAAACCCTCAGTGAAGCGCTTTCAATGTCACCGCGTAAAGTAGTGTTTGGCCGGCGGAGGAGCCCGCATGCTCTACTTAAAAGGCTCGGGCTCCTCCTAGGTGTTACATATGTATATATATTAAAAAACTCAATTTCCCTTGAGATTATTTTATAATTACAAAAAAACCATAATAAAACGATGAAAACATCAATGTAAGTGAGTCAAAGGAAATAAAAATGTCAATGGTAGTTTGGTAATTATATCTTGCAAAAAAAGATGAGAAGTAAAAAAGCCACCTTGCCTCTGGTTAATATTTTTAAAATTTAAAGGGTAAATTAGTAATTCTATTATTCAATAAAATATGAAGAGACTGATTTACCCCCATTTAATTTGATAATATCAATTGAACCAGTGAAATAATTATTTTGCCCCTCAATTTGCACTTCTTTAGCTTGCATTGTGAAGGGCAAAAGCATCATTATATTATAACAATCCACAATACAATAAGTCTTACTCCAAAGTGAATCATTGAGCACCTCTAGTTTTTTTATACCTAGTTAGTTGATTTGATTAGTTTTTTAAACATGAAAAAATAAATGTGAATGTAATGTATTTTTTTCACATCTTTGATAATCGAGAAATCAGGGTTCGAGTTTTATAGTTTAACTAAAAATTTTTCCATATGATATCTATTTTTAGTATTAAGATAACAACATATTGGATTAATTTGAGTCAACTCGAGTTAACATGTTAAATCCATAACTCGGGTTATGAGACTATGGTGACTCAATAGAAAACAAATCAAAACAAATTATAAGGCCTAATTTTCAATCAACCCAATGTTGAAGGATGAAATTGAAAAAAAATCAATTAAAAAAAGAACCTAAAAAAACGACTCAAGTTAACTTGTTAAACTCGTGACTTGGGTCATAAGACCGAAAGAACCTTATAGAAAGAAAATTAAAATAAATTATGAAATTTAATTCTCCATCAGTCCAATGTTGAAGGATGAGGCTAAAAAAATCAATTAAAAAAAGAACATAAGAAACGACCCAAGTCAATCCGCTAAACACATGACTCGAGTAATGAGACCGAGATAACCTCATAGAAAGAAAATTAAAAAAAGGACCTAACTTAACCCAAATTAACTTGCTAAATTTGCAACTCTGGTCATGAGATTGAGATAACCTCATAAAGAGAAAATCAAAACAAATCATGAAGCTCAATTCCTAATCAATCATGTCAGACCCAATATTGAACGATATAATTTGTAAAAAATTTAATTAGAAAAATGACATAAAAAATGAGTCAAGTCCATATGGGTTAACTTGTTAAGCACTATTTTTGGATCATGAAATCAAGATAACCTTATAAAAATCAAACCAAAAATAAATCATAAAGCCTAATTCTCAATAAATTAGGGGAAAAAGTCAATTAAATCAACTAGATTAACTTATCAAATCCGTAAAAAAAAAATTCAATGTTGAAGGACACGAGACCGAGATAACCTATTAGAAAGAAAATTAAAAAAATGACCTAATTTAACCGGGGTTAAAATACCAAAACTCGCGACCCTGATCATGAGACCAAAATATCCCTATATAAAATAAATTAAAATAGATTATGAAGCTCAATTCTCAACTGATCCAATATTAAATGATAAAATTAAAAAAAAACTCAGTTAAAAAACAAAAAAAAACAACCTAAGTCAACTCGAGTTAATTCGTTAAGCACTATTCCTAAATCATGAGACCGAAATAACATAATAAAAATAAAATAAAATAAACCATAAAGCCTAACCCCTGATTAACTCAATATTAAATGATGAAATTAGGGGGAAAAGTTAAATAAGAAAAAAAATCCTAGTCAACTAGGTTAACCCGTTAAACTCGCAATTCGTGTTATGAGAATGTGATAACCTAATAAAAAAATCTAATATTAAAGGATAAAATTAAAAAAATAATATTTAGTGTAATGTTAACTAGATCATTGACCCATGCTATGTTGCGGGTCAGGTCAATGTTTTTTTAGATGTAAAAAAAATATCCAGGTGTTGCTAAAGTTTTTTTTCTAGCAGAAAAATAAATTTTAAATTGTATGAGAGTTGACCCAATATAACCCGATAGAATTTACAGATCCAAAAGCAATTAATACAACCCATGAAAACATAGTTTGACTATAAAAAAATTAAAGATGATATTTTTTTTAATATTAAGATAACAACATATTGGACTAACATGGGTCTACCCAGGTTAACAAGTCAAATATGTGACTCGAGTTATGAGACTATGATAATCTCATAAAGAGCAAATTAAAATAAATTATGAAGCCTAATTTTCAATCAAACAAATGTTGAAGGATAACATTGAAAAAAAATCAACTAAAAAAGAACTTAAAAAAGTGACATGGGTTAACTAGTTAAATATGCGACCCGGGTCATAAGATCAAGATAACTCAATGGAAAGCAAATCGATTAAAAAAGAAATCAATTAAAAAAATAACATAAGAAACTCAAGTCAATTCACCAAACCCATGACCTGGGTCATCAGACCGAAATAACCTCATAGAAAGAAAATAAAAAACATGACATAATTTAACTCGAGTTAACCTACCAAATTCACAACTTTAGTCATGAGTTTAAGAAAACCTCATAGAAAGCATATCAAAACAAATTATGAAGTTCAACACTCAATCACCCTTATTAGATCCAATGTTGAATGATGAAACTTGTAAAAATTTTAATTAAAAAAATAACATAAAAATGAGCCAAGTCAACCGGGGTTAACTCATTAGCACTATTCCTAGATAACGAGGCCGAGATAACCCAATAAAAGGCAAACTAAAACAAATCATGAAATCTAATTCTCAATCAAACACAATATTCAATGATAAAAATGAGAAAAAAAGTTAATTAAAAAAACTTAATCAATTGGGTTAACTAATCAAAACCGTAACCTCGATCATAAGACAAGAACAACCCAATAAAAAAAATCCAATGTTGAAGGACTAATAACCCAAGTCATGAGATCGATATAACGTTTTAGAAATAAAATAAAAAAGACTCAATTTAACCGGAATTAAAATGTCAAAATCAACGACCTTAGTCATAAGACTAAGATATCCTTATAGAAAGCAAATCAAAACAGATTATAAAGTTTAATTCCAAACCGACTTAGTGTTGAATAATGAAATCAGAAAAAAACTTCAATAAAAAATAAGACACAAAAAACAACCCGAGTTTACTACGATTAATCCTTTAAGCATTATTCTCGAGTCATGAAGCTGAAATAACATAATAAAAGGTAAACAAAATAAATCGTAAAATCTAATTCCCAACAAACTCAATATTAAAGGATAAAATTAAAAAAAAAGTTAATTAAGAAAAAAAACCAAGTCAATTAAATTAACTTGATAAACCTAGAATCTGTGTCATAAGAGTGTGATAATCTAATAAAAAACAAATTTAACATTAAAGAATAATATTAAAATATATATATATATATATTATTTTAATAAATAATATTTTGTGAGGAGGATGCAATTAAACCACCTCACTATGCTTATGCTACTCGCATGTGATATATTCTTGATTCTTTTCGCGAGGAAATGAGCAATTATTTGGGAAAATAGAAGACGGGGGAATATAAGGAAGCACTTTTTGGCTCCAGGATTGATTCTTATTGCCACTCTCCCTGTTCAGATTTTACTTTATTGTTAATTTCGACCAAGTGACATGAAACGGTGCTTATCGACAAAAAGTGTTACATATATACCTCGCGGGTACTATTTTATTTAGATTATAAACTATATCATTGGCTTGCGTGACGCTTTTGTTGGATCAAAATTTTTTAAAATTTTAAAAAATATTTAGGTGTTGTTAATATTATTTCTAGTTGAAAAAAAAATTTAGACCTTATAAAAATTGATTTGATGTGACTCGGTTATCTTAGCAGGTTTAAAAACAAATTGGATGACCAGTAAAAATATAATTTGAATCAATATAATTATTTAAGATGAGATTTTTTATAATAAATATCGAGACAATAATATATTTGATCAGTTTGGATTAACTCGAGTTAACCTGTCAAATCTCTTATCAAGTCATGAGATTATGATAACTTTATAGAAAGTAAGTCAAATCAAATTATGAAACTCAATTTCTAATAAATCCAATATTAAAGGATGAATTAAAAAATTCAATTAAAAAAAGATCAAAAAAATAACTTGAGTCAACTCGAGTTAACTTACTAAATCCATGATCCGAGTCATGAAACCAATATAACCCAATAGAAAACAAATTAAAATAAATTATAAAGCTTAATTCTCAATCAACCTAGTATTTAAAGATAAAAATAAAAAAACACAAAAAAACACAAAAAAAAACAACTCAAGTCAACCAATATTAACCCATCAAACATATGACTCGAGTCATGAAATAAGGATAACATCATAGAAAGCAGACTGAAATAAATCACAAAATTTAATTTTCAATCAACATAATGTTGAAAGATGAAATTGAGAAAAAAAAATTAATCAAGAAAAAGAGAAAAAAACTCAAGCCAAAGAGTTAATTTGTTAAACTTGTGATGTGCGTAATGAGTTTGGGATAATTTCATAAGAATAAATTGGAAAAAACTATGAAATTCAATTTTCAATAAATCTAATTTTAAAAAAAGAAAAAAAACATATATTAAAAAAAAATAAGAAAAAATATTATTCAAGTGAATAGTATTATATGAGGAGAGGTACAGTAAAAACCCCTCCTCCTTTATTTTTTTGTCAATGATATAAAATGCTATAATTTTTTTTGCGTATTCACTTTTATCTTATATTAATTTTGGTTGGAGATGACACAAATTAAAAAAATATTCTAGTCATGTGTCTAATTCTGCTCTAACATATATTTTTATGTATTTTTTATTTTTTTGAAATTCACCGGTGCATCATACACAAACTTTTCATGCATATAATTTTTTCTACACCTACACATCACTAATATTTACATCAATGACACTCATAACACAACATCTAAAGAGTCACAAATCCAATCTATAACACCACATCCAATGGTTTTTTCATATACTTAAAGCATAGATAACATTGATAAGTACACAAATCCACCAATAACATGTCTCTTTCTCCATTAAAAAAGTTCAAGAATTGTGTAAATGAATACACCCATTCACCAAGCAAAATCTAAACCCCATCATTGGCCACACAAAGCTATAGATAACTATAGAAAGCTAGGCCATAAACCAGAAATATTGGAAGCGTCGGTCATGCAAAGGTATCAGACTATGGAAGTGTTTGGAAACGTGGTTCAACCTGCGTTCCCAAAAAATTTTAAATGTTTTTTTTATTAAAATTTAATATGGTTTATACGTTTTGGATCGTTTTGATGTGCTGATGTCAAAAATGATTTTTAAAAAATAAAAAAACATCATTGACATGCATTTTGACACGAAAAATTATTTAAAAAACAGCCGCAACCACACTGCCAAACAAGCTCTATGTAACACAAGTTCTAGCCACATAAAATTCTGGACATTCACAGCCAAAGTCAGGCCAGACTATCCAATTTCTAGCCAACATATACAGAGGCTATACCCAGATGTGCACTCCCTACAAAATTATTTTATTTTTTATTTTTTCTATATTATTTTTTCATTTTATATTTATTAACTTAAACATGGAAAGTAACGTATTTATC
>Ga0307517_10011004_pt1 | contig 12578 bp, 7 predicted proteins | sample 23_EM_MG_FD_194515 | JGI IMG/M metagenome (GOLD analysis project Ga0307517, IMG submission 194515) | Populus trichocarpa ectomycorrhiza microbial communities from riparian zone in the Pacific Northwest, United States - 23_EM | ecosystem: Host-associated > Plants > Roots > Unclassified | place...
AAAAAAAGAACTAAAATGAAAGAGAAAATAAGGAATGAACTTCTTTTTGGCCAATGCTTGGCGTGCAAGCTTGTCGATGGAGACAAATGGTACCTATTCCCTCCCTTTAACCAGAAACCTTTTTAAAAATAGAAAAAAAAAAAGAGAACAATATTTTGCTTTATGTTCTTGGCCATTTAGGAAACTTTTAGGAACGCTGCTGCTGTGGTTACGTTTCTAAAAAATTTAATTTAATTTTGTTTTACTAAAATTTAATATAATTTGTACGTTTTGGATCGTTTTGATGTGCTGATATCAAAAATGATTTTTAAAAAATAAAAAAACATCATTGACATGCATTTTGACACGAAAAGTTATTTGAAAAGCACCCGCAACCACACTGCCAAACACGCTTTAAGTTTGTACCTTAAAAAGCAGTTTGATGCTTTTAAACGAACCACACAAAACGTAATAGTTACATGAAACTCTAGTCCCTAAATATTGTCCTCATCGTTTTATGTTTTTCTAGCTTAGAATACCAAAACTTTATTTCTTTTTCCTTTATAATTTCCTGCACATGATATAGTTGATCCTCTTCGCCAGCTTGTTAGAGATGTCTGGCTACCGGCAAGAGAATTTGGAAATTCCCTGCACTAGATATAGACAATAACATTTTTATTTTGATTTAATTTAATTTAACTCTTTTAAGTTTTGACAGGTTCTACGAGCAATGAGGATTTTTTATATGCTCTAGACTGTTTGGCATTGCGTTTGTAACTGCGTTTCATAAAATTCTGAAATTTTTTTTTTGCTACAATTGAGTACGGTTTGTACTTTTTGGATCGTTTTGATGTGCTGATGTCAAAAATGATTTTTAAAAAATAAAAAAACATCATTGGCATGTATTTCGGCACGAAAAGCTATTTGAAAAGCAACTGCTACCACACTGCCAAACACACTCTACAGTTCAACTTCTGTTTTCGAACTTTCTGGTTAAACAACGACGACTCCAGTATTCCTGTATAGAGGGCCACCTTGTAAGCAACGACTCCGTTAGTGATGGCAGTGGTGCTTTCATAACATTATTAGATTTGTTGCAAGCGCGTGCGACGTCAAGAAATCACTTGATTTAGGGTTATTAGGAGATTTAGGTAGACTAATTTTATTTAAAATTTGAGGGTAAATAAATGGTAGTGGGCGAGGAAAGATATTAACATTTTTAGAGTATTTTATTTGAGGTAAGTTGCATTGTATGGTTTAGATGTGGTTTAAAAATATTGATAAATTTTTAATTGATGATCTGTCTATGGTTCCAAAAAACAAACTAAAACTAAAACCTAAACCAAAATCCTAAACAAGATCAAACTTAAAAAAAATACAAAAACTCAATTTTTTTTTAAATCAAAACGAATCAAAACCTAGAAAAACAAAGAACATGAAGAACACCAAAAAACAATCAACATGCATGAACCCAACAACATAGATTTCAAATCAGACTAGATATGAACGAACCAAGGATATAGACATGGAAGAAATAATGCGATGATCAATAATCTAGCATTCATTTCATACGCTTCGATTATCACTCATAAACCAAGATTTTATTATAATAGGTTTCGGTTCGAAACCAAAATTCTAGGATGAAAACCTATTGATAACAAGTTATTGATGCAAATAAACCCTAGATTATTGACTAATAAAGTCACACGAAGAATTCTGTGCAAAGAATTAAACTAAAATTGATTCAAATTATAAGGCTAAGACAATGTTGTTTCTAGGAACACGAAAAACACACTTTAGAACCCAAAAAATACATAGATATAGAACTAGCCATTATCAAATCTAGAACTGATATTTTTAACTTTTAAAATATATTTTCTTAGTTTCAACAAACCATATTACCATAACGCATGTTTATTTCAAAATTCCTAATTGGCACTGCCAACTCCTCATTTCTCACCATGAATACATGGCAGTGATGGCACCATACACCACATCCAATTTATTTCAAAATTCCTCCTAAGTTTTCAAAGTACAAGTTTCCACTTTAGTGCATATACACTTTCAACATCTCAACCCAACTATACAATTTCATTTTCATTTTCTTTTCTCTAAGCACACAAGGTAAATAATTCACATAAATAAATCCTAAAATCTTTTTTAAGCACATTATTTACATTTATTTAGTAGGTAAACACACATTTCAAAAAATTTAACCTAAAATTATCACCCCCTCCTTTTTGCTCGTTATTGGCCGAAACCAAGGAGACTAGTTTTCTCCCTGGTTTGTTTTAATTTTTTGTCATGTTTTTACACTAGTCATCACTTAGACCATATCTCCTACATAAATCCTTAAAATGCATCCATTTTCCTCAATTTGAGTGTGAACCCTAGAATAAGAAATTTGGGGTTCTTTGTAATTGTTCATAATAAACTTTCAAAACAAAGAAAAGAGTGAAAGAAACACTTTAGTAACCAAGTTTTGAATTCAATTCAAAATGTTCTTACGGGTTTCAGAAATTATATTTTCCTTTTACTGATGATTTTTTTTTTTTTGTGATTCGTTTGTAAGTTCAAGTAGTTTTGCCTTGTGGTCTTGGCTGGGGCTCCAACGCCTAAAAGAACTGAGTTCAAAGTTTTCATTTATAGGAAGAAAAACTTAATTCTACTAATTCACTAGGAAGCCTTTTTTTTTCTCATCAAAGAGTGAAGATCTCTCTCAAATTTCATCTTAATGACAGATTGATTCCTTAAACAAGGAGCACAGTACCTTTTAAAGACAGAGCGCAAGTGACCAGCAGGCATTCACTACTGGTGTTTAGCTCAAGGTTGAAACCTTAAATTGTTTCAAATTAAAAAAAAAAAAAATTCCTCGGGTGGTCCGTTGGCATATTACAGCACTTTGAGACTGCAGTTCAATTCTAATTTTCAAAATTTTTATTTTTTCATGTTTAAATTAATATTTTTTTAGTAATTTTTATTATTTGGTGTGATAATATAATAAAAAAAATTATTTTAATATATTTTCAATATAAAAAAAACTTTAAAAAACAACAAACTTTACATCGTCTCTGTAGCTGGATATTCGTGTTTGGTCGGTGCCAGAGAATTCGAGAGTTTTCCAAGCTTGGAATCTTTGCGCTTCAAAATGTTGACATTTATGAAACAAGGACCATTTACCATTCTCAAAATGCAAGAATAGCAACTTCATGTTAGTAGAGGTTAAATATAACTCTGACAGGAACAGTTGGTACAAACATTAGCTAGTATTTCAATTGTTCTGTACACGAACACAACGAATGAGTTAGTGATTTCATAATCCAGTCTAAAGTTCATGAATCTAAAGCGTAACAGTATATTTTTCCAATGTACAGAGCTTACTGTTAAAAACAAGCATATTTTACACATCCCTGGAGCCATTCGGAACTTTTGTCTCAGAACCCGACTTGATGTCAGTCTCTAACACCTTCAGCCATGAATCCACCTGAGGAAGGAGGGGAGGACATGAAACATAAACTTAAAATATATTGATACTTGTGGAAATAACAAGAGAGCTCTCTTAATATGGAAAACTCTGGCGTCAAAATGGAAAAGAATGGTTTTCTAATAGATGGTTTTCAAAAACATTAACCGGTGCTGTGTTTATCATCTGAATCTATTTGGTGTCATCTCTAAATAAATTGTTTGCAAGCGAAATTTCAAAGCACTTTCAAGTGAGCAATATTTTCAATGATAACTATGAGCACATGAAGGCACACAACAGGATGCAACAAAACACAAGCAGGAAGCTCAGTTGTAGGCCATTCTTATTTTATCATGCCTCCCTAAAATTGTTTATCACTTAATTATCAAACAAATTAGAAATTACATGGCATCAAATGAAACACTAACGTGCTTGTATTGATAGAAGGTTCTTATGCAGACAAAGATTCAAGTTCACCTTAATCACCCCCTATCAATCAAGGGAAAAAACATAGGGCCATACCAAGAAATTGTACAAAAGGAAAGTCACCGTATCCTTGGAAAGGATGCAGTAGATCAAGCAACGATAACATATTTATGTGGGTGTGGATGCGTGTGCATATTTATGCCCTCATTTGCATATGTTTACAGAAGTTTTCGTTTAATTTGATTAGAAAATAGAATACATTGGCACCTATCAACTGCATTGAATACTGTGAAGCGTATGAACAATAATGGAATTACCTGTACTTCAGAAATGCTTGAGCATTCATATCGCAGCCCTTGACGAGTTAAGATATAAAAGGAATGCCATGTCTGATCAGATTCTCGTGTAAGGCTTGGGAGAGAACCTACTTCAACAATATCTGATAATAGAGTGGAATCTTGAGGACTCAAATCTGCATAAATTTCTTTTCAATCAGCAAGAAATTTGAATGCAGATTCAAATAACAAAATCAGATTGCAACTTAAGTGATATTTGAAACCCAAAGAAAAAAAAAAGTAGCAGTAGCATCACCAACACAAGTGGAGCAGGTAAAAGCTGAGAACTTCAAATTTTCTGTTGAACATATTTTTCCTGGATATAGGAGGTCTCCCATGCTAATGCATCACCATGTATTGGCAGAAAAAGAAAACACAACAAGATGGAAAAAGTACAACATACTATAAGCTATAGGGAAGGGAAGAGAAAGGTGGATATGGAGGATGAGTACTATTGTGATGGTTGTCCCTCCTGATCATACTCGCTGATTTTGAGACATAAATCATCACAGGTGCTCTAAAAACCCACAGATGGCTAAAAGCATGGGTGACATTAGGGAGGGAAAAAGGAAACCAGTTACCTGTGGACAACAAATAGAAAAAGATGCACGGTCCATTAAGGACAACAAAGCGAGGAAGCCAATCATCTACATCAGTATCATCAAGTGGTGGAGGCTCCCCAGGTAGAGCTGTCCATCTCTGTAAAGGAGGGAGAAAAGAGGTGGAAAAAAGAACTGTTAACTGCTAGGTCCATAAAAAATTGCAGTAAAATCTGAAAAGAGAGTGGCGTAAGCAAGTAGGAGAAATTCATTACAGTTCGGATGTACAAATAACCAGAGAACCGAGCAGAGCGCAGAATTTCATCAACATGTTGCAACCTGTACAGAAAAGAATTTGCTGTTGATTTGCATTAACCAAGAGCATTATTCCAACTTATCAGAAACCAAGCATGCTGAATTTCATGTTTTGTCACGTTGAGATATTCAAGAGTTGAATATGAATTATTGTAAATAAACATTATAAATACGCAACCAATTTTGAAAGGAAGGTCTAAGTTCATTTTATTACTAATTCTTGAAACTAAAACTTTCATACAAAATGGAAGATTGAGAACAATCTCTTGACAATATTCAGGTCCAAAATTAAATTTTAATCATAGTTTTCCCTAACTGCATCATTTGTTTGTGTTCACTTCTGCTGATCATTGCCAATTATCTAATCAATAGATTTATTATCTGCTGTGCTAAATCGACCACTACAGTTTTCCAGCCTTGGATAAAGTAGTCCTTACTGAGCTTTCAAGTGAGCTTCCCTCTCTTCTAAGTAAGCAAGTTCTGATCGAAGTGATTCTAACTCTACCACACTTAACTCAACCTGCAAATCAAAATACAATTTCCTGATTATACACCATAACTTTAAAATAATCCATAAGCATGTCTTAAAGGGTTGTTTGACAAACCTTTTCCTGACCATTGGTGCTAGAACCCCATGACAGCCTTCGCAGGCTAAACAAATTCAGCATGAATGCAGCACTTAGTAGTTTTCTCCCAGACCAGAAATGGCTACTTGACCTATTCTAAATCAGAGGAGGAAACAAAATCGATACAAAGCTCGCGGATCACTCTCTCCTTCGTTTCCTTTTCTTCAAGGAAAAAATAAGTACCTGGATGAATTATCAATTTTTGGCTGTTGAGTAGATGAAGTTATGGTTTGAGGAGTGTCATCACCAGAGGTTGAGACTTGAAAGTGATCGGGGATAATATTTAACCTCCCAGGACTATCATCCATGAAGCTACGTGTTTACTTGAAGAAGTTGATACAAAACCTATGGCAAGAAAAGAAAAACAGATCAGAATGAGAGATATGCACTAGATAATTCAACTTGAACAAACGATTAACTTTATAAAGTTCAGCACATAAAAATCAATCCCTCCAATCAATGCATGCTTGAATATGCTTTAAAGGCTTGGAATATATTGCCTAGGGGCAGTACATATATATAATCACACGGGAAACAAAAAACCACCAAAAAACTCAAGAGGACTCGATCAAACTAAATTTCCAGCAAATCATAAAAATTAATCGGAGCATTCTTGCAATGGATGCATTCCGATGGAAATCTAAAATAAAAGCTACCAAAATAAACAAACACGTAAATCGCCAACCCCATAAGTTCTTCTCCATTAAGCCCTTAGAAAGAAGCCTCATCAACCTCAAATCACCAATAAAAGAAGTGCTTGAGATTTCCCAGATAGCACAAAGCTCCACCAAAATCACACCAATTTCTACACTAAAATCAACAACTACACGACACCAGAGGATAAAAAAGAAAAGGCAACCGACCCATCAAGTCATACTCAAAGAATCTAATCAAATCTCATAACAACAAAAATCTTTTGAAACAAAAAGCGAACTTAATTACATAGCCTTGCTGCAGCTCACATAAAAAGAAAAAAGAATTTCCTTGATCATCAAACAGATAAGATAATAATTTAAGAATAGATGATTAAAGACAAAGTGGACTGCTTTACTTACCGTATGTATGCCATTTGTCTATCGTAGAAAGAGACTTTTTTTGGTTTTCTTTATTACACAGAAAGAAAGATTAATGGATATCGTTATGTTGTGTTTTGCTTCTTCTTGTTGAGCACACGGAAAGTGGTTTGACCCACCATCGAAGTATATATACAACATCGTGACTGTTAGGTATAGTAGTTTTTTTGGTTGTTTGAACTTCATTTTTGCTCTTATATATTCATCAATCCTCTACTTCTGTCCATATATTTCAAAACTCATCAATATTATCTTTCTACTTTTCAAAAAAGTATAATGTAAGGCAAAAATCATTAAATAGCCCTTTTCAATTACTTTTTTTAAAATTTTTTATGAGATATTATAACATGCGAGAGAGAAAAAATGATAGAAAAATAAAATAAGAATATGAACAAAAGTGCGCTTTTTATTGGTTATTTAGTAGTAAAGGGTAAAATTTCATAATTATCCTTTTGGGCCTTTCGTTTCGTTGGCTCTTCTTGCTATGGCCACTGGCATTATTGGTCATGGTTCCTATGGCATAGGAATTTGGCAGGTTCCCGTGTCCTCCCTTTTTTTTAAAAAAAAACGCCCTCCTATTTTCTGTCCTTGTTATACAAGAATTTCAAATCAGATAGCCCCATGGATAATACATGATTCAAACAGCTACAATAATATAAATATAAAGGTTTCCTATTTAGTTTAATAGTCTTTGTTTTTTTTACAGCAGAGGAAGTGATCGAGAGAACGAACAGGTACTAATTGATTAGAAACTGTTCAGTTTGCTTTCAGAGTCTTGTGCACTAGCTTAGATCTAAAACCTAAAATATTGTTATCAATGTTGTTGTCTACTCCATTCAAGAAGTATCCAACTGGGATTTTTTTTTTTTTTTTTGAGTTCTTTTAGGTCTTTTGATTTTATATCCACTTGGAGAGGTGTAAGTTGATTAAAGAACTCGGGAGGACGACTTTGGCAGTGTTAAACAGTGAATTAATAGAGTCTGGTGAAGCTGTTGCCAAAGCTGATGAAGAAAAAGTATGACTCTGGGAAGAATGTCTGAATTTAAGAGAAGTGAAATCCTTACAGAAGAAGTTAAATCATTCAAACATCGTGATGCTTACAGAACTTATTCGCGAAAACAGCATTTTGTATTTCGTTTTCGAGTACATGGAACAGAACCTTTATCAAGTCCCTGGACACAGGAAAACCATGTTCTCAGAAGCTGAAGTTAGGAACTTGAGCTGTCAGGTGTTTCAGGGTCTTGCTTATATGCATCAAAAAGTATATTTTCATCGCGACATGAAGCCAGAGAATTTGTTAGTTACTAATGACATCGTAAGATTGCTGATTTGGGTCTTGCAAGAGAAATCAATTCGTTGCCACCATATACACAATATGTCTCCACACGCTGGTATCGGGCGCCTGAGGTGATGCTACAATCAGATTTTTATAGTTCTAAGGTTGATGTGGGCCATGGGTGCTATCATGGCCGAGTTTTCACTCTCCGTCCGCTTTTTCCTGGTACTACTGAAGCAAACTAGGTGTACAAAATATGTAGTGTACTAGGCAGTCCGACAACGGGTTCCTGGGCTGATGGAATTCATCTTGCAAGGACTAATAGCTACCAATTTCCAAAGTTTGATGGTGTCCAGCTTTCTGCGTTTATACCATCTGCTAGTGAGGATGCAATCAACTTGATCAGGAAGCTTTGTTCTTGGAATCCTTCAATAGGTCCTCTGCTGAGGAGGCCTTGGAACATCCTTTCTTCAGAAGTTGCTTTTATACTCCGTCTTCTCTTCCTTCAATGCCGCTGGTACGGGAGCAATTCTATCTGCTGGAAGAAGGGAAGAATTAGAGCATAAACGTGATAAGAGACATCATGGAGCTTTGTCTAATTCAACGCCCAATTACTATTTTCCTCCCACCAATTATAAGTGGCATGATGTTGAGTACAGTGGTGCATCGTAACTTTGATGGACCAGCCAGGATGTTCCGAGTTGTGCTAAACAATTGGGATTTGAACCGCAGTATATTAACTCGGGCAGAACTAAATATTGATTTTTTTTTAAACGCAGTTATGTTGACTAAATATTAATTTTTTTCTCTCATTCGACCCGTAGAGCATGAGTTATATAGCTATTATCAATTGGGTCCATAATGTCAATGCATGATGGGTCAGTCAGATAACACAATAGTGACAGAAATATATTAGTGGCAAACATTAAGTGATAGGACTATCCATCAAAATAGCATCTGTGGCCAAGATTAGAAGTGAAGGCTCTCTCCTTTCTTTCTGCAGGGCTGGCGGCTTATGGAACACCAAACTATGGCTTCTTCTATCACCCTTCAAAGTACTCTACTTAGGTCCAACTTTCTTGGTCAAAACAACTGCTTCAATCATCCTCATAAACCATACTCTTTGATCCCCAAAGATCATAGGCTGAAACTTAAAACATGTGCCAAACTTGACCTTTTCGAGATCCTGGGAGGCAGAGGACTCTGTAATGGAGAAAAAGGTGTGCAACAAGAACTAAAGAGAAACATTGAAGAACAAGCATCATCAACTGCTGGTAGAGAAGAAAATTCAGGTAGCTTGGAAAAATCAAGTGTGCCGGATGATGCTTTTGAAAAAGAGCTGATGGGATTAACAGGGGGTTTTCCAGGTGGAGAGAAGGGATTGAAAAGATTCATTGAGGAAAACCCATCTCCAAAGAAACAATCAGTTCCGAAGCTTACAATCACAAGCAGGCCAAAACCACCAGAACTGCCACTGCTGTTGCCTGGTATGATTGCCATTGTGAAGAACCCGAATAACCCATTTTACATGTACACTGGCATTGTTCAACGAATCACTGACGGAAAGGCTGGAGTTATCTTTGAAGGAGGAAACTGGGATAAGCTAGTTACTTTCCGCCTGGAAGAGCTGGAACGTAGGGAGAAGGGCCCTCCAGGAAAAAATCCCAGGTCCGCAATAATTGAAGCATTCTATGAAGCTGAATCACAATCATCTTCCTAATTACATTTTCCTGTTGCAAATAGTGTTTGCTCAAATCCTTTGAATATGTATCAATTCCAGTTTAGACAGAGCAATAAACTCCATTTTGTAACAATCTCACACCATCAAAGTATCAATAATCAACAAACCAGGAAAACCTCAATTATTTGTAAAAATCTCACACCATCAAAGTATCAATAATCAACAAACCATGTGTGAGCCAAGAAAACCTCAATTACATTGAAAATTCAATTAGTGATTGTGTTTCAGTGAACTCCATACAAAGCAATGGTATTGGTTGAAATGAACTCTTGTATTTGAAAACTAAAAGAAGAGTAAAAACGAATGTTGCAGCTCCCTTTTCAGAGCTCCGAGAGAAGCTCAGATACATCCACCCAACTGCCAAAGGATTGCATAAAGAGGTAAATTAGTAGCCAGCAACTGAAAGAATGAGAAGCAAGAAAAATATATCATGCTTGTGAAGTGAATTGTGCGTGTCTTGTTCAATGCATGCTATGCATGACTTACTAGCTGTTGGATTACCTAACAATTCATTTGTTTAACAACCCAGAAGAGACACACAAAACAATCTGTTTTATTGCGTCAAATGCAAGGAGGAAACATGAAATCAGAATACAAACAAACTCTAACGTTACCCTTGCAATATATTAGGCTTCATAACCAAGCTTAGAAGATTAAAAAAAAAATCAAAATCAAAATGCTCGAGATATCAGAAGCAAAATCTATGACAATTTGTTTACAACTTGACGCATAACAACAAATTTCAATTTCAATGCCTCTTCTTGCACTTGCACCAAACTAGCAACCTATTTACCACCAAGGCTAAATAATTAGCACCCAGCAGTAGCATAATTCAGTGTTTCATTAGTAATCAGATGACCATATTGAGAATGCAGGTGAGCTTATTACGTAAACAACACGTAAAAAAAATATTTTAACATACCAAGATCGCCTCAATCTCCTCATTCGAAACCGGAGTTCGCTTGGGCTGAAGAGAAGCTTTTCCTCCAACAGCAGTTGAAGCCTTCAAGCTAGAAAAAAAAGCTTGATAAGCACTCCCAGATGTCAATGCTTCTTCCGGCTGCGACCCATTACCTAACAATCAATTTCCTCAACACTCAGTATGTAGCAGCCTTCGGAGACAGTTCAGTTCATATTTCCTAAAGCATATATTATAAGTTAACGAAAATTGCATATTTTATACTTCATGATCGCAAATAAACATGCAGCAATGGATCTCGACTAATACTAATTATAGCGAAAACAATCACAATCATTCGATTTATGGGACCTACAGTTCAATGGATGGTGTAATGGTATGTGTTGCTACTTCCAAAACAATTTTTAACAACAGATCACATCAAGCAATAAAAAAAGAAGCAATAAGGTGAAATCAAAGATTAATAAAAGACGTGTGAACCAGAGGATTTGGTGGAGTGTCTTTGAGGGAATTTGATGCGAGGGATTCTCTTCAAAGCTTGTGCTCCTCCCATCTCTCTCTTCTTTTTTCTCTGTGTGAATTGAAACGAAGTGAAGGAGAGTCTTCTTCTGGTGCAATTGACGGCGATGTTAGCGATTTTTGTCAAAGAATAGCTTCGCTTACGTGTTTCTTCTTGTACATTTGAATGTTTTCATGTGCAATCTGTGCCGTTGATCTTTCTAATGTTGGTCCCACTTGCTTAGGGATCGGTTAGCTCTTTGGGACCGGGTTTGTGTTCGGGTCTCCCCAACTGGGCTGGTGCGGTCCACTTTTCTGTTTTTTTTTCCCTTAATATTTATAATAATATACTGTAAATATATCTTTTTGGATCTAATATTTATATGCTATTATATAGTGTATATTTAATTGTATAAAAAAATATTATGCATATTTAAAATTTCTATGTTCACAATTGAAAAAAAAAAACTAAGATATTATTTGTTGCATTGTTCAAAGGTGTTTTTTTGCACTTTAATTCTTGTAATTTAAATTTTATTTTTCAATCATAAAACTTTATTTTTATTACATTTTAGTCTTCCGTCAAGAGAAAGAAAAGAGTGAAAGCTTTTGACTAGCCACAATTTAGCTATAAAAAACACTAATAATATTATCATTGGTTCGTCTTAAAGTGATGAGGTGGTTTGAACCTTCAATCAAGTTGATAAAAGTATATCAGAAACCAAAAAATATGTTTTGATTTGACATTAAAAACATTAATTTTAATATCAATGGGTTTGTTTTGAAGAGATGAATTCAATAAAGATGGTTTGAACCTTTAATCATGCTGAAAAAAAAAGTAAATTAGAATTCAAATATATATATATATATATATATATATTCTAAAATGACAATTTATGGCTCATTTACTTATGTGGTGCATTGCGTTAATAAATGAACTCTTAGTCTCTGACTTAATCACGTTTTAATACATAATTTTAGTATACTTTGTTGTCAAAAATGTTGTGTTATATCATACTATTGAGCAAGAATATTTAGTTTATCATAATAAAAGCATACAAAACATAAAAGATTGTTCAAGGTAAGCTTAGAGTGCATATAATTTTAAATCTATAAACATGCAAGAAAAACAAATTCAAGACAATCAAGTTTTCAACATAAATGTAATTAAAAAAAATTAGCATGCATACTAAATATATATTAAAACTTACAATATATATAAGTTCAAATTCCTAGCATGTATACTAATTGATGGGGACACCGAACCGGAAACATTGGTTACGCACGCGTATGATCATAGACGATGGATGATAGCCCAAACCATTGAGAAATTGGGCTTTAACTTATGTTTTTTGGTTTAATTTATATGAACTTTTAGTTAAGATTTA
>Ga0307517_10011005_pt1 | contig 12577 bp, 9 predicted proteins | sample 23_EM_MG_FD_194515 | JGI IMG/M metagenome (GOLD analysis project Ga0307517, IMG submission 194515) | Populus trichocarpa ectomycorrhiza microbial communities from riparian zone in the Pacific Northwest, United States - 23_EM | ecosystem: Host-associated > Plants > Roots > Unclassified | place...
CCTTTTTTTTTTTTATGAAATAGCTGATAGATTAATATCTAAAAAAATCTTTTTTATATAATTTGAAAACTTTCTAATGATTAATTTAATATCATATAAGAAAAAGAAAAGCAATTTTTTTAAAAGAAAGCCTTAAGAGATATATAAATGTCCTCCATAGTAGAAAAAAATCGAATTTGATGAGCGGAGATCACATTGGTTCCTTCTTCTATAGCTTCTAAAATCCTCTTTTTTATGGAAAAAATATAAATTTATATATCAGTCAAATATCTTTATTTTGTTAGGATAAAATATCTCTAACTATTAAAGTAAAATATTCATGACTCATCATAGTAAAATATTTATAATTGTAAATCTAGTTGTCAGACTCATATAAATCAGAACTCAATACTTGGTTGAATCTAGAAATTGCTGGTCCAGACACACATAAATCTAAATTATGTGCTTAACTGAGCCTGAAAATAATGAGTTTGATAATTTATTAAACTCAAATATATTTAAACTCATCGTTTGGCTGAGGTAAACGATGATAGATTATAACCTTACACTTTGTTGGGTTGTTAAGAAAAGAGGAATCACGAAAAAAAATAAAAAAAAAGAAGTTAATCCATCAACTGTATTAACTTTTTTCTTTTTTTTTGTTGCTATTGAAGTAACTGCCAGCTGGCTAGTTGACATTCATTGTATATTTGCAAATATAAGCTGTGTATCTCTGTCTTGTCTCTACATATGTATCTTCTTTTTTATATATTCCTTTTCCTTGCTGCTGTCCTGAGATTACATTTATACAAGAGGAGGAGGGCTATTGCCCCCCATAATTCTTCAAGAAATTCATGCCTTGCCACTGTGTCGATGCTTATCGCCTAACCCTGTCATTGATAAATTCTTTTGTGCAATTTTTTATATCTTCTTATATGCGTAAGGCGTCCACCAAGTATAACTGGTAAGCTATAAAAGACAAATGATTGCGCAATAACATTGATTCAGAGAAGTATACGGCATGATTTTGGTTTACTTCATTAGGAAACTATATCTCTTACGGGTATGGAGGGATTGCTAACAACGTACGAGGAGATGGGATGGAGATGGACGTGGACAATTACGTACAATATATAGTTGAATCAGTCAGTCAGCAGATGAGAAGCTCACACCAGTTCTTTAAGGAGAAAAATCAGAATTTCTTGCGAATTTGGAAGGCCTTACAGAGACTATTTTAGGAGTTGACCATAGTACTTGTGAGAAAAATTAAAATCATGAGTTTGTGCAGTGGTTTTACCATGAACAGTGACAGAAGTATAATTTTAAGCATTAAGGGTGGGTGGAGGAGGGATTAGTTTTAGCTAACAACTAGGGTGTTCTTCCTCCTTGAACGGCAGAATTTGTTTTTCTTCTGATATTGAACATGTACGTATACTAGTAGACTGTGAGCTAAAATGCTAACTAGTTTAGAGCCTCTTAAACCCAACAACAAGTGGTTAAATTCAACTCTCTTCTTGAAGAATCGGAGAAAAGATCACTGTGCGTTCATCATCTTTGCTTGATGAATTGATGTTATAAGATACCAGCAATGGCACCACAGATGCAGATCTGAAATCCATTGTAGGCACCATTATTACCTCTACCAAAGGCACAGCATGCAGTGTGTTCCTGTTTGGAATCACCTCGCAAGCGAGCACGTGCTGTTGCGAAGATGACTCTTGGATGGACCTCGAATCCAGCTACTAGCTAACATGGAGATAAAAATAATGGCGACTTTCTTCTTTATAAAATACAGAGCGGGCATTTTTTCTTGGGAATTTGATTGAAATATTATTAAATAATCAGAGCCGAATATTACTGTTATATTATAAAAGTCCCATATTAATTTGCATGTGAAATTGAATGCTGCTTCGGATTCAAAGCTATTCGATTAGCAACAACTTCCACAACTCTTAAATAATATTCTGTAGATCCGTGTGATTGACATAAAAAAACACTAACTTCAAATCTACAACAATGAGAAAGAAGGGTTTTTATATATAAAAAAAAAAAAGTAGCACACTTTGGTCAAAAGTTTTTGGTAAAGGAGGATGAGCAAAAAAAAATATTAGTTTTAATAAAAACATGATTAGTAATAATAAATTTAATAAAACGTGATTAGTAATAGCAACTTTAACCCAAAAAAAGTCAAACAAACGTAAATTAACTATAATTCTAGCCCCTATCAAACCTTAAATACAAGCATTAAATAATATACTGACCTTAATCTATAACTCTAAATCTATAAAATAAACCCTAAATAATAATCACCAATCACTAACCTTAAAAACAAATACCAATCAATTACCCTACAAACAAACCTTAACTAAATATAATAAAATGTTTTTGTTTTTCTTATCTTTTTATTTATTTAGGGTTTACTATCAATTAAATTAAATATTGAATGATAAAATTTAATAAAAACTCACATAAAATTAAAAAAAAATCAAAAAATAGCCAAAGAAAAACCAAAATGCTGTTTGCTTTTAGAATTAGTAATTAGCTTTAGGGTGTAGGGTTTGTTTTTGAAATTTAAGTTAATTTATAGTTTGGAACTAGGATATTGTTTGGGGTTAAAAAAAAATTTAGTTTACGGTTTTTTTTTTTTAATCAAAATTGATGTTGCCGGTCATGTCTTTGTTAAAATCAGTATTATCAATTATATTTTTATTAAAATTATGCTATTTTACATATTATTTTTTTAGCATAATATGCTATTTTGCCATAACTCTTGGCCAAGAATGATTGAAAGAAAAAACACCCGAGAAAGAGAGGTGTTTCTTGACGCAACGATACGAAGGAATTCTAGAAAATCTTGACAAAGTACAGTGCTTTTTTTTTACTCTTCAAATTCAAAATTACAATATGACCCCTCAATTTTATAATTTTTACATTCATTTAGTCCTTATAGTATTTTTATATTTATGTTTTGATACTAAATTCTATTCTTAGTCCTTTTTTTTTTTTAGTTTAACGTGGGTGTCCGGACCAGCTTGCGCGCATCTCGACTAATCCCACGGGCCCTGAAGTTAACGACCATGTAAGTTTTCAGTGGTCATCATATGAGTAACCACAAGAGTCGAACCTAAGACCACAGAGAAAGTAAATCTTTTGATCCCAAACTTTTACTGCTGAACATCATCTAGATGGTTATTCATAGTCCTTTAATATAAGAGAAGAGAGAGAGGTTCTTACTGGCCACAAAATGCATTGACCTTTTGTCATTTAATCATGAAAAAGCAAATTGGGCGTGGAAAGTATTTTTCATTCAATTTGATTTTAATTTTTTTTATTCTTATTATTTTTACTGTGCTTTAGGTGGAAAGGGATTTGAGATTTGGGTTTTTCGGTCCAAATTATCTGAATCCTGATTTTTCTTCTACCAAAAGTGACTGGGATTTGCTGTAAAGGGCGACACGTCGTCAACCCAGGTGGAAAACACGTCATCCTATATGTTTTTAAAAAGATAATAGCTCAGGTGGACGAAGACGCGCCATTTGCCGAATTAGAAGACAAAAAAAAGCACTTCTAGGCAATAGACAAGGTGTTCGGACCTATCCTTCTAGGCTTTTGTAAGAATAAATAAACAACGAAAAGAGAGTTTTGATCAAAGAAACACGTTTTTTTTTCTATTGAATTTAAATTTTTATGATTATTTATTTTAATTGCTATAATTTCTTATTCAAATAACAATAACAATGCTGTAAATAAAATCTCAGTTTTCATTATAAAAAAAACTCCAAAATATTAATTATTTGAATTTTTAGAAGTATATATTCTATTAACATCAAAATTAAATAAAAGATGGTACCCCTCACAGCATGGGTAAACTGCTTAAAATGATCACTGTCCAGGAATAATAATCCAGGGCAAATACTCGGGGCTATTTTACAACAGAGCAGTGCTATACCTGCAGGCTAAAGAAAACCCTTGGAAAATGACCTCTCGTCTGCTCTTTCCATGCCAGAATAAGATCGATCATTTAATTTTCCTACAAGGGATTTATTATGAACTGCATCAGAAGTTTCAGGAATTTATAATTACAGTTCTGTTTAATACAGAAGGAAAGGAAAACATCCTCTGATTACCAATAGTCTCCGCAGGAACAGGTGCCTTCCTTAGCAAACCCACCAATCATAACATTCCAAGAAAATGGGTTTCTCTCTTCCGTTTTCTCAAAAAAGAGATAACCACCACCTAAATCTTGGTGTTTTGCATACATGCATACAAGCTTATAAGCAACAATGAGGTCATGAATGATGCTAGTGCTTGTTTTGGAATGGCTACAGCAAAAGGAGCTGAGAAGAAACAGGTTTTCAGTTTCGTGAATCAGAAAAGAGAGGTTAATAAATAGAAATATCCTGTTTTAACTGTTTATGAACCTAAGTTGTAAGCTTGTAATTACATACTGGTAGATACATCAGACCCACACCGCAAACTACACGAGTATATGAACGAAGAAGATGTAAGATGGTCCAGCCTATCACGCTTTGGTTGGGAGACTAAGCTCATATGAGCCTATCTCATTGTTATTTTATTTATTTGGAATTATTTATGTTAAACAGTTTGATTTAATGGGTCGAGCCCAATAACGAGATGTTTTAGGGTTTACTATTTATATGTTCCTCTGTCATTTTGTGAGACTGTTTTTGATAATTAATGAAAATATTGCAGACTTTGCATATCTTTAATCTCCTTTATTCTCTTCTTTAGCTTTCTTCTTTCTCTAAAAGCTTCTTTCTTTTCTTGTTTTAATTTTATTATTTATTGTCCCGCATCAAATTTGATATCAGAGAATGGCTTTTAATTGTTCTTACAATTAAACGATCCATATGTTTATGCTTAACCCTAAATCCGGTTTGATCTAAAAAAAACATATTATTTTGATTACAAAAAAAAAAAACATTGTTCATCATCAACGACAGAGATTTTTAGCAGCGACGCATCAGCCAATCACAGCAGCAGACCCACCACCGAGAAGACCTGCACATCAATCCCACAGAGCGATCGACGATTCTACATCAACACCGATCACAGCCAACGATCACAACCAAGACACAAGTACAAATCGATTTACTGCCTTCAACAACCCACAGCTTCGCAGCCACAGCAGGTCTTTGTCTTCAGTAACCCAAATCAGCGTTACAAATCATCTGCCACAACCACCATTAACTCGCACCCTCCAGCAGTAGCACCAGCCGCAACGCCACCATCCACAGTGCCTTCGCCTTCAGCAGCGACAACGGATCAATAGGCCCCCATCCAGCAGCGATACCACAGACACCACAGCCCCTTCTCTCGCACCGCCAGGCACAAGCAGAATCACGAAACCTCGTTTCTTGCGCCATCACCGTCAGCAGCGGCAACAGATCACAGGAGGTAGGGAAGAAGAAAACAGAAGCTCGCAAAATAATTAACCCTACCACGTCACTTGTCACGTCAGCACTCCGAGGCAACATTTGCGTCATCAACCACGTCAGCGCCACGCCAGCACTCCGAGGCAGCATCTGTGTCATATGCCATGCCATCCTTCACTGCTACATCACCTGGGAAGAAATTATTTTACCCATTGAATATCATCGTTCATAGTATGCTTTTACACTTGTTAACCAAATTTAGCATTAATATTATTCTTTGTGCTTGCCCATAAATAAGTTACATAATCCGCCTCGCAAATTTAATTATCTTAATTTTGGGCTTATTTATTGGCATTGAGTATCTGATCCTCGTAATTAATTGTGGAGCTTGGTTAAATTCGTGGGAAAACTGAAACATTGTGTTTGAATTACTTGTGCGCATTTAGAGGACTTACATTACTTGCTTGCGAATTTTCCTGGTTTAATCTGTCATTACTTAGTCTCCAAGATAAAAATATATATATATTTTTTTAAAAAAAATATATTAGCTATAATTTTATTTTGCGTTTTTACTTGCAAGTGTTATTTGTGATCTCAATCTTAGGATTAAGTTTTGCATGTATTTACGTAGTAATCGTCTAATACACAATCTAAAAGTCATAGCTACCATGGACCCGAACTCTAGTAATGTTCTTAGATATATTCAAGAGCAATTACAACTTATGCGAACGGAAATGAGAAACATGTCCAATCAAATGAACAAGGGAGATATACAGAAAACAAAAATTGTGAAAAACAAAACAGAGATATTTTCCATTCAATTTTATTTTATTTTTTTTTTCTTATTATTTTTACTGTGCTTTAGGTGAAAAGGGAGTTGAGATTTGGGTTTTTCGGTCCAAATTATCTGAATCCTGATTTTTCATCTACCAAAAGTGACTGGAATTTGTTATAAAGGGCGACACATCGTCAACCCAGGTGGACGAAGACGCGCCATTTGCCGAATTAGAAGAAAAAAAAAAAGCACTTCTAGCCAATAGAGAAGGTGTTCGGACCTATCCTTCTAGGCCAAGCAACGCCTAGTCTTATAAAAGATATGCTTTTGTAAGAATAAATAAACAACGAAAAGAGATTTTTTATCAAAGAAACACATTTTTTTTTCTATTGAATTTAAATTTTTATGATTATTTATTTTAGTTGCTATAATTTCTTATTCAAATAACAATAATAATGCTGTAAATAAAAAATCAGTTTTCATCCCAAAAAAAAAAAGCATGAATAAAAAAAAGGAAATTTAATTGAAAATATTCTAAGAAGCTGAGAAGAAACAGGTTTTCAGAGAGGTTGATAAATAGAAATGTCATGTTTTAACTGTTTATGAACCTAAGCTGTAAGCTTGTAATTACAGACGAGGGAGTTCTGTTGAATGGCTGTTCTGACTTTCTGAGGAACTTGGTGGCAAGATCCTCCAATTTATCTCCCTTTTACTAGCATCCACCTTGGCTCTAAATACCAAGTACTTCGTTTAAGATGTTCCCCCTTTTTTTTCAACGCAAAGAGATCTAGCTGGTGCAGTAAGGCAGCAACAAAATCACCAGGGAAAATTGGCAAATACTTTGGGAACCAGAAGGATTCGGAAAAACTACTAATCATAATTGATTAAAGAATGGCATTCGTTACATTACACGAGCAGAACTGAAAGGAACCACCCATCTTGAACCCCAAATGTGTAGTTTTGTGCCTCAATTTACAATCATTCTGTTAAGCTTCAAATTACTAAATCCCAAGATGGGATCTATTAACCTAGACACAAGAATCCTCTGCCAGACCCTTTCCTGCAGCCTTGCAGTTTTCAATAATAACTCAGGACGCCGATGGTACAGAATAAAGATACAAATAGGCAGTCATTGCGGAGACAAATGAAACACGGCCAATGCTATTGCTGATTCAGTTGAACAAGGGGTGACCGTGGTATTAGAGATGGTTTCAGTTCTTTCTCCTCCAATGATTCGTATGAATTATTTTCTCGAAATTCCTCGAGAAGATTTTCCATTGGCATTGCTCGAAGTGATTCAATGGTCCCCTTGCTAGGAACATCCGGCTCACTTCTCACTGGTGTTGTGCCTGTAGACTCATAATCCTGCAAGCCAGATCAACATAATTATCAAGTGAGTGTAATTATATTTTGTAGGAGGCCATAATCCAAATTGCACATCAGACTGTTAAACATAAGCATTAACAAACAAGATGTAAATTATTACAAGATAAGTCTCTCCAGTTTTAGATAGCTGTAACCCTGTTATTCGACATAAACTTTCAGCTACAAATATTTCAAGAACATTTTCATGTATTTTCTCCGTTTATTACATGTCTGGCAACTCAACAAGCAGCCCCCCTTTCATTCATCCATCCATCTATCCCACCTACAGCATATACCACTGACACAACAGGCATGCCCATAATATGACTAATACATATTGCATCCAAATGAGCTTAAAATTTAGTTATTTGAAACCTGGTAGCCGATATATTTCCATGACCAGGCCCACTAGAGCAACTCAACACGTTTTGAGACTAGAGTACGCAATTTAAGAATTCAAAACAGCACATCAAACAATTCTAATACATAGATTTGTCAAAATTTCAACGACATTCAAAGCAAAATCATACACCACCCCCATCCCCCCTACTTGAGTAGAGGTTAGGTGTGCTAAACCAAACCAACTTACCATATATCGCTGCTCAAATGTTTCATGTGCTCTATCTTCGATAGCTGCAGATTTGCCAGAGTGATCCTCTCTGAAAGTCTCCAGTGCATTTGCATGGGCTTTAACAGCATCCAAGATCTTAGATACAGATCCTCGCTCCTTGTCTGACACTCCTGTAAACACATCCATGTCAACATTAATTCTACATCCCAAATCATAAAGTAACGAGTGCAATGTGAAAGTATGTCAACATACACTGATCCTCAACTAGTATGCATACCTAAATCTACATGCACGTGATAAAACACCAGCTAAAACAAGCCAGAATTCTCTTCGAAGAAGAATAACTTGTAGACTAACTACAATAAACACGCAATCATTGTTCCCCAAACTATTTATGATGATTCCAAAATTATGCTTCTACATTTACCGCAGGAATGGGGAGTAGAGAATTGTGAAAAACAAAACAGAGATGTTGCAGGTTTGAAAAGTATAATGTAAGACATTCAAAATCATTGTAACATTCTCCATGAATCACCAAGAGTGATCCTTATACAATTTATCTACCAAACATCTCGTATTTCAGTGAAATTTAAAATGATGTGAAAGGCTGTGATTATCGTTGAAAAAACAAGCAAAAGAAAAGTGAAGACACAAATAAATTACTGTCAATGCGCTTGAGGATATCTTCACTATTATTTGCCACATCTTGCTCAGCTGTAACCCGCGCAGAATCAACCTCAGCATCATGCTGCTCGAAGCTTTCCGATGCATTTCTGCACCAAGGCGTTGAAAGGAAGAAAGGATGAATTTAAACAAAATGATGATATGACTTAATGAGGCAACTGTGAAAATGAGATGAAACAATGAAAGAAGGGTACAATCAAGCTTGGCCTATGCACTCCATGACAAGAGCCAAAAACATGACACCCTGATCCATACTAACTGGAGGTGGATTCTCAGATAAAAATGCACTTGTGGGTTCTTTGAGACAGTGGATGTCAAGATTAACTACATATCAAAAATATTAAGAGAATGTGGCATTTCTACCTTGTAAGCGATACCAATTCAGAAACATGACTAATTCCCATCTTGTTCACAGAGTCATGTGTCTTCTGCCAATGCTTGAAAGCTGATCCAGCAGTACTTACACTAAAGAAAATAATAGGGAACCAATCAACAAAAGAATAAAAGATATTGAGTTCAACCACCACTTGCAGAAGACTTTACATACCATTGCTGTAAGAGCGACTCCATCCTACAATGTTTGGCAGAAGAATAATCAGCAACATCCTTAGCACTGTCTTCTGCCTTCATGGAAAATTCATGCCATTTTCGTTTTGCATCTGTTGACACACACTCCATTGAAGAAACGTGTCCATCCAAGAATGCCTTGTTTCCAGTTGCAGTTTCTCTAAGATCAACAAGCCTTGCATCCACCTATTGACTTAACCATCAGCATCTTAACAATACAACAAACAGGAAACTATATCTGAGAAAATAATGTAACAAACCAGCTCTTTTTGACGCTGAAGGTGGTTGGAAACCAGGTTATTGATATCAGCAACAAGCTTCTCAGTATCGGTTTTTGATTGCTCCTGCATAGTTGCTTTCAGTTGGTAATGCAGAACAGGACATATTCACCCATGTGTTTAATTTCTTTACCATGCCTCACCTCATAAGCTTCCTGAAAATCAGTAATATTTTTCATTTGAATGGCATCAGCTTGCACTGCATGATTTTCCAGGCTTTTGCATTGTTCCAAAATCTTGTCAAGAAATCCATTCATGTATTCAGAAACCTCCTTTCTTTTCTCGCTACTGACAAGGAATCGCTGTTCAGTCCACATGAAAACAAAATTACAAAATAAGAAACAGCAAAAGATACAAGGAATTTAAAACAAAAGGAATAAATTGAAAGATCAACCAGGAGAACACATCTGACTAGGGTTGGTAAAAGTAGCAAACTACATGTATACATTTAGAAAACAGTAAATGGGGTTATTAGCATCTAATAAAGAAAGTATAAAAGCAAGTTACAGATGAATTTCAATGTTTAAGGGATAATATTGAGATAAAAAAAAACTGCAAATAGCAAGTCTTATTGAAATTAGCAGCTGATACCCAAAACAAAATAAAAATTAAAAAAAAAATACAAGATAAGATCAAGGATCAAACCTGACGCATTTCCCTGGCAAAAAGAGATACTTCTCCCTGGTGAGTTGAAAGACTATTCTGGAGGTCATCAAATATCGAAGCCGCTGGACCAGCCTCTGATTCTAGATACTGATTTGAAAAGAAAATCAAAGGAATACATAAACGTCTCGGATGATAGATACAGATTTGAAAAAGAAATCAAACAAATACATAAATGTTCGTGGTATGTCTAAAGAAAGACAAAATGGTAAAACAACCAACCCAAATAATTGAAACCTACATCTTTAATAGACTGTGTGCTGGAAGAAGCCATCGAAGAAATTTCCTCTAAGCCGGCAATAGAGCTGGCCTTGTGCAAACGGACAACATTTTGCACTGCCTCGATGTGAGAAATATACATGGCCCTCGAAGCCGATAATTTCTTCTTCAATTCCTCAATTGACTGAAACAAAATATCAAGCATGTATGAGGTGAATAAGAACAAAACTGGGGAAAATGAAATCAAATCAATTAAATCAAAAGTACTGTGACAACAGATAGCGAAATCTGTAAGAAAAAGAAAATGGTAACCATAGCCTATCAATTACCTTATAATGCATGTCTAAGAAGGAATGACCAAGTTCCTGAACACGCTGAAGATGTTCATTTTGCTGAGATATAGACATAGATACCATGTTACATAGAGAAACAATCTGTTGGGAGAGCTGCCCTCTAAAATTGTTAACCACTGATCTGTTATCAGAACTCAATTTATCTTCTCTACCTGCACAGCATATTGTAGATAGTTACAACTCTCAATTGCATAACAATAAAGTTGACTGTTTGAAACCAAGTCAAGGACTACATACCAATCTTCTGAAACAAAGAAGCATTGTCCTGAAGTGCTTTCTCCAGGTCAGATCGTAAAACACAAGCTTGATGAGCCAGAGCATTCTCTGTTTTGAAAATTCATCAGCATTATTAATACATCAAAAATAAATGAGTAAAAATTCAGTAGAAGAATAGTCAATCATGCCTGCTTTTCTCTGCTCAGATATGATAAAATCCCTCTCTTTCAAACCATATCGACACTTCTTCAATTCTTCTTCAGTACACGTGAGCAATTTGATAGTTTGATTGAAATTTTTCTGCACGTTTCACCCATTTCAAGAAAGTCAATTCAAACATAAGAAACATTCTAAACAACAAACCAACCCAACTCACCTCAGCGGTACTAAGTTTGCTGCTCAAATCAGAACATTGGTGAACCTGGGCATCGTACCTATCTCGCCACTCCTCAGATTGCTGTTTGTAGCATACCATAGATTGTTCTTGTAAATTTCAGTTTCATACCAACGAAAATAATAAATCCACAACTTCTGTAGAAAAATTGCCACAAATACTTACCTTCTGATGGGTTTCTATCATAACTCCCATTTGTTCTATCTGATCAGCCATGGCCTGATCACAATAAAGACATGACATGAGCATAAAAACTTGTAGTATAAAAGAAATATTCAATGGCCTAATGTAGGTAATATGTATAATTGCAGCATCAAAGCTAATATGTAAAAATGGGGAATGAAGCGATACCTTTCTTTCACTTTCCTCCTGATAGTATCGCTCCTTCGGCATATAAACACCATTTTTTTCACGGGCAGCATAAACCTCTAGACAAAATGCCAAAGATTATTTAAATTCATCAAACTAAAGCAACATGAGTTACCAATGGAAAGTTTTTTGTTTACTACCCCTGCAGATTCAAAGCATCTCACCTGCCTTAAGTCTTTCAATTTCTCCATAAAGGTCCTTGATAAGAGTTGTTTTCATCATCTTTTGGTTGACCTACGAACAGCCACAGCAAAATTTATGAACTCCCTAACGAAACTACAAACAACTATTTAAATGTTTAATAATATACAAAGCTACAATAAGCACATCTAAATTAAATAGGAAAGGCAAAAATACATAGAGTTGCCATATCTAAACTCAATCCGATAGGTCTTCAAGGCAGAAAATATATAACATGTACCTTTCCATCACCAAAAAAAAATTAAAAAAATAGAAGAAGCAATGTTTGTACAGCTAAATCAGACATAAATGCATGCCACTTGAGATCTTAGCATCATTCCTCATAGTAAAATTTAAGTTTAAAAAAAATCCCAGGTGCAGAGCCCACTCAAACAATTGATATATTAGGGATGAGCAAAAAAACCGATAAACCGAAAAAACCAAAAAAAAAATAACTGGAAAAACCGAATCGAAAATCACAAAAAAGTTTCGGTTCGGTTCGGTTTTCAAAGTCTAAAACCGAACCGAACCAGTTCAACCAGGCCCACACTTAAAAAAAAAACAAGTA
>Ga0307517_10011006_pt1 | contig 12577 bp, 13 predicted proteins | sample 23_EM_MG_FD_194515 | JGI IMG/M metagenome (GOLD analysis project Ga0307517, IMG submission 194515) | Populus trichocarpa ectomycorrhiza microbial communities from riparian zone in the Pacific Northwest, United States - 23_EM | ecosystem: Host-associated > Plants > Roots > Unclassified | place...
CTGAAAGAAACTCGAGAGACTGATCCAGTCTGAAGAGTCTGGTGATCTTTAGAGCAGAGCGTCTGCCTTGTAAGCTATCTTCCAAAGATCAAGCGTTTGTGTCTGCACGAGTGCTTCATCTCTGTGGAGAATCTAATGATGATACTGCAAGGCTACAAGAACCTGGTGTTTCTGGACTCGAGCAATATTTGCTATAGTTTCGAAACAAATGCATGGCAAGATTATACTAGAGTTGCTTCACTACAAGGCATGTGATACAGAAAGACTCCGAGGTTGATGCGATCATCTGTAATCTCCAATTACTGAACTGCTGGGTTCGGAAGGTTGGTGTTGACGAGGAGAAATTATGATATCCTGGATTTTCTGCTGGATGCCGTAGCTGGAATTTTCTGTGTTTTTCAGTTTTTGTTGCATGGCTTTGTAGCAGAGATGAGCTACTAGCTTCTTAATTGGTTGCCAAGAAACATGAAGAACATCACGGTATTTTTAAAAAAATTAAAATTTTTTTTAATTAAAATTTAATATAATTTATAGGTTGTGGATCGTTTTGATATGCTAATGTCAAAAATAATTTTTTAAAAATAAAAAAAATCATTGGCATGCATTTCAGCATAAAAAGTTATTTAAAAAGTAACCATTACCATACTGTCAAACACCCTTAAAATCTGACACGTGTTTATTTCATCCATGTTATTTTTGTATAAAAAAAAAAAACCTGGTTTGAAGTAAAATTTATCCGAGTTAGATTTTAGATAGCCGATTGTTGAATTAACCTGTTATTCTATAAAGGTTTTACTTACCATATTCACTCAAATTTACTTTCACAAAATTAAAAATTAAAAATACTAATCAACACGTGTCAACTTGCTTGATATTTATAATTTGATAAAAACTCGAATTAATTTTCAGCAGGTTAAAATTTAATCAAATTTTTTTATAAGCGAATTATTTTTACAAAATAATATAATTTTAATTTTTTTAAAAAAATTAGATTAATCTTAATGATCATGTGTTAACTTGCATGATTTGTGATCCAAGCTTTTTGTTTGACCATTTCAAGTTAAATTTAATAACTACAATTAAAACTATTATTTTCATCATTTAAAAACAAAGCACAAAAATAACGGAAAAGGGCCACGCTATTTACCTTTCTTGCCATCTTCACCACTCCAATCCACTGCTTTTCACTCATCACCCTGCCTTAAGTGCCTTTCCTTTCCTTTCCAACCATTTTCACCCTTGATACAAACACAGCTATTTACGCTTTTGCCACTCCAACAACCACCAAATTTCACTTTTGCCACTGTAGATCAATTTTCCTTTCATAAACCACCTCTGATTCTTCTTTTTTGAGCTTCCAATTTTTCTCATTCCTTAAATCCCTAATTTACCCTTCCAATTCCAGGTTTTTTTCACCGTTTTTCCTTTCTCATTGCTGTTTTGATTAGTTAGGTTTTTGGGTGTTTGGTTTCTGATTGAACTGGTTGTGTTTTTGTTGAATTGGTTGTGTTTTTGTCGTTTAGATGGCGAAAGCAGCGACGACGGCCAATCCTGGAGTTAAAAGTGGAGTGAGAATCGTTGTGGCCGGAGACCGAGGCACCGGCAAGTCTAGTTTGATTGTCACTGCTATCTCCGAAACTTTTCCGTCGAGTGTTCCGCCGGTTCTTCCACCTACACGGATGCCTGATGATTTTTACCCTGACCGCGTTCCAATCACCATCATCGATACCTCATCTAAGTATTTTACTCTGTGTAAAAATATATTTTAATATGCGTATTAGTTAGTTTAATTTGCTAAAAATAGCTGAATATTTGTATTGTTTTGATTGTATTTTTAGCTGATAATTAATTTAGGGTTATAGCTTAGTTAAGTTGCTATGGTGTATTTGGCTTTGGGATAATGGAAAGAATGGGAATCTTTGAATGCTGTTATAGAAAGTGTGGAGATTTTGTGAATGTCCTTTTAAAATCTATTTGTGGACATGTTTGGACTGGTGGATTTTTTGGGGTGAAGTTGAGGTACTCTGATTAGTGGGCTTTCATGGTTTTTGAAATCCATAAGGCTAAAAGCAACTCTTGAAGTGTAAAAAAAGAAAAAAAAATCAAGCTTTGTCGAATAAATTGTGTTTTTGGGTAAGTTTGTGTTCGGTTGTTGATTATTATGTGTGGTAAAGAGGAAACAGTCATTTGAGTTTGGCGTATTTTGTTGGCCTCCGAGATGGGAAGAGCTGTATGTTTACCGGGTTGGGTATGTCCTGTGAATGAACCCAGGAGATCTTTTTTGGGAAGGATTGATGAATGTGGGAAATGAGGTTCCACATTCATTCCATTTTTCTTGGTTGGGAAGAGGAGGTGCAATGCCATTTTTTGTTTAAAGTAATGGTGTGAGGTAAATAATGAATGATCATTTGTTCTGTGTGTTTCAGAGTGGAGGATGCCGGTAAAGTAGCTGAAGAATTGAAGCGAGCTGATGCAGTTGTTCTTACATATGCATGTGACAGGCCAGAGACTCTTGATCGTTTGAGTACCTTTTGGCTTCCTGAGCTTCGTCAATTAGAGGTTTCTATTCTTTGTTTTCATCCCTTTGTGTGTGTGTGTGTGTCGGTGTGGGGGGTTGTGTGGGTGTATCTTCTGTCATTTTATTGCCAATAAATCTGTGAAGACCTGTCCTTAATTTGTGAAGAGATCTTTCCAGTGAGAAACAATAGACATTTTTTTTTCAGCCAGATCGTACTAATTCATGTATTGTTGTAAGCAGAAATCTTTATGACAAGTTTTCATCTACAATCAAAAGTCATTTGTAGCAACTGGAACCTTGTAGCTGTTTTTCTTAGGAATATCTTTCATTTTAGTTTGTTGGTGGAGAGAAACGTATGCTTTTGATGGTAATGTGGATGATGAACAGGTGAAGGTACCAGTTATAGTGGTGGGTTGTAAGTTGGATTTAAGAGACGAGAACCAGCAAGTGAGCTTGGAGCAAGTAATGTCACCAATAATGCAACAGTTCCGGGAGATCGAAACTTGTATCGAGTGTTCGGCATTCAAACATATTCAGGTATCCTGTTTGTTGAATTACTTTAATAGATGCTATGGTGTGAATCTTTTGGAGTTATCTAATCTGACCATTACAGTGCAATATTGTTTTCTGAATCCTTTTCAGTAATTTAGTTTCACCATTGCAGTGTAACATTGTTTTAACAGTATGCACAGTTTGCACTTTGAAGGTCTTTTCCGGCTCCTGTAATCATTGTATGCCACAGTTCGTTATGATTCCTCAATGGGAAGTTCCTAATATACTGTTTGGAGTTTTCTCCTTGTATTGATAACACTTTTTTTCCATGATGCATGAGTTTCAAACCAAAGATGACTAGTATCTATTTTGTTTTATTCTAATCTTTGAATCATTTAGATGGATTACATTGGCATGCGGTTTGGTTGGTAACCTTGGGGTTTTGGAATTAACAATCGAATTTCTGATTTTGGTTTCCTTTTTCTACAGATTCCTGAGGTTTTCTACTATGCACAAAAAGCAGTGCTTCACCCAACTGGTCCATTATTTGATCAGGAATCACAAACTTTGAAGCCCAGGTGTGTTAGAGCGTTGAAGCGTATATTCATTCTTTGTGATCTTGATAGGGATGGTGCCCTTAGCGATGCCGAGTTAAATGAATTTCAGGTTTGTATTCATGTTATTATAATATTCTTCTTTTTTTGCAATTTTGGTGGGAATGGAGTTGGATTTTGAATCTTGTTATCTATATATTATTCCATTGCTTGGCATTTATTTCTAGCTGCACAAACTTGAGTTAGTAATATCCCAAACTAGTCTTCAGAGTCTTAAGATTTTTTGTTATCTTGTCATTAGCCTTATAAGCTACAATGTCTTAAGAACATGGTTAATTGGCATATTATTCTTGTGCTTTGTGAGGAGAGAAGCTCAAGCCCAAAGCTTAAAGTCTAGCAAGGGGATGGGTTGGGCATAGTTACAATTTTCAATGCTCAAATATTATAAGTTACAATGTCTTGTGCTTAGGGTTTGTGAAGGATCTAATAGCTTTAACAGGTCAAATGCTTCAACGCTCCATTGCAACCTTCTGAGATAATAGGTGTCAAGAGGGTTGTGGAAGAAAAGTTGCCTGGTGGAGGAGTCAGTGGTATGGGCGTCAATGACTGTGGCCTTACACTGACAGGATTCCTCTTTCTCCATGCATTATTCATAGAAAAAGGGCGCCTTGAGACAACATGGACTGTACTTCGGAAATTTGGGTACAACAACGATATCAAACTTTCTGATGAATTAATTCCCACATTCAAACTAGCTCCTGATCAGGTAATACTGGTTCAAAAGAACTTATTTGATGGTCTTTCTGTGGTTCTTTTCTAGTATCCTTTGTTTGTATTAAACCACTTATTTTTCGTTGTCATTTTTTCAGAGTGTAGAACTCACCAGTGAAGCTGTCGAGTACTTGAGAAATATCTATGAACTGTTTGACAGTGATGGTGTATGTTTCAGTCTGTGCTTTTATCATTATTCATTATTAAGCTCTTAAAAGTGTAGTTAACTAAGCTTCGTTATATTTTGAGCTCCTATATCTTCACTACTATAAGTTGTAGTCTTTCAACTTGCTAAGTAATTCTGAATTCTCAAAACCTCACTAATGAAAATGTACTGCCAGGATAACAACTTGCGACCTGCAGAACTAGAAGATATTTTCTCCACTGCACCGGAAAGGTACTGCATTTTTTATTTTTTTTGTAAAATTGATGTTGTGTCGTGTCCCTTAATAATTTGCAACCATCTACTGTCAACCTTTTTTTTTTTTTCCTGTCATTTGTCTTACAGAACAAACCAGCATGTTAGATCTATCTTTAATCAACTCAAGCTCCAACCCTACCATCTACTTTCTTCTCATATGAGTTTTCAACTTTTTGCTGTTGATTTGAATTTTTTTGTTACATTAACACTTGGCTTTTCAACTTCAGCCCGTGGGAGGAACCTCCATATAAAGATGCTGCAGAGAAAACTGCATTGGGTGGGCTTTCAGCTAATGCTTTTTTGTCAGAGGTATCTCTCACTCTCCCTCTGCGTGCGTGAGTGAGTGTACTCATGTGGGTGCGATGTGTGTTGGGTGTGAGTGAAGTTGGCTGTCTTTCCTTTCCTTATGTACAATTCTTTTCATGCATGTATCATGCCTGAGTGATATGATATAAGGTCTTAAAAGTTCAGTATATGGGATATGTGACAAACATCAGTAATGGAATTCGTTAATCAATCTAACATTGACTTTTTTGACAAAATAAAAAGTACCTGTTTGAATATTTGGAATATTAATTTCATGACAAGTGTGTTACTTACTGACAAATATGTATTCCAGTGGGCCTTGTGACTTTTCGTAAAAGTTCAAGAGTGCATGGGATATGCGACAAACATCAGCATTGGAATTCGTTAATCAATCAAACATTGACTTTTTGACAAAAAGTACCTGTTTGAATATTTGAAATATTAATTCCATGACAAGTGTGTTTACTTACTGACAAATATGTATTCCAGTGGGCCCTTATGACTCTTCTAGATCCATCTAGAGCTGTGGAGAATCTGATTTACATCGGATATTCTGGTGATCCTTCTGCTGCTGTCCGCTTGACAAGGAGAAGACGTTTAGATCGCAAGAAGAAACAGTCAGACAGAAATGTTTTCCATTGCTTTGTCTTTGGACCGAAAAAATCTGGAAAGTCTGCGTTAGTGAATTCTTTTATTGGAAGGTTCATCTCAATCCATCTCAAAGAAACTTATATAAATTATGTTTATTTATGCTTGTATTCTTCCTGGTAATTTTTTTTGGTGGTTAATGTTAGCTTGTTAATTTTGTATTCAGACCTTTTTATGATAGTTATGCTCCAACTGCCGAGGAAATTTACGCGGTTAATGTTGTTGATCTACCTGGTGTAAGTGTTATTGAAGTAGTCAAAATATGTTTTGGCTCTTACTTTGGATTCTTTACGTTATCTAATTGCTCCAAGGCTCACTTTTGTCTCCAATTGAATCTCCCACTCTCTGTTTGCAGGGAATAAAGAAAACCCTTGTGTTGAGAGAGATTCCTGATGATGGAGTTAAGAAACTCTTGTCAAATAAGGAGTCTTTGGCATCATGCGACATAGCAGTGTTTGTCTATGACAGGTAAGCAGAGTGGTGTATGATGAATTCAGTTTAGTCACCTATTTTAAGGGTACATTTTTTAATTTTATGGTATGTGAATTTGAGAGGTAGCTTGCTGTGAGTTTTTTGTTCAAAACTTCAATTTCCTACTTTGCTTGCTATTGATGGGTTATTTATTGGATATATTTAATTTTGTATGTGTGAATAAAAAGTTTTAAAAAGATCATATGCTGATGTCGTCATGGCTGCCTCATAGGAGAATTTAGCCTTCCAACATAGCTAGGAACCTCAACCAAAGGTTTCCCATGGCTGAGAATGTAATGTGAACTTTGCTTTGCAATTTCATTAATACATTCAGTCCATTTAAGGTATCAAATGTTATTGCAGTTCTGATCAGTCCTCGTGGAAGAGAGCGACAGAATTGCTTGTGGATGTTGCCAGCCATGGTGAGGATACTGGATATGAGGTGCCATGCCTAATTGTGGCAGCTAAAGATGATCTGAACTCATTTCCAATGGCAATACAGGAATCTACCAGGGTAGTTACTAGTTACTTCTTTGCTGATTCTATTTCATGGTTGTAGATTATGTACAAAAGTTGACTTTTATCAAATTTTTGTCATGAGTTTTCTGTTTGTGCTTTTGGCTCATAACCCTTTTGCTTTATCAGAAAGTCTTCAGATTTCTCTAGTTCGGTTGGTAATACATTACTGGCTTATAATGATCTATGATTATGGAGGCCTTGTTCTTCACAGTTAGATTATAGGTGGTTGTGAATAAGTATCAATTGCAGTTGGATGTTTGTAAGTATCAATTGCAAGTTGCCTGTTTGCCTGCTGGGCAGTAATTCCCCCCCCCCCCCTCTTTGAAGATTGTTCTGCAGTTCTTGTTGGGATCCAAAAGTAATGGGATGGACTATTGATTCTGAAAGTAGAACAATGCCCTTAATTGCAATTATTTGATTTTGCAGGTTAGTCAGGATATGGGAATAGAGGCTCCAATCCCCATCAGTTCAAAGATGGGCGACACCAATAATGTGTTCCGTAGGATAGTAACTGCTGCTGAGCGCCCGCATTTGAGCATTCCTGAAACTGAAGCAGGGAGAAGTCGCAAGCAATACAATCGACTTGTCAACCGCTCTCTCATGTTTGTTTCAGGTATGTTGATATTTGGAACTTCTAGAATTAGTGGCACTGCTATAAATGTCTCTGGGTATTGTGAATTTTCTGCTATTTCCTTCAGGAATCATGTTTTTCATTTTAAGAACTCTAATTCTGTTTTCTTACTCTGGCCTAGATGTAATAGAAAATCTGCTTAGTCTATTCTAGGAGTTGTGTGGCCGTTCTTCTATTTCGTCAGATGTTCAACAATTATGTCAGGTGTCAATCCTAAAATGCTGAAGGATGACCATTGTTCCAGTTTGTTTTATTTACTGGGACTGGCTCTTGCAAAGGATTTTGACACAACTGCTGGGAATTAAATCAAATTCAGGATGACCACAGTGAAATATACTCAATTACTGACTAACATTTGAACAAAATATCTCTCCTCTTGTTACTTGTTTTAGATGATTGCTTCATCTTTCATCTTGCTACCGCCCTATGTTTGTAGGGAAAAAACCAATTAATTGCTGTTAAATGATTTCTTTCTCATTGATCATCTACCATATTGATGATTTTGTTTCACCATTCCAGTTGGAGCTGCGGTGGCCATTGTTGGGCTAGCAGCTTACCGAGTATATGCTGCGAGAAAGAACTCTTCTGGTTGAAGAAAGATTCACCCATTAATGAGATGCAACTCACGCATTCGCCTGTAGAGGATTTGCAATATAACTAATCTGTTCTTTTGATTCGCCTTCCAACTCATTTGCTATCCATTAGGGTTTTATCAGTTTCGATTGGAAAAAAATGCAACAGATGTAACATGAAACCAGTTGTTGTGCAGGGCTTGTGCAATAATAAAAATTTTGCTACATATTTTTTTGATAAGATCACTGTCGTTGGATTTTCTTGCTTTAATTTTTTTTTTGATATGATCACTGTCTTTGGATTTTCTTGCCTTGACACCATGTGCCAAGATGATAGTGAGTTTTTGCTATTTGCATATTTAGGGTTCTTTTACTTTCCTTAAATAGTAATGTACTCGGTTGCATGCCAAATTCTTCTTGCTTGGAAGAAGTAAGGGTGCTTCCACCATGGTTTTGTTCCTGTTGCCTGCAATTCTGGACGCATGTTTCCCCTCATCTTTGTTTTGCCGGCCTTTGAACCCACAGGCTTGGATCAGCCTGTCCATCCTCGTACCTGCCACTTTCATTTTCTAGTTTCAAGCAGCAGTTCATGAATGCTTCGACTGTAACCTGGAGCCTGAAATCCAAATTGAACAAGAATCTCATCTCCATTCTATTCATTTCTCCGGTGCTTACACCTCCAATCCTGGCATAATAGGCATTGTCGTAACACCTGCAAGTTTGAGTGAATCAGTGAACAAAGAGGTTTTATGGCAAGCCTAATGCTATAATATAGCATGTAAATATTGTGTGGACGATTTCCACATACTATAACACTGAACTGATTAGTAAGAATAGCCCCGTTCTCCATAGCTGTTAGGTCCAGCTTAGGGTTTGACCCGATTGAGAGTATAGGCCATTGGGTCAATTTGGATTAATCTCAGAACATTATTTTGAAGAAAAATTATGGACACATTAAAAAAAATCCCAAGTTGATTGGTTGGGTCTTACCTAGGTTCGGTTAGGTTAATCAAGTTGTTGATTGACTTGCTAAGTCATACAGGTTTGATTGGGTCAATGTTCAAGTTTGAAAGTAAACCTGACCCGAGCTAGATCATGAATCAATAGGTCACCAAATCAAACTCTGTTATGCCAGATCATGTTTGATAACTATGTTTTTCTTCTCTTTTAAAACGCTCTCTAAAAGATTTATGAGTGTCAAGTAGTGTGATACTTTTCATGAGATTATGTTTGCCACTAGAAAATTAATTGACCGTTTTAAATTTCTTCTTTATGACGCACCACCATTTCTTCCTTAACTCATGAAATTGACTCGACTCGACTCTTTATGAGTAAGCCATACCGGCAAGGCCATCCAATTATCATCCAAAATAGCTCAGTATTCTCTCTTCTAACGATCAATTTCACTCTTTCTTCCCACTTCCCTGCCACTCATTCTCTCTTTGAGGTTCACAAAAGGCGAACTATTTACTACAAACTAGAGAAAACATGTGGGCAAGCGTTTAAAACACTGTAAACCACTCTGTCTTAGAGAACCAAATTCTGGAAGACACCTTCTTTCAACCTTCTAACTATATCTTACATGTCATGCATACAACAGCCAACAACTGAAACACTTAAGACAGCAGTCTGGATACACTCCATTGATTCAGATCCAATTTCAATAGCACTAAAAAGACCATCATTAACAGTGATACAAAGATCATTAACAATGATACACAACTGTGTTATTACCCAAAAGTGGGATTCGACATAAACACCATTATATCAATAAACCATCGGTTTATTGATGCAAGTTGTTATGATCAATAAGTTACGCATCTACCATAATTGGACTTCATAGATAGCCTTGAAAGAATATTTATGGATGTACTCCAAAACAAGGTTTGGGTTGTGTTGAGTGATCACCCTCATCAATAGCCCATAGATTTTAATTCAACCGGACCGTGCTTAAATTTGGCTAGGAGATTCCAAAAACCTAGCTTTATAGGAGGGTTGACTATCTATAACCAGCCGAGACTCGAAAAACCTCTAAATTAGGTGCAATTCGGGGTTTCTTCTCTTTATTTTTTGATTTTCTAGTTTATTTAGGATTTTAGTTGTTTTTTTCCTTTCTAATTAGAATTTTTAGTGTCCAACCTTGTTTAGATCGGTTTCTGTTTATTTAAAATGTTATAAACTTCTTAAGAAAGCAAAATGCTTTAAAAAAATATTCAATATTCAATAATAAATTTTGAAATTAGAATTTTTATGTCATCCTTATCATTTATTGTGTGATATTTCACGAAATAAGAGGATAAGAAATAATGAAATCCACCTATTGACTGCCTAATGACATGACCCTGAAGGATAAGCTAAGCATTTCTAAATCTACAGCAAAACAAGCACTTAGGGAAGCGAACAGAGTAAATAAATATTAAAGAATTCTTGGTTTTAATCATGCAAGTACTTACTCATCATCCAAAAATTTTGCAGCTACCATGATGCTTGTAATCAGAAGACGGTGTGCGTTTAGGGAAGTAAGATGGCCATCCGTTAGTTGAAGGAACTTGTTGATGTATATGTAAGCAACAACAAGGCAAGAACTGCTGCATCCTGAGTACTTGAATATGCGTTCGATATACTGCTTAATGCTCAAGGTGGGTGATCTTGATCCATGGAAGATTGTAATAACATCTTTTCTAGCTGTGTTTGACAGCTCTTCGTTCTTTTGAATGGATCTCTCTAAAACAGATGCAATAAGCAGCAATACCTGTGGAGTTCCTGAAGCCCCTCTACTGGATTCATCTAATAAACCCAAAGCCATGCAAGTTTCTGATTCAGCAGCCATGCCATTGAGCACCAAATTTGCCATTCTGAATCAAAGCTGGTAAATTAGTTAAAACAAAACAATGGAGCTAACAGTGCTTACAAGTAATTGAAAAGCATGCTGTAAGGATTAGCATTCAACCATATTTAAGCTGGCCTCTCTCTGTGAAAATTATTCGTATAAGAACTTGGGTTCATCCTACCTGTATAGGTATAATCTGAGCCAAAATTAGAGATAAACCTGTAGTGTATCTTACTTGTGTGACCTTAGGAATTAAAAAAAGACTCTATTCCAAGAGGTCAGCCGATTGGGAAGCCTTTACACTGCACTATAAAAGTTTCTAAAAGATAGCAGCACAAAGGAATGCTCCACTATTATGCACTAAGGTACTTGTGCAGCACACAAGGAGAAAAAACAGAACATAGATGTAGATTCCAGGTGTAGTAGGTGTATCAGGATAAAGTCTTAGGAAAAGTCATAACTTTTTGGAAAGTTGGTCCTGCCTTGCTGCTTGTTGAAGGAAAAGAAACAGATTAGAGTTCTTATTTTCTTTCGTGTTTTTGATAGTTAGTGAGGTATCTGTTGATCCTTTTGGATACCACAACAGCCCTCTACTGGTTTTGGCATGTCGAGCAAAGGGTCTGTATTTTTTCGGCTTAGTTGCGCGAAGGTGAGTATTGAACCGAGACAAGTTGAATTTCAATCATAGTTGTCAGACCCGACTCGAAAACTAATCTAAAAAAGATCCTAGATAGTTGGATCATCAATTAACTACATTTATTAAAACAACAGTTTTTGTTTTTTCTAGTCAAGTTTGAATTAGTTAAACTAGATCCCTAAAAGACTAGTCATGTCAATCAAGTTTAACCGAGTTAATGTTTCATCTGGTTCGAGTAAAAACCCGGACGAGTCAGACTCCAAATCTATGTTTTATAGATCAACCCACCGACATAAGCCAAACTTAATAACTATGATTTCAATCAGAACACTACATGGATTAGCATATTGGAGTTCTAATGTAACTTATGGGGGCAAAGACAACGTATTTCTTGTTGTCAAAAAATCAATTGGAAACTTACTTATTAGAAAGACAGGAAACCTTTAATTCCTAATGTAGTAACCATGGTAACTTGGGCATCAAATATTTTGATTTTATTAATTTAATTTCAAATATAGTCGATGCTAGACAATGTCACCCCATCTATTATTAGTAGTAGTTAAAAGATTTTGTTTAATTTACATAATAAGTGTAAATGTTGTGATATAATTAAGGAGTAAAAATAAGCCTCAATCCATCCCAAAACGAGATTTTCGTATGAAATTGTAATAAATTCCCTCCACTTCTTTTTTTTTTATACAAATTAGCGAAATATGGTAAAATGTATTATGATTCAAAGCTAAAAACTGATTAAGGGGAGTTTAGGAAAGTTATGGATGATATTTTTGCGCAAATATTTTTTAATTAAAAATATATCAAAATATTTTTTTTCTAGATTTTTTTTTAAATTCTTAATTATACAACACATTAAAATCATTAAAAAAAACAAATAACAAAACATTGATTTAATGTCTTTCCAGATGAAAAAAAAATTAAAAAACATTAAAAAAAGAGAGATTGAACCGCATTAGTAAACAAAGTAGTGTAAATCAAAATATTTGTGACTTGTTATCAATAATGAAGTAACAGAAAAGTCAGACCATTAACAGAATTGCAACATGAACACCAATGGAATCACTCAAGTTCAAGATTGGCTCCTAGGAATCAATTTCTCATGCTGGACACAGATTGATTGGCACTGTAGGAGCAAATGGGGACAAAGCAAGAGAACAGTTGTTGTATGGACCAGAGAGTTCAATATTCTTTA
>Ga0307517_10011008_pt1 | contig 12575 bp, 10 predicted proteins | sample 23_EM_MG_FD_194515 | JGI IMG/M metagenome (GOLD analysis project Ga0307517, IMG submission 194515) | Populus trichocarpa ectomycorrhiza microbial communities from riparian zone in the Pacific Northwest, United States - 23_EM | ecosystem: Host-associated > Plants > Roots > Unclassified | place...
ACACTCTCTTCCTTTTTCTTATCTACACACTTCCATAGCATTCCCCTTAGTGTCTTTTTATAGTTGAATAATAGAGGCGAGGGGGGGGGCAAACTTCCCTATTTTTAGCCTTGAATCAAGGGAGAAAATTAAGCCACAAATTAAGGAGTAAAAGCTATCATGATTTGAGGAGGGTGGTTGGATCTGCTACAAATATCCATCTTGGCGAGATTTTTCCATCAATCTTAGTAATCAATCAATGATTCCTCTGATGTGCCATATGGCGTTGCGCAATGCCAATGTTCTATAAAAGTGTTAAGTTAGTTTGACAACTTTTATCAAATAGTACACTAGCCACTTTACTGCATGATATTACAGCACACCTGAAAAAAGAAAAAAGAAAGAAAGATGGAAACTCTAAATAAGAAAGAGATATTCTTTAAATACTCAACCAAGATAATGTTCAACTAATTTAAACATGAAAAATCTGATCTTTAGAATGTGAGAATTTTTTAACCAATTAAAATTACAGAAGGAAATCACTATGTTCCAGTTCTGCCAAGCCAAGTAGGACACTAGGAAGGATTGAGGTACAATGTTCCATGTTCTCAGTTCTACTTAGAAAAGGAAGGGAGGTGGCGTATGGTTATGCTTTTTGAGGTCAAATTTTGCATACCAAAAAGCTGGGGAAAGAAGCAATCCACCATTAAAACTTTATTACTGCACTTATTACTCTTAGGTCCTCGTGATTCGTAGTAGATAGCTAGGTCAAAAAAAGAACTAAACTCAATAATTTGATACCTAAAGAAGCACCTGAGATATCTGCAATCATGACATGTGAAATGGAGAATGGAAGTAACATTAGCTTGTAGTTTGAGCCCAAAAAATCCTCAATTAAAATGGGGTTCAAGGATAAAAGAAAATCGTTAAAATATCAATTAGCAAAAGCAATTAAACAATAAGATTTTGCTTTCATTTCTTTCCTGTAACACATAGACAATCAGACTAATGTAATTAAAGATGTAAAATTTCATGTTTCATGCAAAAAAGGTGTGCTTAAAATAAGGAGCTAAAGGTGTACTTACGGGCTCAGTTTTGCTATATACCTCAAATCTCTATAGAATTTTCTTTAAGTATTCGGTTTGTGTCAAATAGATTGTGCCTTTCCTTCTGTCTCTCTGAATCTTCATGCCAATAATCTTTTTAGCTTCTTCAAGGTCCTTCATTTTAAACTTATTTTTCAATTGAGATTTCAGTTTCTCAATCTTTATTGTGCTCTTCAATGAAATCAGCATATCATCCACATATAAGAGCAAATAGATGAAAGAATCAACAAGAAGCTTGCAAAAATATACACAATGGTCAAATTGACTCGATGTGTATCCATGTTCTGCCATGAACTTATCAAATCGCTTGTACCACTAGTAAGGAGACTATTTTAATCCATATAATAACTTATTTAGTTTATAAGTCCAATTCTCTTACCTAGTGACTTTGAAACCATCCAGATGAGACATAGAACTTTCCTTTTTCAAATCTCCATATAGGAAGGTAGTTTTCACAGCAATTTAGGCTAATTATAAATTAAACTATGCAACCAAGGCTAACAAAATACAAATTGATGAATGCTTAATAACTGAAGAGAATACCTCATTTTCAACCAATTATCTTTTTTCTTTTGGGAAGTTATACCAAATTCCAAGTTTTATTCTTGTAGAGAAATTTCATCTCTTCATCCATTGTCTTATTCTATTTTTCACTATATGTACCTTGAACTGCTTTTTTATAGGTGTATGTGATTCCATCATCAATCACATGAAGTGCATAAGCCACCATGTTACAATACCGAATAGGTTTCTTGATAACCCTTTTTGGTTTACTTGTTGCAATGAATTCTTGTTATTGTGTGGTTGCTAGAGTTAAACATCATTTTCATCTGATCTTTCATCTGAATCTCTTTCAACAAGGATTGTCTGAACAGTCTTTACAGGAATGACTGAAGTCTCAAACTCTACTTGTTATGCATCACTTGACTCTTTCTCCTATGATTTTTCTTGTTGTAGCATGTAAGACTTGTCAAAAGTGACATCTCTAATCAAAATCATTTTCTTTGATTCGGAACACTAAATTTTGTAGCCCTTTACTCTTTCACTAAAGCCTAAATAAATAGTTGTATTGGCTCTAGGATCTAGCTTGGACTCAGTAATATGATAATATGTTGAGTATTTAAATACACACATAGAGTCATAATCATTTGCAGGAGAGCTTGACCATACCTCCAAGAAGGTTCTTCCATTTAATGATGTTGAAGGCAACCAATTAAAAATATGATAAGCATAACTTAACAGCTCACCCATAATGTTTTGCTTAGTCTCGAATGTGATAATGTACATTGGACTTTCTCCACCAATATATGGTTCATACATTCTGTCACTCTATTTTGTTATGGTATTTTTTGAATAGTAAAATGTCATTTGATCATTTTGTTATGGTATAGCTAGAGAATATGATGATTTTCCCCTTGCACTTATTACTATCAGTAAAATATGGTTAATTTAGATTATGCAAATGAAGTGTTTGATAAAAAGTCTAAAAATGATTAAATACTAATTACTAATTTTTTTTAATGTGAAGTTATATTACTTATTTAATGGAAAAAGTTGCCATATTAGTATTTTAAGGCTCTTTAGTCAATAAATGAAAAATAATAGCAATAATTTAACTAATCACATATTTTTGTTGACTTTTTTTTTTTAAAATGTTAAGTGTTACCTCATGTATAAAGTTCAAGAAGTAAATGTAATTTCTCAATGTACAGCAAGAAAATGAAAACACGATCAAACCTTATGAGTTTTTTTTTTTTGTAATTATCCCAAAAAATTTATTTTTATTGAATATTCATGAGAAATTTTTTATTTTTTATTTTTGCATATTAGGTGCATAATAATTGAAAAAAAAGTTTTTAAATTTTTTTTATAACAAACTATAATATTATTTAAGAACCAAGAAAAATTGAATAATAATTTAAATATCATATCCAATATTTTTTTTATATTGCATTCCAATAAAATGAAAACTTAAAATAATAGAAAAGGGCCAAAGAGATAAGGCTTAAATGTCTGGCCCAACAAAAAGAAGGCAGACATAATTGGCCTTCTATTTCTTACACGCCTTTGATCTTTTTTTTTTTTGTTTTTTAAAAAAGTAGATGATGTATTGCTTATCCATATTCTTAGTATAAATGCAGTTGAAAAATAGAGTAATGATTTTTTTATACAACAATATATTTTTCAACCTATTTATTAGCTCAAAACACTCCTAAATCAGTTAAAAAACACAAGGTTAAATAAATATAAAAAAACTTTCTCGACCCTAATCTATTTTTTCAACAACATAAAAGTTTTAAAATACCTCAACATCACTCTTCTTGTCCAGTGAAACACATTGACACAAAGTTTGGTTCTTTTTATTGATGAAAACTTGACAATTGACCACTTTCTTCTTTGGTTGTTGTTTTTCATCAACTCTCATCTCTTAAACTCAAAGACTAGAATGCGAAAATAATGGAGTTTGGATCAAAATATATAATTATCAAACTAAATGGACCAAAAATTATATTGCAAAAAATTTGAAGGCATATATTTCTAAAAAGAAGTTGGATGAATAGTATAACAAAAAAAAACCTGAATTTTTGCCTCAATATCACTTTTGGTGCTCTCATTTTAATTTTTTCACAAACAATAAAATGAATTTATTTGTTTTTTAAAAAATTGAGCATCAATCCAATATCAAAACTTTTTTTTGACACCATAATAACCCTTAGAAATCAATTTGAAACAAATTATTAAGCTTAATCTCTAACTATTTGAAAAGATGAAATTGAAACAAAAAAATTCAATGAGATGAGATGAGCGAAAAAAAAATAAAAGAAAATAAAGGAAAAATAATATTAAATTCACATTGTTTGTGAGATGATACATAGTAAATTCACTATCTATTTTATGTTTTTTTTTTGTAATTAAAGATTAAGATTATTTATATCTTATGTAAAATATAAATCATTTTATTTGATGTTATAACCACATTAACCTTCCATAACAAATATTAAGCCTGGTTCTTTCTTTATTTTACTAGAAATTTCAACTAATATCATTAATTTTCTTCACTATTATCTTACCACTATTATTATATTATTTTTATTATATCTACCATGCTATCACTCCACTATTATTGTTGCTGTCATCTCACCATCACCCTTGTTTTTATCATTAATGACCACCTTTACCATTACAATTATCATCATTATCATAAAAGAAACACCAAAATTACTATCTTATCAATATAATATTTTATCATCATTTCACGGTTACAATGTTTTTCTTATTATCACTTATCAAATATTATAAAAACAATTATATGAAAAAATTTCATATGACATTTTTCATTCATAAAATTTTATGTAAAGTGTAGGTACTTTTATCTTAGGACATGAAAAATGTTAACGAACACTAGAACTAAACCAAAACACATTTTAAAATAGTTGTATTTTAAAATCAAAATAATGTCAACCATTAATATTAAATCCAACTTAGCCTAATTGGTCAATTTAGTGACTCATCAATCCTAATCGAGTCTGCTTATAAAGCGCTTGAAAAGTTCACTCAGTTAATCCAGAATAAATCATGTGGGTTAACCTACAACCTGAGTAATCGATTAAAACCTAGATGAGACTTGACCAACAAATATTTTGAAAAAATTAATTAAAAAATAATGTAATTTTAATTTTTTTTTAAATCATAAATTTTTTATATATAAAATGATAAACCTGGATGAATCTAAACTTTAAACCAGGTGATGGACCGGGCCATTGATACCGACACAGGCACAAAATGACTAGTCGTTTTCCAATTTCTAGAAAGAGATAGATAACAAGCACGTGGCTCAATAAGTTTTCGAAGCCCAAAATGCTCTCCTTTAAATGAACCGAAATGTCAATATAGTCCAACTGAGAATTAATCAATTTATTTATAAATTCAATATATATATATAAATAAATAAAAAATGCAAAATCAAAGAGAACCGAAACTGTGCGTCGTTTACCGTACCGGAGAAAAAGAGAGAGATCCCCTCCCCTTCCTTGGACAGACTGTAACGTAAAATCTGAGAGAGGCAGAGAGATAGAGATGGCGGCGCGTGGGAAGATGGTGCTGGGTTGCATTTTAGGAGTATTGATTTGTAGCAGCAATCTTTTCACGGTTAGCCAAGGGGTGTGGTTGAATCTGCCTCCTACCGGTACCAAGTGCGTGTCCGAGGAAATCCACAATAACGTCGTAGTTTTGTCTGATTACGTTGTCGTTTCCGATGACCATTCCCATATCCCCACCATCTCTGTTAAGGTAACCCAATTTTTCTTTTTTCTTTTTAATTGATACACTTTGATATGAATCTCTTACGATGAGTCTTAAATTAATTATTTTATTAGAATCAATTTTTCCCCTTGTTTTTGTTCCCTGTGTGCAAGATGTGTTATACTTAGAAATTCGTAGGTATTACTGGAGTAGAACCTCGTATAAAAGTGGTGCCCATCACAATGGCACACTCCTTCGCTCGCCCATTGTAATAAACATGAATTAGTCTCGATGATGTTGATAATAATCATACAGTATATCCTCGATAAGCTAATAACTTTGATTAAATAATATTTTTGTTCGTCCCCACTTAAATTTAAATTTTAAATAATATATTGATGAACTAATATCTCTATTAATTAATAAATTTTCATGACCCCAATGGTATTAATTTATAGAGGTTTAACTGTACATGGATCGTGCTTTCTCGACGTGAGGGAGAGAGGAGTGATGTTAGATATTAAGAAAGTATGATAAAAAAATTTAAGAATACACTTGAGTTGTTGGATTATGATTTTAAAGTAGGATTCACTTGTAGGGCTGTTGTGTTAGTGGGACTATGTGTGTTTTTGAAGTATTTTCTTGTTTTTTTTCTTAACATTTAGCATTACTTGGGAGTTAGTATTTAATAATTCTTGTTTTATAACTTAAACTTGCACTTGTGCTTACATTTTTTTTTAAAAAAAAAATTTAGGTCCATGAATAATTTTACAGTAGGTGCTGCATTTATGTGACGTATGAGAGTATTAATTAACTCTTGGTATATCTAATAATTTCTCTTTCATGGAGGTCTTAATTGTTCGAACTTGTATGGCTAAATATCCATTATTCCCTTGTTAAGTTTGCTTAAGCATTGTTCTCAATTGTTTGTTTCTTCTTTAGGTGACATCACCATATGGGAACACCCTTCACCAAACAGAGAATGTGACTCATGGTCAGTTTGCATTCACGACTCATGAGGCTGGCAATTACCTGGCATGTTTTTGGGTGGATGGTCATGTTCAAGGAGATGTGAGTGTTAACATTGATTGGAAAACTGGAATTGCTGCTAAGGATTGGGATTCAGTTGCTAGAAAAGAGAAGATAGAGGTAAGAGCATGTTAAAGATAATACCGCTGGTAGTCTAGTGATGAGTTTCTCTGTGAGTCAAAAGCGTCCACAGCTTTATTCGCCTGCGAATTGGATCGCACTTCTTTATCTTGTTTCGATACCATATATCCAAAGTTTTGCAGTGTTGACAAAGTGGAGATTGGGTGCTGGGTTTGATTTGTGCTAGAGTTCTTCTAACTTAGATCATCATGCACATGGTATTAATAAGAGAGAACAGAAAGGTGTTTTTATGATTCTCTACCTTTCCTTGAACTAGCCGGAAAACATAAGACATTGGTGAAGTGCATAGTTGCAGACCCTAGGATGAGAACTTATCGTATATATAATCTTGGAAGTGCTTCTGATGTTAGATTGTAGTTTCATAAACATTGATTATTGATTATGGAATAAGCTTATAGTGCTTTCACCTAGGCAATTAAAAAGTCCCCCACGAAGATACATGCGTAATTCATCCGTGTCCGTGTAGTTTTGTTTCTCATTTTCTTAATATTTGTATGCATGAATATGTTTTAATTTGTCCACCTATAGGGTGTTGAACTTGAGCTGAGGAAACTTGAAGGAGCGGTGGAGGCCATCCATGAGAATCTACTCTATCTCAAAACAAGGTATATTCTTCTCTACTTTGCAATCTATTCTTTTCTTTCTATCTAGCAATTTCTCTTTTATTCAACTAAACAGTTTTTTTTTTTATTGGATAATACTGACAGGGAAGCAGAGATGAGGTCCGTGAGCGAAACAACAAATACCAGAATAGCATTATTTAGTGTCATGTCATTGGGTGTCTGCATTGCTGTTTCAGCACTGCAAGTGTGGCACTTGAAACACTACTTCCAAAAGAAGAAGCTCATTTAGTATTGGTAATCAAGTTTTTGTATCTTTGTGAAAGAAAGTTTGCTACTCTTTCTTTTCCTTGCATGTTGTAGAGGAAAATTTTAATATATGAATATAGCAATGTTTACTGTCTCACAGCTGAATTTTTTTTTTTATGTTTTTTGAACATTTAAGTTGAATGTTTGTTTTAATTTTAGTTTCAAGTGATATAGACTAACACCTCGTGGTTCCTTTCTTGACATTTGCCTTTTACATCTGACTGAGGTTGGTTTTTTATGGTCGGTCCTGTGATTAGGAAGAAGAGACTCGCATTTTACTTGATTGGCTGGACAACTAGTTTTTTATGGTTCAAAGCTAAAAGCAACAGTGAGTGGCAAGCTAGAGGTCAAGAAGGCTTTGAGGTTTGTTACTATTCAATGTCTCAAACGACTGAGAAATTGTGGCATCGTTAAAACTAGCTGTTCTTCTTGATTAGTGGTGTCAGAGCCTGTTTATCTGTGTTTTAAAAGTAAATTTTTTTTCTTTAATATTTTGTTTTTTGTATTTGTAAATTGTTTTGATGTGATGATGTTAAATATAAATTTTTTAAAAAAATATTATTTTGATGTATTTTCAAATAAAAAACACTTTTAAAAAACAATCGTATTATAATATTAAACATGCTATGAAAGCCTTTAAATTTGTATCATATCTTGAGTAGCTCCCAACAACTCAGCTGTTCTATGCGAGCATGCCTAATGCCTAGTTTTCTAGTTGGGAGACATTCAACAGAGCTCTAATTTAACCATGAAATGCAAAATCTACGTGATTAATTCAAAAAGATTATGAAATACAACAATTTGTCAACATTCAAGTAAAAAATTGGAGAATGTTTGAAACTAACAGTTGAAGAATGATTAAATTTCAAGCATGTCCGCAGTTAAAACTGTTGACTAGTGAACCGAAGGATCAATGTGAACCTAATCAGTGTAAATAAGGGAGTGACTCGACGAGGGGTGTTTATTCTATTCGAACAGTTTTGTGATTCATGCGTTGAAACCTGCAAATCTCATCAAAGAAATCATCTGCACTGCTATGGCTGCTCCTCATCTGAAGAATCCTTATTGCCATTGACTTTATAACCTTCCCGTACTTCAAGAGCGACTCAAGGGTGCTTATCTTCTGCTCGGCATTCAACGGTGATCTGACCGTTATCACCACCTCCTCCAGACAAGGAATCACAAACCCAGACTGCACCTGCAAAGCCAAAAAACGCAGCTCCATTAACATGTGCAGTCTTAAAGCTCCATTATAGCAGTACTGAAGCAAAAGCATAGACTTGTTCATTCATTGTGGATTTTCTAACTCACATTTTTCAAGCTGTTCTTTTGACAGAGAGCAGCGAACATTGCTCCATGGATATCGAATTTTTGAAGCTTGGGATGGCTATTAAAAAAATCAACGAAGTCAATCTCTGGGAAGGGTTGGAGGTTGTCAAAGTCCCCGGTAAATTCAACCTTCATGTACAGATGCTTCACCTCACTTGCCAACTGAAGCATTTTACTTATTGCATTCCAACACCATTGGACTCCCCTAATAGACAGGAACTCCAGGGCCGCGAGTTTTCCAAAATCTACCATATAAACTCTCCCTGAAACAAATTACAAGCAGGAGGTTTTGAAGGTGCAAAATAAGATTAGAGAGCAACAGCATTTCCAAACTTCTTAGATAAGTAGCTGAACTGAAAAATCAAAATATTACCAGCATTATTTGAAATTGAAAGACTCCTCAGGCAAGCAGTCTCACGAACACTGATCCAACTACAGCCTTGAACCTCGAGGAATTCAATTTTAGGTGAAGTCAAGGTTAGTGAATAATTACCCACACCATAAAAGTCCAGCTTGCATTGCTCCAAGCTAGGCAACTCGATCAAAACTGACCTAACCCCTTCACACCCGAGTAGCAACAAGTTTTTCAAATTCGGGCATGCCTGAAGGGCGGCAGTTAATGCGGGATCTTCCAATTTAGCGCCGACAATCTCAAGGCTTTGAAGTTTTGGAAAGGCATCCCACTTGGGAGAGTTCATCATTAGGACACCCCAAAGCTTTAAAGACTCCAAATTCTTTGCAGTGCTAATGCATTCCAGTTTCGACGGGCTCTCAGTACAGTTCTGGTATTCAGCAAGATTGTCCATTCTAAGCTCAAGATGTTTGAGCGATGACCCCACAAGCAGCATCCATGAGGCAAGACCTATGCTCGAGAAGGGGCTGTATACAACAAGCTCTTCTAATTTAACAACTGATGATATCATCTTCCACACAGCGGTATCAGGATGGTCGATGCCAGAGTGGTTGTCAAAAGAGTTCCTGGGGAAGTAGAGGCTTTTGATGTAAGGCAAAGAGTCCTTCCATCGCTTCGATACGCAATTACAGACGGCAACATCCCTTGCATTGTTCATGAATGAGAAGATGTATTGAACAACAGCATCCGGGAGAGATTCCATTCTGTGAGGACTTCAATCAAACATGTGTTAGGCAACCGATGATATTACTCAAAATTAATACGGAGCCATTGAGATTTCAAAAAGAAACAATATTCATTGATGCGTGCACCCACTTCGCATTCGCTATTAAATTTAATAATTAAAGTATTATTATTCACTGATTCCAATATTCTAAAATTTAGAGCGGACAAAGACATTGTTTGATATTAAATAAATAAAGAACATCTCCGTTTCATTTCACTTGAATTCTTGGTCAAAGCCCCCTGTTTCAGAAAAGAAAAACACTAGAATTCAACACAGATTAAACATAAAAATTTCTCATTTAGCCATATTTGCATATGCTCAAATGAAATGAATTTAATTAAAAAAAATAAAAAGAAAACGAAAATGAAAATACACAAAAGGGAGCTCAAGAATTTCAAAACCCAGATAGGAATTAACATTTCAAGATGAATCCGGTGAAACTTTGAACATTGATTAAAGATTTCAAATAATTATTATAAAAAGAAAAGGAGAAGATTTAGGAGCTTGCTTACTTCGAGTGAGGGAATTTGAAAGAGAGGAAGTTACAGAGAGAGATCTGTGTGAGCAGGGAGAGCCTGACTGAGAGAGAGAGGGGGAGAGAGAGGGAGAGAGAGGAGAGGGCGCTTGTACATGAAAACTTTTTGGCATATGAGGGTTTTTCAAATTTTGAAAACCTGTAGATGGTGGGGTGCTGCTCCCTCCTTCCCTTTTTTTTTTTTTTTCATTTTCTTTTCTTCACTATTATTTAGTGGTTCTATTAGTTATAATGCTTTAATTATTGAATTAATCTATGAATCATCAGATTATTTGTTACTATTAAATTAATATTTTGATTTTTTTCCAACCGGCTATTCAGCTATTGAGTTTGGTCAGGTTAATTGAGTAATTAAAAATATAATTAAAATAATTAAATTTTATTGAATCAATATATTTTTTATTTCTACTAAAAATTTTATCCGACTTAAAATTTGAATTCTAAATTACTTGGATCAACTTGATAAGTTGGGATTGATTTAATAACTATGCTACTAATATTGGATATTATTTTGAAAGTAACTAAGAAGGTTAATGGGATTTTTATTTTTAGAGGGTGTTTGAGAGTGTGACAGTGAATGTTTTTTAAAGTGTTTTTTTGTTAAAAAATATATCAAAATAAATTATTTTTTAAAAATTATTTTTAACATCAGTATATTAAAATAATAAAAAAACATAAAAAAAATTCTAAGAAAAAAAAATCAAAATATAGGCCTCTTAATCTACTATAATCAAGATCTCATGTCAGATTATATAAAATAAAATGTTAACAAATCTCTTAACCTTATATTTTGGATTAGATAGGAAAAATAGGTTTAAATTTAACAAGCAAAAGCTTGACGATTAGGGTCTGTTTAAGAATATAGTTGCAGTGGTTTTTCAAAGTGTTTTTTTACTAAAAAAAACATCAATATATATTAAAAAAATTATTTTTGATATCAGCGTATCAAAATATCTAAAAACACAAAAAAATATTAATTTAAAGTTTTAATTTTTTTAAAAAAACGCTTTTGAAACGCAAAAACAAATAGGATCGTAGTTATATATGCAAAAATAGGATTAAAATAAAACAATTGCCCTTCTTGTTTTCAAAATTTTGAATTTTTCAAACCGTTATAGCTACACACGCCATTGCAGGATCCAAATCCTTTCTGTGTATTATTCATAGATCCTTGCTAATGAGTTTTTGAAATCCAGACACAGATAAAATGCTAAATGACAGAACATAAATTGTAAATTTCTCCGTTGCCAATTTTTCATGGAGACATACCCTCTTTACCGATCAAAAGTTTTAGGAAGCATTTGGGATTTCACAGGCAAACATGTTAAACTTGGCTCAGCTCGAGTAATGGGTTGGAAGCATCAACTTGAATTAATATAAAACAATATTATTTGTTTTAATTATTATTTTTTAAATCAAATTATAGGTTCTGTTATCAAGTAGATTAAGTTATGTCAGGTTAATTCAAGCTAATTTGATATTGTAATAGTGATTGCATTTTAATATATTTTTTACTTGAAAATACGTTGAAATAATATTTTTTTAAAATCATTTTTGATATCAACATATCAAAATAATTTAGAAACACTTAAAAACAAAGGGGGCCTTCCAACCCGATTTACTTTGAAGGCCTTGTTTGTTTGTGTTTCAAAAGTATTTTTTTAAAAAATTAAATTTTATTTTTATTTTTATATTTGATTTAAATTAATATTTTTTTAATGTTTTCAGATTTTTTTGATGTGCTGATGTTAAAAATAATTTTTAAAAAATAAAAAAACTTTATTTTGACGTATTTTCAAGTGAAAAACACTTTGAAAAACAACCGTTATCATACTCTCAAACACCCCTGAAATCTAATCCGATCAAGAACAATGTCAATGAATCACAAAGTTGATCCATCAAATTAAACCGGATTTAATAACAATATTATTATTATTATTAAGGACACTGGATTTATTGCAGATCTATAATTAAGTTTATTCGAAAAAGGAGAAGAATTTGGTATGTCAAGGGCTTGGACATTGTCGTTCTTTGTCTTTCAAGTTTTGCTCCAAATCTTTCATACCAAGTAATCTAGCATATCCTGTGATTTATTAATAATCGCACGAATATTTTATGTGATTAATGACATGAATATTGGTTTTATTGACATCACTTTCATTATATTCTACCCATTTTTTTGTTAAATAAATCATGAATTGCATAC
>Ga0307517_10011009_pt1 | contig 12574 bp, 15 predicted proteins | sample 23_EM_MG_FD_194515 | JGI IMG/M metagenome (GOLD analysis project Ga0307517, IMG submission 194515) | Populus trichocarpa ectomycorrhiza microbial communities from riparian zone in the Pacific Northwest, United States - 23_EM | ecosystem: Host-associated > Plants > Roots > Unclassified | place...
ATGAATCTGACTCTCTACGCCATAACCGCCTTCATCATCCTCGACACGGACGGCAACCGCGTCCTCTCAAAGTACTACCGCCAAGAAAACAACCCCGCCTCTTCAAAAGGTCTCGCCAACACCAAAGAACAACGAGCGTTCGAGAAAGGCTTATGGCAAAAGACCAAAAAATCCGGAGGTACGTTTAACTGGTGATGGGCGCCCTTCTAAACCAACCCCGTAATTATCCCCATCGACTGACGAAACCCCGACACCCGCTGTACTCTGGATCTATTAGGAGACATCATTCTCTACGACGGTCGTTTAGCCGTATACAAACACTCTCTGGACCTCATCTTCTACCTGATCGCAAACCAAGACGAGAACGAGCTGATGATAAGCACCGCCCTATCGGCCTTCTCAGACGCGGTACACATGCTCCTCCGGAACCAGGTAGAGAAGAGGGCGGTCTTGGAGAACCTCGACCTCGTTCTGTTGTGCCTAGACGAGACGATAGACGAAGGGTGCGTCACCAAGTCACGTTCTGTCCGGCTGTTGAGAGCTGACTTGGGTTTTTTTCTTCCTCGCGTCCTCTTCGCAGTATCATCGTGGAAACGGATTCGACAACGATTGCTTCACGAGTTAGCAGACCCAAAGCTGACACGACAGAGATTGTCATCAACGAGCAGACGATCATGAATGCTTACCAGACGATGAAAGAGAAGATGACCCAACGGATTGCCGTCGGATTTTAGAAGCACCCCGTCACTTGTTGTATGTTTGTCAAGAATGCGTTACCGTTTGACATTTTTGTGCGCCTTACACTCTTGCCAGTCGTCCGCACGACCTTGAGATCTGGCCCCTCCAAACGCTAACGTAACTCGTGGTCCCACCCCATCGCTGTTCTAAACTACGATATATTTCAGTGCTAAGTTCAGATGACCGACAAGCGAGGGGCGAAACAGAAACGAGACAGAACGAACGAATCAGAGCATGTCCAGAACGTACGGGATATATCTGACTATTAGCAATTAGGAAAGACCCGGAGAGGGAGGGGGACGGCGATAGTGGAAGCGGATGAAATGTGAGACCGCGGGAGCGAGAATACGAACTGTACATGTATGTACAATGACAACAACCAGCGTGGACCCAAACGATGGTGTAGTGTGTCTGCGCGCACATGAAAGCGAGATCCCGTAAATCAAACGCGAAGGATGTGACGGAGTGGTCCGCAAAAAGAACGTGGAGCGTAGGATAATGTGAGAGAAACTGGAGTAGGTACACCCGATGACCAGCGAAGGACTCAGGGGGACAATGGTTCAAAAGGCGGAAATAGGGTAGGAAGGAGAAAACCAATCATATAGGACAGAGGCCAAACGAATTCGAAGAGTAGAAAAAAAGAAAAAGGAGAAACGAACTGTGTGTGAGAGGGTTTTATCAATAGAGACAGAGAAAAAGAGGAAGGAAAAAGCAGTTGTGTGTGTGCACGGAAAGAGGGAGAGAGGTGGGAGGGAATGGGGGAGGGGACTACAAACGAAGAGGTAAGATATCGTATCTAGGAGACGTGTGAACGGCAAAACGGTATACGGGGAAGAGCAAGGGGGGAACAGGGGACCTGGGGCAAAGGTCGAGAGAAAACAAGTGGATAATGATAGGTTTCAATCAAATCAGCACAACCAACAAAACATCCCCCAGGATCCCCCAACCATTTTACCATCCACACATTTCTTGATTTGCCCACCTCTCGATGAAAAACCCAATTTTCACTACCATATTCTGACGTGCGCGGCTGCTTGATGACCGAGCGGAGATGCGTCAAGGGGGGACTTTTTCACCACTTTCGAGGGAAGAGGTATAAGTACGGGGACATTGGTCGCCGAAGAAGAGACTGAAAAGAGTGTGGGTGGTTTCGAGGCAACGATTTGACCGGAAAAAAAACGAGGGAAAGAGCATATAAGAGAGGGAATGAGACAATTCGGGGGATATTGTCGACAGCGACGAAAGACGGCCAAGGGCGAGAGAGACGAGAGAGGGAGGGTATCCAAGACAATAGCATCCAATCCAACAGACAGATTTTCTTCAAATTGGAAGAGTGAACGCCACTTGATAGTGCGTTTAGGCGTTCACATCAAGGACCTCTTCGCCTCCATCTTCGATACCGAGAGCATCCTCGTTCACATTGATGGCCAGCCCTAGGCCGTTCTCGTGGTCTCCGCCGACGCCATCGTTGACTCCGACAGCAGTGTTGCCGCTGGCAGTCCTCTTCATTCCGCTCGCCTGTGGGCCGGACCTGGGCGGGTTCGCACACCTGTCTTTTCCGTGGGCAATCCTGAGGTTCGCGTAATCGGGCTTAGCCTTGATGCCCTCAATAGCCTTGATCGCGTTCGAGATGTTAGTGTAGTTGACGAATGCACAGTTCCTGATGAAGAAGAGATCAACATATAGTTCTAAAAATGAAAACGGGCACGAGTCCTACTTTTCTTTCAAGAAGTTGATGAGTTCGATATCACCGTACTCTCCAAAGTCCTTCTTCAACCTCTCGTCGCTGAAGGCGTCGAAATCCTCGATGTTTCCAATGTACACATTCCTCGTCGCACCAGAGTGGACGGAGAGTGCGAGGGTGGGAGGGAGTGGACCAGAGTTCTTACCCCAGCCGACCTTCAACCTACGGTTGTTCAGAGTCAAACCCTGGAAGGAGGCAACCTGGTAGAAGGTCATGGCAGCAGCAGGGTCAACGAAGGTAACAAACTAACAAAATCGTCGTCAGAAAGAACCCAAGCGGTCAAAGATCAGGAGAGAACATACTGCGATGTGCTTATCCTGCATGTACCTAATGCTCTGTAACACGCCTCCCCTGATGGCATTGCACAAATCCTCAGCGGTGGTCTCGGGGTGGATGTTCCCGAGGTAGATCGTCCTATTCAACGCCTGGTTCCCGTTCAAACCTCCGAGGCCGTTCATACCGCTCATGCTGTTCATACCGTTCATGCCATTCATGCCTCCGAGTTCGGGAGCGAAAGACAAGTAGGGCGTCATGGGAGACCCGAAGTTTCCTTGATTTTGCATGGGCGAGAGGGAGGTCTGGGCAACGAGGGACTGGGCTGCGGCGGCCTGAGCAGCCTGTGCAGCGGCTTGTTGAGATTTGGGGACATAGGCGCATCGATCCTTTCCGTAGTTGACGCGCTTCCCCGCCCAGGCGGGCTCTGTAGGGAGAGTGTTGACGACCTACATTCGCAGAGGTGTGAGTACCACAGATCGATCAAGCAATGAGAGGGATTGAACTAACCTTTGTCGCAACGGAGATACTGAGGAAGTGAACGAAACCAATGTTCTTGTCTCTGACAATCTTGACCTGATCAATTAAACCGAACCTGCTGAGATCATCCCTCAGCTGTTCTTCGGTCATATTTTCATCTAAACCCCCGAGATACACGTTTCGGCTGGCGTTGCTCTGTTGAATTGCCAAGGTGACCTGGCTGGGAACCGGGGAGGGTTTTCCCCAACCGATCTTCAACTCTTGTCCGTGTAGAGACAGTTTCTTAACCACCGCGTCGGCATAGAACTGAGCGGCAGTAGGTGCATCCAAGAAGGACAAGAAAACGCAAGACTTCTCTGGGAGTACCCGGATCGATTCGAGGGGACCAAAGTGGACAAGGTTGAGAAGTTCATCAACGGAGGCGGTAGCGGGGAGGTTCCCAACGTAAACGGTGCGGCTAGTGGCAGTGTTGGTAGCACCGAGAGCAACTTGAAGGGAAGCAGGGGAATACTGCGCCTGTTTTTTGATCGGAGTCAGATCACGAACGGATGGGAATGGACGTTCAATAGAAACGTGGTTTTACCTGGAAGTTGGTCATCTGGTTGTTGTATGGGAATCCCCCCATGGTTCCCAGGACGTTCATACCGGGAAGACCCATGCCCAGCATGTTATAGCCGAAGCCGAGATACGGAGAGTTGGCGTTGGCACTGACGGGAGTCTGAGCCTGCTGCACAAAAGAGGTAGCGGCGGGGTTCGGGCTGAGTTGGGAGGGCATTCCGGTGTTACCGGTGTTTGTGTTGATGGTGAGGGATGGGGTAGAATACAAAGCACCTCCGAAACCGTTGGAAGGATTTGGGTTGAATTGGCCCTGGGACAGGTTAGACTGGGGCCCGTAGCCGTAGTTGGCGAAAGCGTCGCGATTGTTTCCACCGTTGCCTCCGTTGTTCGCGCCGAAGGAGTTTGGAGACCAACGGGCTTTTTTGGGATCGGGACCACCTGCGGTATCCATAGACCTCTGGAAAGCGAGAAACGAGTGGGTGAGATGGAGGACGCGATTAAGCGGAAAACGGGTCACAAGAGGGAACGGACCTTCATCATTTCGATGTCAAACCCGTAAGGCGGATATTGAGATGCAAAAGCGGTCTGAGATTCGTCCATTTGGGGTGTGGTGGAGGGAGATAAGGCAAAAGACGGGTAGGGAAAGAAGCAAAGAACAAACGTTAGAACGCGTAATTTAGCAAGGTAGAGAGCGTGAGGATTTTAGGGGGGAATGGAGGGGGATTTCTGAGGTGCAACGAGGGTTGCGTTAGGTACAGAGCAGGTAGAAGCTGACAGCGAAACAGTGATGGAGTAGCTCGCTACCTGTGTCGTTCGTCGCCGTCGTCTGGGGGCTTCGACGACGGGGTGGCGGGGGCTGGATGAGAGTGGGGGTGTGAGGAAAGACACGCACGAAAAGAAGGGAGTGTAACGGGTCAGAGGTAAACTGTAGGACGGGTGTCTTTGTGAAAATTCTCTCTAAGCAAAGTCGAAAAGGACCAACATATAAAAAAGGTGGCTGTCTCTTTCCGACACACACACAGACGAACGATAAAAGTCAGAAATCGCAAAGGGGTAGAGGAGGGGGACGGAGAATTAAGAGGTCAGAGGGGAGGAAGGAAATGACCGTGAGAGCTGGCAGGGGCTGGGCGAAAGAAGCGTCGACCGAGGCGAGACGAACCATCACGACCGAATCCGTCGGAGACAAAATATTCCCTCTCGCTGCCGAATTCGCGTCTGCTGCTCGCCCAAATCCCGCAAATATTCCCCCACCCGCGTCCAGGGCGGGGCACCCGCCAGCCACGCCCCGACACGTACACCCGCCGAATCCTGCCTCGTGGCTACCCGTCGACACCCACGGCGGCAGCCCGGCGGACTTTGAAATGCAATCGCCGCCCCGGTTGGCGCCGTCCATTGTTCCCCGAGCTCCCACGGCTGCTACCGCTATTGTTCTCATCTGGGCTCGGAATCAGATCAGGAGTGTACCTCCCCTTTGTCCCCCGCTCGTCCTCGAGGCGCGTCTTCCATTCAATGACCTCTATTATCCCCTTTCTATAAAGCACTGGCCTTTGAACCCGGGCCCTGCGGTTCACCCTTGTCTCTCCAGAGTGCTAGTCACCTGTCTCGCTGGTCGTCGCCCGCTTATTCACCCCCTGTCTTTTCCTCCTCTAATCCTTCGGCATGCCTTCTACGTCCATCTACTCTCCAACTTTCGTCCCCTTACGAGAACGCTGCAAGATCAACCTCAGTGTTGACACCGGATGCAGACGACGACGTAGCGTTAAACACAACGAACCCCCAACCCACTCCTTCCTCGATGTCCCCGCCGACTCCGGTTCTCCTCACCATGACGATGCGAGTCCGGTCCAGGCAAGGTTCTACTCCTCCGTCCTCCCCAACGGAAAGAACAGATGTCTGGGCGAAATCATCCCAGGCATTTTCGTCTCATTCCACGAGCCCAGCCACACATCGCCACAGGTGGTCCGCGCTAACCGCTGCTTCACCCACGTCGTCTGCATATCATACTCCAACCACTCCGGTCGCATCGTCGAGACTACCACGTGGTTCAATGACGAATCGTACGTTCGCGCGCTACACCTTACCCTCCCCTTCCCATCATCGAGGCGAAACAACTTGCGGCTTCAACTTCAAAAGAACCAACTCCACGTTGCTCGTGACTTCTTATCCCTTGCCCTCCCCTATTCATCTGAGTCATCATCACAAGACTGGACCCGGTGCTCCTCCCGCGTGTTGATCACGACGCCATCGGGGCTACCAGCTGACGCCATCTGCGTCGTTGCTACCTATCTCGCCTTTGCATCTGGGGAAGAGGCATGCGATGTGTTGAGTGGGATGGAGAATGTCGAGGAGCTGCCGAAGGAGTGGAAACGAGTTGTTTGTGAATACGACGCGGAGATTGTGCAGGACATCGCCGACCACGCCTACTGACGCCAGCCGTTGACGGAACGTTTTATTTATGTTATTACCCATCGTACAATTAATTGTGTTACTTACATACCATCACCATCATTCGTGGACATGTAGCGATTAGAAACTTTTCGAGGAATGCCATCCCTCTTGTTGTCTCGTGCAGCTGAACCTGCCTCCTGACCTGTCTGATGATGAACTTGGACCTCCCCGCCTCCGTCGTCATCATTCCAACTCCGCAACCCGATCGCGTCGGCTGGGGCAGAGGCTGAGCCCATGTTGACTTTCCGGTTCATCACCGTCGTTGTTGTAACTCAAACTGTCGCGACCGGATCCGACGCCCCTTAGCGGGAGTGCCGGGAAAACACATCTCGTCTTCCTTTCGCTCTGTCATCTCGTGGTCTCCTCCTCTCGCTTGGGACCCGTCCATTCCTTCTGTTTCCCTCAAAGATCCGCGAAGAAGGAAGGAGGTGACAATGTCGACGTGCGTGCCCACACCGACGTTGACGGAGTTTTCTGCGGTCGTCCAGGACACAATCACCACCACCTACTCCCTCACCACCTCAACTCCTCCTGCAGTGGTCACGACCCACGTGGATTCCTACTGCCAGAACGAGGCCGTAGTTCTCGGCTCGACGATCTGTTTGAGGACGGGGGCGAGGACGAGGGTGGAGACTGTTCAACGTACGTTCTCGTCCTTCACGATTTCGACCTCCCTCCCCCCGTGGATCTCTTGCGTTTCCACCTCTCTGTTCTCAGCTCCTCGAGTCTCGAAAAACTGACGTTATTCCCGTCTCCCGCAATCCCAATTCATTCCCCCCGTAACCGCTGCATTCAATCACTGCGGTTCTTCATTCTGGCATGGCGCCCGTGCTAATTCCGACGCACCACACAATTACGTTTCGCACATCCAACACCCGCGGTTGCGTCACCACGCGTCTCGAAATACAGCAACAGGTGTTGTCTACTCGATTCCATACGAGATCACGAACCAGGAGACAGCCCAGGTTGCTATCAACACACTCTACGGCGGTTGCTCGGACACCCCTACTGATCCCGACGGAAACGGCTCAAATCCAGGATCCAGTGGCGGCTCCGACCAAACCGGGTATAGCACTGACCCTGCGTCCAATGGTAACAATGCAGGAACGATCTCCGTTCCTCCAGGGCAAACCCTCATCACGTCGTCCGTGTTGGTCTATACAACCGACGTACCTTTCACCACCCTTGTCCCTTCAGTCGTGACTCTCCCGGACGGTCGGGTCACCACGACGTCGGTTCTGACGGTTATAACCCCAACACCGTCCCAAGTGTACGTAGCGACGACGGCCTTGGTCGAGGCGACCGGGAATAGCCAACCCGGTTCCCAGAAGTACGGAAATTTGGGTGTGATTGTTGGAGCCGTCATCGGAGGTTTTATCGGTCTGTGTTTGATGATCCTGGCGTGGTGGTGTGTAAGGTAAGTGACAATCTGCCCTCTTTACCTTCAGCAGTGGGAAACTGATTTTGCCATAGACGAAGGAGGAAAACGGCATACGACGAGATCCTTTACGAGCACGAAAAACAGATAGAGGATCACGAGGCGCGTCAACAAGCTATCGAACGCTCGAAAGACCCAAACAGAAAGCGAGATAGCGACCCGAAACCCAGCCCGTATTGCTATGGTTCCTTGCTTTCCGGTAGGGGTAGGATCCAAAGTTCCACCTCCACTGGAGTCGCGCTCTCGCAGAATCCGTTTGAGGGAGCTTCTGTTGGTACTAGGGCGACGTACATGGCTCCGGGATCTCCTCTCCTCCCGACCCCGTCCACGATGGGAGAATTTGGAGCTGGTTCTGGCTCTAGCGTAGTCACAGACGTTTATGCCGGCGTGTCTGAGGTTGGAGGACGTGATGGAGCGACGGATTCTACGGACTCATCCGCCTCTTCGACGTTCGGCACATCTAGAACCGTCTCAATGATGAGCTCGGCGCCGACTCTCGACTCATCTTCCTGCGAGAGCCGCGATCCGAATTATCTCCAGCCCTATCTTGGCGACGAATTCGTTGAGGTCGAGATCGGAGGAGTTGGAACCGGGGTCGTTAGAGGGTCGAGAGTGATCTCCCCTCCTCCGCATCTATCAATGAGCTTCGGGAGTTGGAATACGAACACTTCTCGAGGGAGAGATAGTGGTGGGACAAAGCGGAGTAGTGGGGTGAATCCAGAGATGGACCCATATCGTGGTTCGAGCGAGGGAAGTCATGGAAGCGAGGAGGAGGAAGGGCAGCTACACCTTCTGTGCCCCCAGAAACCCCAACGGTTCTCGGTGCAGAACCATGCGACTACGAGGCGGACGGAGACCGCACGAGAGGATTCTAGGGGTCATTTGAGGAAGAGGAGTGGGAGTCCTGTTAGTTGGACCCCACCTGTGAGAGGGCCGTTGTTCATCGTGAACCAACGGAACTCTGAAGACCTCTAGGGTTCCATCTTCCATCTCCCCTCCCCCCTCCCTCGACCCTTATTCCGTCCACGAAACCCTTCCCCCCACCCACCCCCCGATTTCGACTCCAACTCTACACAAACCAACAGGAATTCACCCCGATCTCCCCCCCCCCCCCTCCACCTCCATTACCATCACCGCCTACACCCGGACTCTCCTTTTATTACTTGTTAATAGCTTTTTTGGATCCCCATCGCGTGTCTGCCACATCATGTCATTGATATCCCTCTCCTTTCCTTCGTTTTGATATCGTTTACCGACCCACCGCTTACTTTGAACTCTCCTTCCCCCATTTTTACGCAGACACTCGCTTACATCCTATTGTGTTTCGTTTTCGACCTTTTCTTGCCACGACTTTTCGTTCTCTCACCCACACCCCCCCTCTGTCCCTCACTCGCTATCAGCCTTCTGTGTAATAAAGTCATCAGTTATCGTGGCCTGTTCTGTTGGCCCCCCCCCCCCCCCCCCCCACACTTCACATCACACTCTTTTGTTCGTTTCGTAGCTTTTGCACCAGACTAGATAGGATAATGTTATAGGTACCATTTGGATTCGAATCTTGGGTCAAGCGTTTTGTAAGACCGCGGCGGTGAAATGTCAATCTTGTAGGCTTTTGCGGCTTGATTAGGCTGGCGTGATGAAGAATCGCTCTGATCTGGACGTGTTCGCGACTTCAAAGCTATAAACACAAGATTTGTATTGTGAAGGTTGTAGGGGGTGGAGGGTCTACGGACAGAACATGAAAAGAAAATTGAAACAGGAAAAAGGGGAAAACCGAAACGTGTAAACAGCCCCACAAAAGAAACAAAGCCCCTGGCTGAGGGAAATGTTATCATAGTCTGGAACCGTGATACCTGGTTTCGGGGAATACTTTTTACACACATGGAGCCACGGATATTGTAAAGGTTTGTCGTTCGTAAGAGATATCGTGAGGCATCATCCTCGTGAATACGTATACATGGCTGCGAGATCTGCGAGAGGGCTTTTGCCTTTGTTGGCATTTGGTAAGCCTCCCGTTGGCGTGCGTCCTGGGGTCTGTCCGCCGGCTTTCTTCGGACCCTTGAAAAGCGAGAACAAAAAGATAGATCAGATCAGGACTGCAATCGGCTCGAAGAAAATCTCTCGGAAAAAAATACTCACCGCCGGAATAGTTTGGAGAGGTATGTTGATCGGTTCGCTGGTGTAGGAATCCGCTCTCGTGTTGAGTTCGACGCAGTCGACGTAGCGCTGGAGAGAGTCGACGTCCGAGCGACGGAAAGTCGTGTACCGGTCCGAAGAGACCTCGCTGAGTGGGAACCCAGCCTTACTCCTCGCCTGCGCCATTTGCGTCAAACCCGGGAAGATCGTCGTCGGCTCCGTGATTAGCTGGAACATGAGGGACTCCAAGAGTGGGAACAGGATGCTTCCTTTCTTGGTAGGAGACAACGCCTCTATGATGACGGAATTGTTGCATCGCTCCACGACGAGCGATCGCAACCCATCCAAAGTCTGGAGGGACTTGTAAACGGGGCACTGGTCCAACGAGTCTTCTTCGGGATGGTAGCTGCGTAGAGTCAGATCCTTGACGTCGGTGATCGACATCGGCCCGAGGGAGCTGAGCCAGTGAGACTGGAATCCGTCGTTCTGTTCTCGGCTGCCGCTGCGCAAGGCGTGGATGGAAACTACTCCGCTGGGGCCGCCGAATTGAATGTTGCAGTGGGCATGGGGAACGTCCAGTTTCAGGCTGTCTACCTTCAATAGGTGTGGGAAGTTTCGAAGTCGGGCTGGCAAAAAGTCCCGTATGGTCCGCGTGTCCTCCCCATGAAGGCTGATATCCAATTTAACTTCCTCCACGGAAGGCATGACGAGTAAGTAGAGAAGGCGCTTCGGGAACTCTCCAACAGTGTTCGAAAAGCTCAACCTTTTCATACATGGGAGCCTGATAGCGCGTTGGCTTTCTGGAATCGGTGTTGTGGGGCCAGAGAATTGAACCGAGACCTCCTCCAGCAGCCTAGCCGTCGCGAACACCCGAAACATTTCCGACATATCGAAGACCTGGACGTTCGTGGTGAGGGTGAGGCGAGTTAGGGCGGGGAATTCGGAAAAGTTTAGCTTGGTGTTGATCCCGTTCAGGTGCAACGATTTTAGAGCGGGAGTAGAGCCACCGAGGAACGCCGCCGGGATAGTCGGTCGGAACGCCGGTCCGTCTCCACGATGAGGTGTAGCGGAAACCTCGAGACGTTCCAGGGCGGGCGCGGGGGTCGCGAAGTGGTGGAAAACCTGCAACAGATCGAACGGTGGAAGTCGAAGCGTGAGCGATCCGAACCTGTCAGTCGCAGACTTCAAGGCGATCAGTGCTTGGATATCTGAATCGAAATCCGCAACTACGTTGATGGGAACGGGTTCGGATCGTGCGAGGTATTGAAGGGTTCGAGCAACGTCGACGCATTGGAATTTCGTCCAGAGACGGGGAGAAGACACGAGGATGTCTCGCCAATAGCGGCAGACGTGTGAGGCTGTGAGGAGGTCCCGTTCCAGGGCACGCATTCTGAGGATTTGTTCGAGAACTTCCCCTGGAAGTCGACCAACAGGAGAGGATAGGTTCCTCAAACCTTGCACCAGCGAGAGGACATCTGATGCTTCCTTCTGTAAGGAAATCACCTGAATGAGGGAACTCGATAAGCGATCATCGATTTTCACCGCCAGTTCCACGTACCTCTCGAAGGTCGAGTCCCGAAGAGCTGCTGGACGCAGTGCAGGTCAGCGCAACCCGAACGCAAGTCCTCCAGGGGTCAATCAACGCGACGTACCTGATCCAATTCTCAGAAACCCCATACAGACGCTGCTTAAGCACGTGGAAAAGTTCCGGAATGGTTAAATCGTCGCTTCGAGGGGTTACAGACATTGTTACTGAGGGGAGAGAATCAAAGTGACCCAGGCTCCTTTTAAGGGCTGTCAGCCGTTCCTGCCGTGGGCGGACCGATGCTGTGCCCCACCGTGGTCGCTTAGGTGCTCTATAGGAAGCCGTGAGGATCGGTTCCAGTGACCAAGAAGTTGTCCCACTTTTCTCACGCTTGCAACGCGACCCCACCATAATCGGGCATGCCGCCCCTCCACCGCCTCGGCGGCAAGACCCTCCACCTTCACTCTTTTCAGTGCTTTTAATAGAAGCAATGAACAGCCGATGGTCGCACCTTGTAACCTCCATCCTTATCTATTTACTGGGCACACCTGTTCTCGCTGTGGAGCATCGATAAGCGCGCGTTCAGCACGGCATGACCGACACCGTGACCAATCTCCTCCATGTAGAGATACATTGGGCGGCCGTGATTCTTATGGACATGGGCACAAGTCCAACCACCACGGCCCAAGGTTCGTGCTGCAGTAGGGCTACGGGTACAGAAACATCCAGACTCATCGGCGCCGGATGATGATATTTAGGCCCCACAATGAAAAACCATGATGGTCCGCTTAGCTTCATCGCACCTATTATGTCAGGCCCCCCAATTTCCCGATGGCTCGCTTGCAGCTGTGGTGTTGGCACTTGAATGCGCCGAGACGCGTGCAAGCCTGTTGGCGTTCTAGTCTAGCCGGGGAAACAAGGAAGAATTTGGTAAGCGTATTTGCCTGGCGTTTGAAGCGAGTTCTGTAAGATCAATCTAGGACACTATACATTGGACGCTACACATCGCATGATCGGTTGGCGCCCTCCGCTCATCATATCCGAGACATCCGAGTTCCCCATTGGTCGAGACGAACCAAAAGTGGAAAGCCATTCCGCCAGGGCACTTTTCCATAAACGTGCTTCCATTAAAATGCTTGGATCATGGAAGTGCTTCGGTGCCCGCCTAAGGTTTTTGTGGTGCATCGTTGAATAAATTGATACTTATTCCAAGCACAGCACTCACAATTTCATGTAA
>Ga0307517_10011011_pt1 | contig 12574 bp, 7 predicted proteins | sample 23_EM_MG_FD_194515 | JGI IMG/M metagenome (GOLD analysis project Ga0307517, IMG submission 194515) | Populus trichocarpa ectomycorrhiza microbial communities from riparian zone in the Pacific Northwest, United States - 23_EM | ecosystem: Host-associated > Plants > Roots > Unclassified | place...
ATTGAACAATTGTAGTTTGGTTGTGTAAAGTTATATCCGATAAATTCTGAAATGGTATTTGGAACCATGAACATACAAGATAGAAAAAATATTAAAAAATAATAAAAATACAACATTAAAAAAAAACATAATTTATTGTGGATTGCATATAGTTACCTACCTTTTTTTTTTATTATTTTTCTATTTTCATTTGATTTTTTTATTTCTAATTTAATTCTTTTAAGTTAAGTTGACTTGGAACCATGTTTGATATTTTGTTTTGGTTGGTTTTATATAGATTACTTATTATGTTAAAAATACATTTTTATGTTAAATTAATATTTGATTTGACAAAATAAAATTCAGTTTTATTGATTCAAACCATATAAAACTTTAAAACAAATATTTAAGTTTTTTTCTCAATAAATAATATCTTTAAAAAACCTTTCTACTCAATATTTGATTTAAATTAATAAATTTAATAATATATATAATTTTTTATTTATTTTATAAATAATCTGCCAGCTGGGCAGCATGCTTTACCTCGTCCCCTGAAATCACAAGCAAAGTCAAAATCCACGGCTGTTGATACATAAATAAACACCAAAGGAGTACAAAACAGACACTTCACTTGATCCGTGCATCGTTTGGAAAGGTAGATGCTCCCTGTAATCTCTACTGGGTAGTTTAATATGAAATCGTTGGATATTGAAATGATTTAAACGAATTGAATAAATGAATATTTTTTTTATATTTAATGAATAATATATAGAATATAAATATTATAAAATTTAACTTGAATTCACAAGAACTTAAACTAAGATATATATTTATATTATATAAATATATTTATAGAATATTTATATTTTTAACACAATATATATATATATTAATTATTTTATTTTTTATTGATTAATAAATAACATAAGATAATGAATACCATTGAATACTTGAAATCTAATGAATAATTTATAAATATTTAAATTTGTTATGTGATATATAATAATTAGGACATAAATATCAAGAAAAGAAATTCAAATCATGGATATCGTGATCTTTAATTTCTAATAAAAAGTGTTTTACTGGAATTTTAAAATTTTTTGAATTTTTTTATTTAAAATTAATTTTTTATATATATTTTTATGTGATTTTGATGTATTAATATTAAAAATTATTTTTTTAAAAATTATTATTTTAGACTATTTGTTTTTTCACTGATAAACACCCCTTAGCCGACACCTGGCTCATACTTTCACGTGACCACACTCCTTAGCCAACATCTGGCTCATACTTTCACGAGACCACACCACCATTGCCTCTTCATTTCTCTATTCTTCTCTTTGCAGCTATCCTCTCTTTTTCCCTAGCTTTATATAATCCCTCTCTCCCTCTTCTCAGGTATCGTCTTTTGTTTTTCTTTTTTCTTCCTCTTGTGATTGCTGCTGATTACTTCTTTTGTTTAACCTGTATTAACCATCGATTCGATAATCGAGTTCTCGATCATTTAAGTGACTGTTTATTACACGATTTTGACTATAGCCACTATAAATTTATTGCCTACTTTTTTTTTAAGCGTCTGCTCCAGACAAATTTCAGATGGCTTCATCGACTTTAATTTGCGAAACCCAGCCATGGAAGGACTTGAAGGTAAAGTGCTTATTACTTTCTGTATGATATAAAAGATACTTATAAAGGCATTATTAATAAATCGGGCTTTTGTTTTTGCAGTCTCATGTTGAGGACATTAAGAAGACTCATTTACGCGAGTTGTTGAGTGACACCGACCGATGCAAGTCAATGGTGGTGTAAGTTTGTTTAATGTTTTTTCTGTTTCGATTTTTTTATCTTACTGTATTGTTGTGGATTGGGTTTGTAATGTGTGCGCGCAATTTCGATAGTGATTTTGATGGAATAACGCTTGACTACTCACGCCAACGAGCCACCCCTGGTACCATGGATAACCTTTATAATCTGGCAGAGGTAAATTTTGAGTGGTTCTTTTTTTTTTGGAATTTTTGCTGCCAGCGCACGGCAGCCTCTCAAACCACCATGTGTGGGACGTAATAATTTGTCCACCAACTTTTTCTTACCACTCTCCGCACCTCATTAATGTTAGTTTGAAAGGATTCTTTGCAATGTAACTATCTAATGCAAGTCACTTTCCATTACACAGGCAGCTCATCTCAAGGAAAAGATTGATCGCATGTTCAATGGGGAGCATGTGAGTCACATTTTATTTTTGTAATCTTATTCATGCGTAAGCTTATGTGAAATTGGTGTGCTGTACTTTTTTCTGTCAAGAAATTCGCTGTCCTTTATGAATTCCTGATCTGTGATCCTGCGTTTTGTCTTTATAATGCCTTATTTAAAGACCCCTTTTGTTAGAGCAGAGGGTGTCCAACTCTCTCGATTTTACTTATTAACACTCATATCACTGATGTTTGCTAAGTTTTGTATTTGTATTTGTGTATTTTTGACAATATGGTTGTAAGAACATGCTGTCTGATGTTAGTGTGGATCTGTTCAGATAAACAGCACTGAGAATAGGTCAGTGCTTCATGTAGCTCTTCGTGCTCCAAGGGATGCAGTTATGCAAAGTGATGGCAAGAATGTTGTACCAGATGTCTGGAATGTTCTGGACAAGATCAAGGATTTCTCTGAGAGGGTCCGCAATGGTTCTTGGGTAATCTTCAGTTCCTTTCTGAATTTCAGTTGATATACATGATGCTGAAGCTGTACAGTAATGAATTGAATGTTGGTAGGTTGGAGCCACAGGAAAAGCACTTACTGATGTTATTTCAGTCGGCATTGGTGGCAGCTTCCTGGGTCCTCTTTTTGTGCATACCGCTCTTCAAACAGGTTATCTGATGCTTTATTTACTAAAGCTGCACCATTCTGTTTTATTATATTATTCTAATTGCATCATGGTTGTGTTTTCTTAATAAAACCTGTTGACCTTGTTTTACGGCAAAATCTTGCTTAAATTTTATTGTTTACTGATTGCAATTTACAGATCCAGAGGCCAGCAAATGTGCTACAGGACGCCAATTGCGATTGTAAGCACTTACTGTAACTTCAAACTTCATTATTTTCCGTGTTAGTGTTATACAAGCTTCTCATCCTAAACTTGCAGAGATAGGCTTCAATGTTCAAATTGTTTTAGCAAAGGTCCACTTGCTTTCAACAATGATTATTGAGCTTTTGAAATAAATTTTAGAACTCATTGCTTCTGACCTTAATAAATAGAAGAGGGGAATAAGCCCACGAGATACTATCTAAAATCTCGACCATTTCATGTGTGAAATTATATTTAGGAGTCAGAGAAATTATGTTTCATACAGGTATTGTGTATTGCAGGGGATGAAGCTGACAAGAGCTAGCAATATGCCTTTTCTTTTCCTTTCCTTTCCTTTTGTTTTGAGAGGAGGGGGAAAAGGGAACATTCAAATGCTAGATGTATCCTAAAAGTGACATTATTGCTCATAGCGCATATCAGGGGAATGGTGCATCATTTAACTGGCCGCCCTTGAGTTGCAATACACATTATGACATCCTCTCAGAAGTGATGTAAACACACAAACGACATACTTAATGTGCGGACAACTAGTTGTAGGTGCATTCATGGTTTAAGGGGTCATCATATATGATTTTTATGATTATGTCTATGCTTACAAGGCAATTGTATCATTAGATTGTTTTACAATGCAAAATGATGTTCTTGTTTTTTTGGCATTTGCCAGTCTTGCAAATGTAGATCCTATTGATGTTGCTAGAAATATTGCAGGCCTCAAACCTGAGACTACTCTCGGTAAATAATATTTTTTCATTATTCATGTCACTAGTTTGTTGTATACCTTTTACTTAAGCACCCTTTTCTTACTTCAAATTCTAAATCCTATTTTTTTTTTTTTGTAATTACATGCAGTTGTTGTGGTTTCAAAGACTTTTACCACAGCTGAAACTATGCTGAATGCTCGAACACTAAGGGCATGGATTTCAAAAGAACTCGGGTTAGTGCAAAAATCTTCTTATTTAATTATTCTATAAGTATGCAGTATCGGGTGATCCAGGAATTAAGTTTAGATCATTTTGGCAATAAAGAAAAGCGGAGGATTGATTTCAGAGTTAGAAAAGCATGCTTGCTAAGATTGAGAGAGTAGTGCTTATAAATAGTTTGCATAAATGCTCCATGTCTGTCTCGTAGTTTTTAAAATGCATTTATAAGTCTTGTAATTGCTCCATATCTCTCTCTGACTATAACTTGGGACCCTTCTGCAACTTATTTTCAGACCATCTGCAGTTGCCAAGCATATGGTTGCAGTTAGCACTAATCTTACGGTAAAGTGACTTTATGTTGTTTGCACTCTCTCATTCTTTAGATTTTAGGATGATTGAAGTTCTATGGTATTTTAAAAAATCATTTTCACCACCCCCTTTATATCATTTTCTATAAATGGCTCTTCTTTCTTCTTTCTTTTAGAGATGCCCTTTTTTGGTATTTGGCTGCCTTTTTACTCCATTTTTCTTCTTTCTAATGCAGCTTGTGGAAAAGTTTGGCATTGATCCTAACAATGCTTTTGCATTCTGGGACTGGGTTGGTGGAAGATATAGTGGTAGGTTTTATCTCTTTTTATGGATGGAATTATGGTGAACTTCATGCAGAATGCTAATTGTGTCATTGCTTGCAGTCTGTAGTGCTGTTGGCGTGTTACCTTTGTCTCTCCAATATGGTTTCACAGTTGTTGATAAGTATGGTAACTTCTGATTGTTTTAATTCACGCATTAGATTTTTCCTTCACCATTATTTTAGGGTTCGCAAGAAACAATGTCAAAAGTGCCAAGGATTCTCAATCTGTGGCATACAAAGATTTATACATAATGTACACTTATCACTTTTTTGTCCTCCATAGTTTCCCACACATCTCCTAGTTACTTGCCTAGTCTTTTTTGCTATTTTGTTAGGATTTGTTATGTAGTTGATAAAAACTTCTACTTTTCTACTCAAGGTTCTTGAAAGGAGCATCAAGCATTGATCAGCATTTCTATTCTGCACCATTTGAGAAAAATCTACCTGTAAGTGCTCCAACATCATGAAATTCTATCAAATCTATTATTTTTTTATCCCAAAAAATAGCGTAGGATTTTCTACTAGTGGTGCTTAATCGCTGTTAACATGGGTAGGCTCTGGATTAAACAGTTGGTATGATATATGATCACAGTCTTTGAGGTCCTCTTAGATTTGAAGCAGTTAGTATGGTGCTATATGTCATTTTCCTTGTGACTATCTATTTGGGGGATTATCTCGACAGGCATGAGTCCTGGATGTGCTTTATGAGATTCTAAAGACATGTTGATAACTTTCTGACTTTCTCCTGCAGGTACTTCTAGGTATGTTGAGCGTGTGGAATGTTTCATTTTTTGGATATCCTGCAAGAGTGAGTGTTTCTTCACTAGATCTATTTGAGTTACCACTCATTTAGAATTCTTAACTTTACCAGTGGTCCTATAACTTGTTCTACTACTCCTTTAGGCCATCTTACCTTATTCTCAAGCCCTGGAGAAATTTGCACCGCACATCCAGCAGGCAAACCTACTTGAGCTCTAACTTTCCTTTCCCTTTTAGTATTAAATATGTAAAAAGAGAGAAAATCTGCTTATTAAAGTACTCAAGGCTTGTTTATTTTACTTAAATCTAGGTCAGCATGGAAAGTAATGGCAAGGGGGTATCTATTGATGGTAAACCACTTCCCTTTGAAACTGGTGAAATTGATTTTGGTGAACCAGGAACAAATGGTCAGCATAGCTTTTATCAACTAATTCACCAGGTAATTTTCTTGTTACGCCATACATTTGGTAGAAGTAAAATTAGGTCAAGGGATAACTAAGTTGGTTTTCTTAAATTCAATTCTGAAATTCAAATAATTTCCTGGTTCTATGAATTTATTTTTTTGAAGAAATCCCTGCATAACGTTGCTTCTGTGGGATAAACTGTTTCTGGATACATTTATTTCTAATCTTGATTTCTTTATGCAAGGTTTTGCCTTTTTTTCCTGCACATACCCTGTCATGGTAAACTTAACATCTCGATACTCATGTATATGCACCTCCACAGCCTGTCTTTTTAAATGGAGCATGAAATTTAGTTCTGCATTTTGGATGGTTTCTAATTGAACAGTGGCATGCTTTTTTTCAATGTGTGTGGCACCAACTTCAATTCCCATTTGCTGTATATTTGTTAACTCGTCCTCTTAAAATTTTCAGGGACGTGTGATTCCCTGTGACTTTATTGGTGTTGTGAAGAGTCAGCAACCGGTATACCTAGAAGGTATTTTGTCAAGATTAAGATTTACAAGGTCAACTTTTTAAGCTTTGAATTTTTAGTTATGCTTTATCTGATTTCAAATCAATTTGTTCACAGGAGAGGTTGTAAATAACCATGATGAACTCATGTCCAACTTTTTCGCCCAGCCAGATGCCCTTGCATACGGGAAGGTAGGTTTAAGCATTTATATATCTACTAAGAGGATAAGAAAAAAGATACAAGAAACTATATTTGCATGCTATAAGGGCCAAGGTATCTTACTGCTGTATCTGATTCATAGTGCAGGGGTTGTCTGCAGTGACGTCTAATTATTAATTTATTTATATTTTTTTGCAGACACCAGAAGAGTTGCAAAAAGAGAATGTTCTGCAGCATCTCATACCTCACAAGGTGAATCCTCAGACTTACTACAGCATAGCTTTACCAATTACCACTGGATGATTAATCTTAACCATTGCTTTGTCTTGCCCAGACCTTCTCTGGCAATAGGCCTTCTCTCAGCCTTCTGCTCTCTTCATTGGATGCTTACAAAATTGGACAGGTTTGTGGCTTCTGCTTGTTAATGAGGTAGTTGTGCTAATAGAGTTTTTGAATGCAAATTTACTATTTAGAAATCCTATGTTTGAGTTTGATGCTTTGGTTAGTGATTCTACTTCCTGTGGGAATTCTGCTTGCTACATGTTGTCCTATTTTTTGTAATCCAGAAAAGATTTCCCATGATATAGCAACAGCAGCGACATGTAATCCATTATTGGGAATGTCTGTAGCTGAATGTCATGTGAAAAAAAAAGTCATGTCCCACCTAGTTTTAAGGTTGACCACTCTTCCAGTGCTTATGCTTACTTGAACCTGGTATCCCTCGCTCTCCACGTTCCATTCCATGTACTCAATTCAGGTTGCCCTTTCCTACAATGCATTTGTCGGTGATTGTGTCTGTTCTTTTATTGCTTTACTGTCTATATAAACTCCTTGTGGTCTAATAGAAGAAAATCTGTCCTTTTCAGTTGTTGGCGATCTATGAACACAGAGTTGCTGTGCAAGGCTTCATATGGGGCATCAATTCTTTTGACCAGTGGGGAGTTGAGTTAGGAAAGGTATGAATTACCTCAGGAACTAGTTGTTTGATCCTTACGAAACAAACATGTTGTCCAAGAGTTATGCTCTCTTCTGAACTAAATGTTGCCTTTCCTGTTCTTGCTTTTGCGATTTTCCTTTTGGTATTCCTTGGTCCAAGTGTCTCTTTCATTTTCTTAATACAGTCGTTGGCTACTCAAGTTAGAAAGCAACTTCATGCATCTCGTGTGAAGGGAGAACCAGTTGAGGGTTTTAATTTCAGCACTACAACAATGCTAACAAAATATCTGAAGGTATGCGGAAATACTATACAGCTGACAGCAGAAACATGTTACTTTAGGAACAAACTGCTGTAAAAAAATATTCACTGTAGCCAAAGCGCTATTCTATCTGAACAGCTGTAGCAAGTTAAAGAAACATAAAATTAACCCTAATTATGGTAATGCCACTGAAATTGAGTTTTACTTGCAGGAAAGTTTGGAAGTTCCAGCCAATCCTCCAACAATTCTTCCTCGGATATAACTTTGTTCCATGACCTGGAGGTTTCAGCTTTGCTATACAACTTCTTGGAATCCTAAAGATAACATATGCAGAGACACTTTTCGCTATTTTCTGAAATTTTCCTACTGTTAAAAGGTTCCTTTCCAATACGAACAAGGCTATAATGATACCTGCAGTTATACTAGCAGGTTCTCTCATGACTCATATGGAGGCTGAAAAATGAAATTTTTGGCCCTGAATTTTCTAATTCTAATGCTCGGTGCTCCTGCGAACCTCATTGTTGCGTTTGAGTTTTGTGTTACCACATTATTGTGTATTTACAATAATATGACACTTGCCAGGTCCAGCAATTTTAATTTTTGAGGGCTTGAAAGCCAACTGATATATTCTTGAACCCACCTCCAAAACTCAAGAAAGAGGAGAAAAGGATGAATTGCTTCGAATTCCAGTAACTGCTCGAGATTAATAATTTTTCTACGATTCAATTCATTCTTTGAACTCGTAAGCTACTTTGTTTAATCAAATCAAATTTTGTTTAACCTACCCTCCGGTTCTTATTCGTGCATACAATATTGATGTTTAAAAATATGAGATTTCAAGAATCAAACACCTAACTACTTGAACAGAAAAAAAAAATTATCATTTCAAAATTTTCTTGATTTATGTCATGTTCTCTAATAGTCTAGTGTCGATTCCACCAGAGTCATGGGAGTTTTCAGCCTGTAGGGAGCCACAGTTTATTGATTGGGTTCGGCCTGCATTTGTTTATACTATACATATTTGATTTATCATGTCCTTACAATATGTTTGTATTTTCTTTGAGTTACGAACTTGGTTAGCACGTGTAAATATTTTTCTTTCACACTTCTTCCTCTCCATTCTATTTCCTTTCTATTTTTGTGATTTTTTTAATGACTCGATCAGCAAAAACAATTACACAGAAGCATAGATAGAGAAAAAAAAATCGAGAATTAACATATTTTTGTTGGTTATGAAAGTAGAACAAGTTAAAATAATAATAAAAAATAAAATTAAACGGTTATACTGTTTGCACCGGTGCAACCCATAAAACAAGATTTAAAGAGTTACGTTGATCCCATTAGCGCAACAAGAAAATCCCTCGGGTCATTCAAAGTGGCCCGAAGGTGAATTCAAGACATGGATATTCCACAGCACGTGCTACAGAAGGACCTGGTATTCAAAGTTCACAGCGCTTAAACATAGAGAAGGGGCTTATCTCTGTCAGCACCAGACGAGTTCGAGGATTCCAAGAATCATGATTCATGAGCATATCGCATCTGTCGTTAAGCTTGGTCAGTTCTGCTAATAGGAAGGCTTGATTATAGGTTGCATCTGTTCATTCTTCACAGTAAATTTTGGGGACCATTTGGCTGCGTGCGCGTTGTATATTTACTGAATTCTGTTAAAAACAGAGGAACCTATTAAGTGTGTATGTTTGTATTGAAGAGGATTCTTAACATGAAATGTGAAGAGAGTGCAAAGCATCCTCCATGTGGAAAACCAAGGACTCCCTGGAACCAGATGGGCACACTTCTTATTACCAATTAAACAAAAAAACAAAAAGCATGAAGACCTTCAGAACTCCTGAAGAGTGTGCTGCCTAGAAGCACTGGAGGTAAATGCCTCAGCTGCCTTGTGTTCATCAATGTCGAGACAAAATCAATCATCACTCATTTGTCCAAACACACCAATGGGAAAACATCAATAATTCATCCAGTTATGTAAAGGCAGTCACACTCATGGCAAGCTGAGATCGCTTTGTAAAAGATGCACCATTTGAGAAACATATCTTATGGATTCCCAAAAACTATTTAAACGAGAACTGGACATCCTTTCCTATGAATAGGTCCTCCATGTAAATTGCATTAATTCATATATAAAAAGTTAAAAACACTTAAACTGGAATACCATGCACCTTTTTGAAACAGCGGTCCAACATGCAATTGGTCAGAAGCGACAAATCTACTTCTTACAAGATAACAGGATCTACAAATTTTATAACCGGCTAACCCCTTAAGAAAGAAAATACCAACAACTTGTGCCTAATGCTTCATCAAATATGCAGTTCCTCCTATAAAGTTACTGGTCTCTGGTTCGCTTCTTGCCATGTTGCAGCAGGCCACTGAAAGACTGCAAGCTCACACCAACATCTTCGTCATATTCAAGTCCAAGTTCTTCCTGCAAAAACATAAATATATTTATTAAACCCAATTCCTGCAAACCAAATTGCAAATTGCTGGCAATACATGAAAACATATAAATATGACCTTAAATTCTTTTAGATCCTTGGGTAAGTTCTCAGTTATAGCATCCCACACATCCTTGAACATCCTTTTCCGCTTTCTCCACTGACTTAATTTCTCTGAATACATTTCCGCAATTGCCTTCCGCTCTTCTGGCCTGACCAAGGTAACTCCTTTGCGCAATTTTACCAATTTATCTTCCATTTCTTTAACCTGATACAGAATTCAAAAATCCTTAGCTCAGTCCATTCTTCTTCTCGGAATCAACTTCAAGGGACTCCACTAAACAATCACTTCGAAAACACGCGCCCATGCACAATTTACCTCCTTCTGCAGCTTGGCTTCTTTGTGACGTATCTGTTCGAGCGTCAGATTCGACTGCAAGTTTTTAATTTCTGCAATAGTGTACATCAACCCTCCCAATAGATTACTAACTTTTCTTAATAGTTCACAAAGAAGCTGAGACCCATGTTAGCTTCGGGTAAATCAGATCATATTGAACAGTTGAGATATGTTAAAATAGTAGTTGTTGTAACACGGAAATTCATCAGATCCAACCATGAAATATTCAATATTCAATATTCAATATTCAATTTCATTTAACAAAAACTATAAGCACACTTGTTGGGTTGTGTATAGAACATACCTCCCTCAACCTCACTAATTGCTCTCTTCTGCTCATCCAGCTGTTGCTGAACTTGTGCATTTTCTTCTTTCATCTGATTAAGCTCTTCGCTGGTGGGAATATCAAACTGGTCTTGCCGGGCAAGGTATATCTTCTGCTTACCATACTCCTTAAACGAAATCTTCCCGTTATCCGCAAGATTATCTAGTGCTTTCTGTATCCCTGCCTTCTTTAGGTTAAACTTTTGCAATGAATCGGCCACGTTTTGAGAGTTCAATGGCTTATTTTGCTACACAAAGTGAATTTTCAGATTATAAAACTAAATTAAATTTGAAGTCAGATTTCTTCTAATTTACACTTGTAATTGTTATTTTCTGAAAAAATAAATAAATCAAATTAAGAACACAAGTTAAAATGTTACTTTGTTTTCTCTGCAATAGCAGCAACCGAACAAATTGAAATCTCTGAAGAGAGAAAGGGTTATTTACCTCATTCACGAAGTTCAGCACGATAGCTGCCAATTCAACAACAAAGCGAGAGAGAGAAGAGAGATGTTAGCATTAATCAGATATAATAATGGTGGTTGAGAAGCGATTAAGGACGATGTAAGTTGAAATTCATTATGGATACTCCAGAATATATGTATCTGTTTTTAATATACAGAGGAGATTTACCTTCGGCGCTATCGGATTTCGGGGCCATTTTCGATCGGAAAATGAGAGAAAATGCGCGGGAGATGTGTTTCTGAAAGAAACCCCCCAAAAGAAAAAAGTAGTGTTGTGTTTGGCTCGGTGAGGAGGAAATCGAATAACTTTCTGGATACAAAGATAATTTGGCTTCCTTTTATTTTAAAGAGAACATCGGTTCATACGCCACCGTATGCTGCACTCTTTTAATTTTTCTATAATATGATCTCGTTTTTATTTTTCTTTTTTTGTGAGAAAAGGGACATCTACTAAGGTATTTGCGCATGTTTCAATCAAGTTTTCAAGAATTTTTATTTTTTTGTTTTAAACTATTTTTATTTCTATTTTTTGAATTATTTTAATACACTAATATTAAAAATAATTTTTTAAAATAATATTATTTTAACATATTTTTAAAAAACAAATACTTGCAAAAATAACTACTACTATTATTACAAAACACCCCGTAAATTCCCCCCATCAAAGGCTCGTAGAGAGCATGATTCTGGTTATCACAATCCTTCACCAAAATTTGTAACAGTCTTATTATCCATCTTCTCCTCCAGGAATCCTTCAATTGTCTTTTAATTTATATTTGTAATTTTATTTTTCAAATTAATCATCACTCACATATTTTACGTTAATTGTCGTCTTGTAATTTTTTAAAACGTGATGATGCCAATTTAGCTAATAAGATGACAAGATTGATAAAGGGAAAACCAACACACCGGATGCTTGGAAAAAAATCAAGAAGTTCTATCTATAGAAAAATTAAGTTTGAATTGTTTTTTAAAATGAGAACAACGTTGTTTTATTTAAAAAAAAATTAAAATAATTTTTTTATTAAAAAAAATATAATTTGAGTTAAATTGTTTACCCATCATAAAATATTAGTTTCATCGTACTTTTAGTTTTTATTACTTATCTAGCATTGGTTTACAATTATAACACTATTAAGTACATTTGTTTTATAAATCCACGGTAACACGTGAATATATCATTATCATTTTAAATTAACTCGAAATAATATATTTTAACCAATATAACCCATAAATAAATCAAATCTTTTAATTATATCATGGGCTGGTGGCTTTACAGGGGTGACTCAAACGAGCATTTTTTT
>Ga0307517_10011012_pt1 | contig 12573 bp, 10 predicted proteins | sample 23_EM_MG_FD_194515 | JGI IMG/M metagenome (GOLD analysis project Ga0307517, IMG submission 194515) | Populus trichocarpa ectomycorrhiza microbial communities from riparian zone in the Pacific Northwest, United States - 23_EM | ecosystem: Host-associated > Plants > Roots > Unclassified | place...
GAAATTGTCAATTTCTCTGCCCTTTTGAACCACACTTAAGTGCGCTTGGAACTCAGAGCTTTCGTCAATTATGAAAGGCGAATCCACTTTTAAAGGCACTTAAAAAAGTAAACATACCTAGCTTGAAAAAGCGGCAACCACTTTTCGACTTTTGCCACTTTTTCCACTTTTAAAAGTGGAAAAAGCGACCAAAAGGCGACACGACGTGCACAAAAAGATAATCGATCACCAAATATGGTAGCATTATCTTGAATTCCATCAAAATATGGTCTTTTTTAGAAGTTATTTATATAAATTTCTAAATTTCAATATAATCTTTACATATTTAGCCACTCTTTATCTTTTCGTGCATGTCGTGCGATGTGTGATTTTACTGACGGAGAAAACGAGGCAGGGCTGTATCAGTCGGGTGGGGGAAATTAACTGAGAACCGAAGGAAAGACCCGTGTGCTTGAGAGTGTTTGTTGTCCTTGTGCAGCAACTCAGTGCATGCCACCCGTTGTTTGTACATGTAGATACGTGGGCGGCTACTTCGTTGCCCCCATCCCTCCGCTCTCGCCTCTCCGCCTCGCCCTTGAACAGGTTATAGGCCCCGACATCGCCTGTTAGCCTACGTCAACCTTTGAGTCCTCACGCGACTACCACTCTTTTCAAACGCTCCATTTTCGAACGCAGGAATTTCTTGAGAACTTCTTGTATCCTCGCCATACTTGAAAACCCCACGCACGCTCCTTTCTTCACGCCACCATTCGTCTCGCGGTTCTTCAACGTTAACAGCTTCATTACCACCTCTTCTGCGTTTTTCGCTAATGCCGTTTTTGTACAGTTTTCGAGCTCGGCGTCCCTCGCTCATCGGCTTTCACCCAGCCAATCAGCCAGTTCGCTGGTTTCCCCTCAGCTCGCCGCCTTTTGCAAGCGGTTCGCTGCCTTTCACAAGCAAATCATCACCGGGTTTCCCCTGGTTCTCTGGTTTTCCCAAGTCTCCCCGTCCACCACCGTTTCTAAGTGGTTCGTTGGTTCCCCCCCAGCCCACCGCCTTTTCTAAGTGGCTCCTTGCAGGTTTTCATTTGGTTCCCTGGTTTTCCCCGATTTCGCTGGTTGTCCCCTAGCTTATGTTCGTCCTTTTTCGTCCTTTTTTTTTGGTGCATATATTCACTTTCCCCCTTCCCTCGTTCACTATATAGCGCATATATTCATATTGTCCCTCTATCCCCCTGTGCCCCAACCTCCCTCTAGACCATGGACACAGGTAGGGAGTTAAAAATATCTCCATTTAATTATAAGCTTAATAGGACCACCAGATGGCCAACGGTCGTATCAAAAGATTCTAACAGGGATGATTGTAGTGAGTGCGTTTGGTACAGTTAAACTGCCTTTGGTTTAACATGCACACAAGTCGGCTGTTGTATCAGCGATCACTGCCGCGATGGTTCTATCCTGGGAACTCGATCCTGCGGTCCTGATTATAGCTTTTTTCTCACTTTCCATCAGCCTTGGTGCCCAAACGATGGGCGTAACGATGGTGCTAGTAACAGAAGATGAGGGTGGGATAATGTGGAGAATTGTGGATGGTTTCCGTGAGTTTTTTAATCGTCACCATGAGTGTCCAATGTCCGATTTCCACAGTGACAGTATATGTATACAGCGGAGTTTATCTTCTGGCAATCTCAATCGGAATGCACGTCATGAAAAAGGAAGCGCTATTCAAATGGCCAGGCTTAGCTATGGGTGTGCCTTTGATTCTCTTGATAGTCTTGGCATTGAAGAGGTTCAGCAACTGGGCGGCGTGGGCTTAAACGCACTGGAGTCACATCCGATGACGACACATGTTCTTTTTCCTCCAACAATGACTCGGAACTCCTTTCCCTTCTCATTACAATTCTCAACATGCATGCCACAATTTCACCAAAATCGCCATGGGCTACACTTCTCATTCTTCACGCGACTCCTCTACAGATACGCTGGCAATTAAATACCCCAACAAGATTCATCCTACCTATAGTCGTTACATTAATTTTCATTACATATGGGCTGAGACGATGCCCTGTGATTTGGGCCGAGCAGAATTTCATCGCATCGAGAGTTCTGAATTCACTGTATAAACTTGGCGAGGCTCGCGTCATGCCATGAGTACAGAGGTTGTTATTGATGCAGGTTATGTTAACGTTCCTTCGAATTAAAAAAAAGGTCGAAAATGAAATAGAAAATACAATACATCGAGTTGTGCCTAATTATTTAGTAGCGTGATAAAGGATCAGGCGAGGGGGCCACGAACACAGCAGAACAACATACCAACTTGAAGTCATCCACAGCAGATCGGCAATGGCATCATTACAGGTTGGCGCATATCTAGAACACGTTTGGCGGCGCGGGAGATGGGCGCATCTAGATCCCGAGATCTAGGGGACGATCATATGCACTGATTTCTCCAGATTGATGTTTATATCTTACCTAGCACCCAAGTACAAGAATTCGACGAATTTGCCGCGGAAGAGCTCCTGGGAGGTCAGGAGTCGAAGAGGCTGGCCAGACGTCGTCCGATAACCAGGGGTGATGGTATCTTGAAGTGCAGTACATTACAGGAGGCGCTTCCGATAACGGAAGAATATCTGTAGGACGTGGGTGTCACTCATCATCGACAACGAAAATAGTGGGCGGCACAACTTGACTTGTGGATACACACCGCGTTTTCTCCATCTTCAAAAATCACGAATGAAACAACAGCAGCCATGAGTGTCGGGAAGGAGCTAAGAATAACTTTGGAATGCGAGTGTTTAAAACCGAGGAAGGGTAGGAGCCGGTCCTTGAATGACAGTCGCGAATACCCACAAATGAAGGATCTATGTATCTCGAAATGAGTACGACGAGAGTCGCAGAAATTGTCTAAGAGGGTAAATTTCAAGGACAAGATGACGAGGGGACTTGATACCGTTTACCGAAACCATTCATGCGTCTCTTCTCCTCACTCTTCTCGGTGCGAGGGTGGTTGAAAAGACCACGAAAACGAAAACACGAGACGGCAAGTATCAAGACTCAAGGACGTAACGTCGAAAAACCTTGGGGATACCGTGAAAATGTGCGTCCTCAAGTGGTTAAGCTACACGAACATTCAGCACGGCGAAAGAAATCAAAACTAGCCCACTTGCCTGCCTCGGTCGACTAACTCTTTTCTTCGCTTCTCAGGAGTATCTCGCCGTCTCCCATGTTTCGTTAATTCCATCCAGCCGCTACTTCTTAGCACGCGGAAGCTGCAATAAGAAAGTTTATAGCTGTGAGGGCTCGTCAAAGGTTTGGCTGGCTGACGACGGAAATTGGGAACGCTCATGGTCGTAGGGAGCTGTAAAAAGAAGCTTTCAATGCTAAATTAGAGAAAGGCAAAGGCGGATAAGACGTGGCGAGTGCTCACGGTATGGTGGTACACGGGACGCCGAGCGGGGGACTTCAGAATCTGGCGATGGCTTAGAAGTATAGATTGGGGCTCATAGATGTAGGGATAAATGACAATATGAAATTGACGAGTTCGTGGGCCCAGGTAAAGGAATACGGCGGTGACGCGAAATTGCGTGCTCACGAGTGCGGTGTTGCATAAGAAGTGGAAGTGGCATAATCAAGGGCGCAGTAATTGGCGAGACTCGTAAATCGACCCATTGTGGGGACAATGGTGCGTAACGATGAGAGACGGGCATTATGGTGGCATGTAAAAGAGGCTAGTCAAGGGTGCGATAGTGTGCGCAAGGACATGACGTGGGGCACTGCAAGGTGCGATGACAGCCGATACCCATGGATTGAGAGACCTGCAGGTACGGGAGATATGTAACGGGAAATCGGGCGCTTTCTGGGCCGTAGCGGGGATTGGATCAAGCGGCTACTCTTTCTGACGGCGGCTGCTTGAACGCGACATGGGAAGGACGATGGTGCCGACGATCACTAGGACACGAGTGGGCGTCAGACAATAAGATGCATGATACAACCAGCTGGCTGCTTTTTGGCCAGTTGTTGGAACGCGACACGGGATGGAAAAGGCTGGCGAATATGGCAATCCATTGCTTTCCGTTGACGGTCGGTGGAAATTCTTGAGATGTAGAGACAGTCTGCCTGGTTTGCTGCTCATACAGCTATTGAACATGGCGCGACCCGTTTACTTCTTCTCCTCAGACGATTGCGCATCACGAGATGTTGTGGACAACGGTGGTGATAAGTCATGTGGTCGGATCCTGGCCCAGACGACTGTTTGGAGAGAACTTGGATGGTCGAGATGACGCGTGGGTCGCTCTCTGGGTGAAAACAGTCACTGGAACGCGATGTAGGTGGATGAGACGGCTTTCGGAGTCAAGCTAGCTGCTAGGTTAGTGAAAAGTAAGGACAGTCGGTACTTAGCTTTGAGAGTTTTCCGATTTCGTGGTTGAGTGGGAAGTAGAAGTGAAAAGAGCGCTGCTAAAACGTTGCCTCGAGCTGATCATGCACGTCGAGGTCAACGATGCGTGACAAGTTACGTTGCTACCGAACATTTGAAATGCTTCCAATTCGTAAGTGCTTATTGCCGAGAGTTCTTCTCGGTCCCGAGTAGTGCTTCCTCTGCCGAGTCAGTCAGTCCTTACTTACACCAATGGTCCATTGTAAAGTTAATACATAGACGGGAATACGACTTGATCATGATATGCGTGCACGAGCGTTTGCGAGCATGACGCTGGAAGGATGGCTCTCTGCTTGAAGTCCTCAATCAAACAACAAACATCTTGAAATTTGATCTCTTTTGAATTTGATGTCATGGGTACATGCCCTTCGAACATCCATCAATGTGGGTGAAGAAGCCTTCTGTCGCATCAACTGCAAAGAAATCATTTCCTGATCACGCTAAGGATAAAATTTACTGCATTATTTCTCCGCGGTCACCGAAACGAATCGCATACGATAGGAAAGATAATAATGGTAAAAAAGGCTAATGAGCATGGAGACTCGAGAGAGCCAAGCAAGAGCCTGAGTCACGAAAGAGGATTCGTTAGACGCCGAAACTCCTTATGGTACAAAAATCTCAATCTTGATGGAAGGGCTTCGTTGAAGACCAGCAGATATCAATTATCATTTTGCCGATGGATTGGGATCAATTCGAATCATCTGATCAAGTTGGAAAGCGAACTAACTCGATTTTACCTGGCCTCAACATTCGGGAAAATGATTGTCGTATGTGAATACTATATATAATCGTATATCTTTTCGAGAGAGAGGTTACTACCCATTCTGTTTTCCCGATCCCACTATCCCCCTTTTCGCAATCCCCAAACTCTCCCCTCCCATCTCCACATCTAACCTCAGGCTGGAGTCACGATGAAAGAGGCTACGCTTGACACTTCTTCTATTGTACAGGACTGCAACCTCCGCCTGCGCAACATTTCTGATGTCCCCGAACATGTCGACTTCGTCATAGGGCACTTGAACGATCCAAACTTGGGCCTCCCCCATCATCCGCCATTCGTTTCCGACATCAAGAAGAACCCGATAAAGAAAAATGCAATCCTTAAAACAACTTCGTTCGCTTTCTCTGAAAGGATCTTTCTTTTTGTGCTTTTGGCACTGGCTCTCTTACCGTGGAACGGGGCTCTTGGGAGACAGATACCCGTTGTTGACGGTGTCCCCGGTGGGGTTCCAGCAGCAGCGGCGAAGAGTCCTCAGTTTCTACGAATAGCTGCAGCTACGCCTCTGCCTGGAAAGTTGCGCGTTGTCGAAAACTCTGGCATTTGCGGTAAATTTTCTCAGTTTCTCAAAGCTTCGGTATCTGTCTGATGACACACTACTTTAGAGACAACCCCTGGCGTTTATCAAGCCTCAGGTTATGGCGATCTGACAGCCACAGAAAGTATTTGGTGCGTTCGCGATCCCCAATATTCCACAGAAGATGTGCATTCTGACAATATTACTACCAAGGTTTTGGTTCTTCGCAGCTCGAAAAAATCCGGATACCGCACCTCTAGCCCTCTGGTTTAACGGGGGAGTAAGTTCCTTCCACATGAAAAATTTTCTGAATCACTTCTGATATCTCGGCCAGCCCGGTAGCTCGAGCATGATAGGTCTCTTCCAAGAGCATGGACCTTGCCGAATCACCAATGACAGCTCTTCCGTAACGCCTAATCCGTTCTCTTGGAACAATGAAGCCAATGTCCTTTACATTGATCAACCCGTTGGTGTTGGCTTCTCGCACGGAGACCTCAAAGTCGGGACATCCCAGCAGGCCGCATCAGATGTTTGGACATTTATGCAAATATTTCTGTCTGATTCCAGGTTCTCGAAATATCAACCGAATAACCTTGCTATTTGGACAGAATCGTGAGTCAAATTGGAACCATGTTGCTACTTGACTCATTCTTTCTTCATCGTAGTTATGGTGGCCATTATGGACCCACATTTGCAACGTAAGATTTGGTTTAAGCGTTATTTTCCCTGAAGACTGAATTTAGCAATAATACCCAGGTACTTCTTGGCACAAAATGCTGCGATTTCTGCTGGAACCATTTCTGGGTTGAAGCTTAACTTGAAGGTTCTCGGCATCGGAAACGGATTGACCGTGAGCCTTTAATTGCATTCCTCAGAAATATAATAAATAATTTACACCTAGGATCCTTTGGCGCAATATCCTGGATATATGACCTACGCTGCAAGCAACCCATACCACCCTCTTGTTTCTCCTTCCGTGATCAGTCGTGCTAACTCAGCCTGGGCTTCATCGGGTGGTTGTAGGGATTTGGTAAGTGTTCACTTATTACGGCACATCAAATGCTCACGAAGGGCGTAGATCACTTCGTGTTACAATGGCGGACCCAACTCCGTCTGTTCCAAGGCGCAAGACTTCTGCAACCAGAATATATTGGAGCCTCTGGCAGGGAACTTCGATGTATATACACCGCCTTTCGGTGACTTTGTCTGACCATAGTTCCTGATTTCTGAACTTAGGTGTACTACGTCCCCGTCATGAATCCTGATCCATACCCTGCGAATCTCACCGACTACCTAAACGCTGTTGGCCGTACCGCCGGGGCAGAGGTCACTTGGCAAATAAGCAATTTTGATATTTATTCCAACTTCGCGGCCACAGGTAAACGGGCTTATTTTGGTATCTAGAGGTCGCATGGCATCACGATCTCATAGCTGTTTGTTTACAGGAGATTGGATGAGGAATTCACGACCGAATCTCGAGACTGTAATCAACACTGGAGTAAGCTTATTGTCTCATGGCATGACAAGCCTCTGATTTCGGAACACGACACCCAGATACGAACCATCATATATGATGGGGACGCTGTAAGTTTGCCTCAACGTAGAGATGAACAAGCAGACTGAACTTTTGGTTCGAGGACTACATCGTGAATTTCAATGGAGTCGAATCCATGGTAAGAGAATCGCTTTGTCTTACGCTCTTGTTACTCACCCTCCTCTCAGGTAGACAGCCTGAACACAAAATTCACCACCCTCTTCCAACAACAGGTCTTCCAAAGTTACACCGTCGCAGGACAGGCGGCCGGTATATTCAAGAACGCAGGCACCTTCTCTTATGTCCGCGTCTTTGGTGCTGGCCATGAAGTTCCGGCGTACAAGGTAGGCTTAGCTCATAACCAGCTAGGATTAAATTTTCACTGCTTTCGAAGTTTGGGAACCTCGCGTACGGGCAGGCTGCTGCACAGATGTTTACGCAAATCATGGCTGGCCAATCCCTTTCTCCGACCTGATATACGAAAAGTATCTCACTAATAGTCACAATTCGTTCAGTCTATATCGAAACACCTATACCATACAAATGCGATTGAAGGACATAACAAGTAATATACTTACTGCTTATGATCAAACTTACCGCTCACAACAATTCTTCATTGTCGTATGTGCTAAATGCCAGACGAAGGCGAGAATATTGAAGGAAGCCCAGAACTCCTATCATAATATCGTTGTGCACGAAGTCCAATATGTGGATGTGCCGCAGGTGGGTCGAGCAGAAGTTCGTCGGGACGAGAATTATAAATTCACTGTGTACGCTTGGCGAGGTTCGGGTAGGTTTTGAGTACATGGGTTATTGACCCGAGTCAGGTTATCGTTTCCTCCGAGTCGGAAAAAAAAATGGTAGAAATTGAATGGGGGCGTACCATTAAATTCTCGATCTCCACCGCACTACTTCTCAGAAAATCTCCCCTCTGCCATGTCCCCAACCTACTCTCCGGCTTGTTCCTCGGAGGCATTGTAAGTATTCAAGCTGGCTAATATTATCTCGCGGACCGCGTCTCACAAAGATTCAAATCCGACGTAGCGCTCGAATTCTACCCGGTCGGGGTAAGTGCAATCCCCACATTCAGAACTCATCCGAAGTTCTGAACGTTGCATCCCGCCAGTAGCGTAACATATTAGATGAATTCACATTGGATAAATTTGACAACATTGAGTACCGAGGTCGCTCTTCGAGAAGACCGAGAAGGAAATGAGCCGAGAAGGAAATGAGGAACGAGTCCAGCATTGCCATCGGATAAGACAGTTCAAGAAAGGAATAGATAGGTATGCGGACATTGCGACAACCGGTAAAATCACCCCAGTCGCAGAACCCGCTGGCCAAGGTCTCTCACAGGTAGGGTAATGACACTGTAGGCGGGACCGACGACTCAGATTCAGACAGGCAAGGGCCGGCGTACGGACACATACGTAGAACCACATGCTGAGGTTCGGGCGCAAGGTGGTGGGACAGACGGACATATCCCAGAATACGAAGTTGGACCAGTCCGAAGCGAGGAGGGCGAATATGATTCAGATATTTGTGGAAGAAGCGATCTCTCCGACCCAACGTTCATTTGGCGGAACGAACGCGAGGTGCGGAACACGCGATCTGGTTAAAGCGAAAAAGAGATCCGTTCAAGCGGTCGCTTCGTCGTCAGCGTGTCCATCTACTTCAGGGATCCTGACAAGGGCGCTACGGTGAAGTTAGAAGATCCGTTCCCCAGCGAAAGTGGAGGTCCCGGACGATTTTCTGGTTGTAGGGTCAAGAGATGGGGAAAGTTCCGGTTTTCAAAAGGGTGCAAAGGGGGAATGAAAATCCGAGTTAATGGTGTTTAAAAATTTACAGGCTCGTCGAAGGTTTGACTCTTCGACAACGGAAATCGGGAACACTCATGGTGACAGGGAACTCTATAAGGTTTCAATGCTAAATTAGACAAAGGATAAAGACATAATGTAGCCGATGCTCACGGGAATGGTGGTCCACAGGTCGAAAACTGGGGTAATTAAGGCATGGCGATGAGTGGGTATCATAGATTGAAGGTCATATCGGAGGGACGCACAACAACGCGAAAAATGGTTGGGTTTGAGGGGTTCGCGAGGCAGGAATACGGCCACGACGCGAAATGTTGTATTCAAGAGTGCGATGGTGCATGAAAAGTCTAAGTTGGATACTCAGGGATACAGTACCGGCGATAGGTGGTCATGGGTAGGAGGGCACACGACGGTGCAAAATGCGATGCTCGAGGGTACGGAGGCATGTAAAATCACGAGTTGGGATGCACATAATTGCGATGACGGGTGAGATCCATAGATTAAAGAGGTTGTGGGGGCAAGGGTGTGTGACAATTCGAGAGGGTTAATCCGGCGGGCGAAAAGACGGAAAGTGGTAAACTCGAGGATGCAATAGTGGGCGGGACTCAGCGATCGAGGAGCTCGCGGGTGAGAGGGTATGTAACGACAAAAATGGAGTGCTCAAGGATGCGGTAGGGCGCAACGACGCGAAGTGGGGCGTTCAGGGTGGGATGATAGGCGATCCTCATGGATTGACGAACTCGTGGCTGCGGGGATGCCTGACGGCGCAACTTGGGGCCGCAGCGTGGAATAGATGAGGTGGCCACTCTCTGGCGGCTGCTTGAACGGGATATGGGATGGCTGAGGTCGCTGACGATTACTAGGACATGAATTAGTTTCGGACCATAACTTAGGATACACAAGTGCCGCTGGCTGCTCTGCTCACAGTTGTTGGAACGCGATTTGGGATGGAGAAGACTGGCCGATGATATATGGGACACGATGCGGTATGGTCCTGCGCTGGACCTCCCAAAGGTCGGTGGAAATCGTGGGGGAAAGATATGAGATCGCCGTAGGGTGGAGAGGCGGCCAGTCGATTGCTCTCTATCGACTGTCGCTGGAGATCCTTGGAATGTAACATGACGGTCTAACCGATCTTCTCCTCTATAGAGTACATGGCATGTTGGGTGGATGGAGCGACCCGCCTGCTCATCGCAGACGGTCGTGAGGTATGAGATGACATGGGCAAAGGTGCTGACAGATGACATCGGATGCTGGCGCAAACGATTGGACAAGGTGACTCGTTGGTTGCTCTCCACGGTCACTGGGACGTGATATCGATGGACGAGACGAATTTTTGGTTAGCTCATTGCGAATAGGCCTTGGGAAGCGACTTGGGGACATGACATGGACATGGATGCTGGTGTGGACTAAGTCGGTAGTAAGAATGGTTCTTGGAGGTGAATGGAGAGCAGAGCTTTCTAGATAAAAAAGGAAGCTGGTGTATGGCAGACGTTGCCTCGAGCTCATCGAAGTCAACGTTGAGAGTAGGCAATGTGTGACATGTTACGTTAACGCGTTGTCTGTCCCAGTTTGATTCTCTTCATTCTCTCTTAATTTTTCACCAACTTTGCATATACGTCGCCTTCAGCATGCGCACTGACATTAAATATTTGGGATGTCTCTGGGCGGCTCCGATTCGTAAGTACTTATAGCCACCATGGAGTTTTGTTCGGTCTTTCAGCCAAAATACGGTGGGTCCTGGACAGTGTTGTCATTAAGACCTAAGGGTTAACATAAATTAAGGGTTAATTACATTTTAAGGTTAAGCCTTAACATCAGCCAAAGGTTTTATTAACCCTTAATTAACCCTTAATAATGAGGACAGCCAAAGGCATATGTGTCGCCATGTCAGGTTAGATAGAAGCTATACACCAACTAACTACTACTCACTTTAACTAACAGCAATGCCTCTGACCAGAGGGCTCAGGCAATGATTTCAATGGTTGATGGAATTTGGCTATATTTTAGCCAATGTCTTAATAACCCCTTAGAAACAAGCCTTAACTTAAGGTTTTATTTAAGACTTAAGGCTTAAGAAAAAAATTAGGGGTTAATAACCCCTTAAATACCAACACTGCTAGGGTGGGATGCAACAAGCTGAAAACATCTGCACCGATGATCATTTAATAGAGTAAAGCTGAAAACCACTGTGCGAGGATAAGTCACTCCCCTTCCCCTTTACTGGTGCCATCATGATGGGGTGCCTATTCAGCCCCAGAAATCTTCGCACTAAGAAGCTGTGCTGCGTCTCCTGCAATTTGTTGGGGTGGGAACCATCAACACCGCGACTTCTTAGCCGTTGGAGAGGCCGAGCGCTTACCGTGTCGAAAGATGAACCACAAGACATTTCATGAGCGCTTTACTTTGACCTCATTCCAGGTATGTGTGGGCCATTTCAATGACTTCGATGAACTTGGCGGGAGAGCATCAGAGAAATATCCAAGAGCTGATTTCAGGATGAGAATTTATTGATGAGTTGATCATGATGCTCGTTCACGAGCGCGTACGAAGAGTACAGCGTAGGTACCTCATCAATCGATGATTCTAGTTCTTTTCTCCTCCGATGTATTCCGTACATGCGGAGCAAGGTTTTACCTCTAAGACCACGCGTCTTGCGTTCTGGTTGGAGAAAATTTCTGTTGCATAAACTGCACAGCTCGAGGACTTTCGTTGTCTCCTAATGGCCCTGCGGATTAATCTCCTGTAGCCCTATATAAATTTCGTTGGCTGTCTGTGGAATACATCACCTAACGTAGGATTTTTTAGACGTGAAAAAAAAAGAGTCAATAAATGAGGGGAGCCAAGGAAGAGCTGGAAGAGTCACAAAAGAGAATCTATGACATTCGTTACACGCCTGAGCTCGAGGTTTGCTGATGGCACCGGATTACAATTTTGAATCCTCTAAATTTCGTCGAAATAGAGACACGGGAAAAGACCAGAAGATCAAATAAATTGACAACTTCACTCAGTGATTAATCTAGTCTGAATTCAGCTAGAACGCAAGACCGGTGTCAGGTCGCTTATTCTTTCAACCTGAGTTACTCGAGATAATGGATCGCTAGTTCTCCGTAGATATAATCCCCCTCTGTACTCACAATAACCCCGCGCAGCTTTTTTCGTCGGATTGCAAGTCAGCGGGATCGATGGCATTTCATCATGACTTCAACCGTCTGTCCGGGATTGCAGATGGATAGTGAGCCAGTTCCACTGGTGTTCTAGGTGTTGTGGTTAAGGTCAGTCTAGTCTCCCAAAGTCATCTGTCAAATATTTTAAACCTGCTTGATACTTCGCACATAGGCCAGGGTCGGAGGTGTGCATATGCTATCCCCAAATTCGGAGTTCAATGTAACACGTCGCTTACGATTCGCAGAGGCTGTTGAGTTTCTAGACGAGGCGATCGTGAGTCTCAGCGTGAAAGAAAAGAGCTGTTATATTAGTCAGTACCTAGACGAGGCGATCGTGAGTCTAGGAGCA
>Ga0307517_10011013_pt1 | contig 12573 bp, 6 predicted proteins | sample 23_EM_MG_FD_194515 | JGI IMG/M metagenome (GOLD analysis project Ga0307517, IMG submission 194515) | Populus trichocarpa ectomycorrhiza microbial communities from riparian zone in the Pacific Northwest, United States - 23_EM | ecosystem: Host-associated > Plants > Roots > Unclassified | place...
CACTAATCAAAACCATGAGAAAAGCAAGAGAATAAGACGCGACGACTCCTTTGAGCCAACTGGACCCAAGCGCTAATAGAGCTTGAAGAACCAACGGATGCCCAGACGACAGTCCCCAAACCTGAAACATATCGCAGCCAAGAAAAAATCAACCCACAACCGGAAAGATAAAGAGGCATGGAGTTTTCTCACACATTTTAGATTTTCTGTTAATAATTAATGCAATCTAGAAAATGCCAACAATTTTATAAGAGTAGCAGGCTGAAGAAGACCTCCAATTGAGTACCTATACTACATTTAAACATTAACCTAGTTGCAAGCCCGTACAGGGTAAATAAACAATTGAGTACCTATACTAGAAGGGATTAATCCATCAGCTATACTGCCAAGACTATGTAGCATTATTAACTCTGGGGAATAGCTCAACTAGTTAGATTCTGTATTTGCTCTCTAGAGATTATTGGTTCAAGTTTCATAAATCTCAGGGCCACTAAAGGTTTACATGGTCATTAACTTCAGGGCCCGTAAGATTAGTTGAGATGCGCGCAAACTGGCCCGGACACCCACGTTAATAAAAAAAAAAAAAAAACTATGTAGCATTATTTATTAAGGGAAAAAAACTTTTTGATGTTTGTAGATTTTAAAAATAAAAAATGTATTATTATTTGTATCATATATAAAATAAAATATAAATATAAATATAAATTACAACAGCCTAGGTGAAACATTATAAAAATACAAAATCATTGAAAAATAACTATTATTTTAAAAAATTCAACTGAATAATTTAAAAAATAAGAGAGATGAGGTATTAATTTAAATTGAAATAAGAAATTATATAAACTTAAAAGGGAGAATATTAGCTAAAAATTTTACAAAAAATTTTAATAAAAAAAAAAAAACTAGTCACTACCAGACCTAGCAAGTTAGGCCGAGTGCTTGGCCAACTACCTCAACTAGGTTTAGATTTTTTAAAATTCAATATGGAGCAGATGATATGTATTCCTTTTTATTTTGTTGCTTAATTTCCAGCTACCTTCATTTTAAGTAGTTGGAAGGTCATATTTTGGGGTTTCTGACAAAAACAAATCTATTTTTAACCAATTATTCATCTTAAAACATTTAAAAAATACTTTACAAACCTCAATAAACCCATATAAGACCTTAAAATAAAAATAAAAAATTACAAAAACAACCCCAAATCACAAGACTTCCTCATGCCCGATTTACTTTTTTGGTAAGGTAAAATTAAAAAATAACAATAATTGAACACGTTTTATTGAGTGGAACATTTTGACTCCAAACTTGATTGTTTTGATCATTAGAATCATGATAATCAACAATTTTTTCTTTAACACTATATTTCGAAGAGTCTTTTTATTTTTTTTTAAACACAGGAACTAAAAATTAAATTTTTAGATCAAAATTAAATTTATAATAACTTTAAAAATGCCAAGTATTTTCTCCATGCTTTACATTTAAGCATTCTTTCTTTTAATTTTTCTTTCTAATATAATTTCAAACTTTATTTTATCTAATTAGATAGTAAAAGAACTCAATTAAAAAAAATAAAATGACAGTAAATAAAAAAAATAAAGATTCAAAAAATAAAATAAAAGTATGAATAGTGAAGCTCCACAGGAAAATTCTAATCTCTCATTTGTATAGGTAATACTATAATTAACCTTCAAATCCAATTGGAAAATTAAAAAGTTCAATCTTGACCATTTTCTAGTTTCAAGGGAACATATTTGTTTTTCCTCGCAATAACGTCTTTCCGTATGGATGCCTGGAGCATATTTCCAACCGAGTTTAATTTTGAATTTTCTAAGATGATTGAAGTAACTTGGTGACTCAATCAAAATCTAATTAATTTTTTTTTATTTTTTATCTAAAATCATATTATTATTATTTTTCTTTTTTTGGAATGAAGGTGGTTGTGGCTCTATAATGTTGATTCTTCCATGAAATGATTGATTTGGTCCGAATTGTGAATTAATTTGGTTGTTTTGGTTGAATTAAGGTGACTGGAATGAAGGGATGATCGCCTTTGTCATGTCATTATGCCTCGTTGCTTACTAGAAAGATGTATTATTCTTTTTTATATATGGATTTATTTATTTTTCTTATTCACATGAATGCGGATCCAAGTTCTTATATGGGTCATGGGTCCCTTGGGCTTAATTAGTGATTCTAGCTGGTGGTTCCTTTTTGGACCGTTTTGCTCCTGCAAGTTTATTTTAGCCCAAATAATTAATTATTTGGATATGTGAAAAGTTATATGGGATGAAAGTTTGGCAATACATAGATGCAAAAATCTTAAGATTATTTTATTTTTTTTTCCTTTTAAAATTTTAAGATTTTGACGAGTTTGCCAGTTCATAATAACAATAAAAACAACAAAAACATTAAGTTCAACAATATTGCAAATTCAAAATGAATGCAAGTTGAAAACTCTAGCCAGTTCCTAGGCAAATAGAGAATAGAGAAGCAATTTTCCTTTTTTACTTTCAATTTTCTTCACCCTTTCCATTTTTTTTTCCAATGAAAAAAAAAACATGTTACTTTCTTAAAGTTTTAGAATGTTTTTCCAACTCAAAATACTAAAAAATGTGTTCATATTATATTATTTTCCTTTTGAAGAAAAATAGTAAAATAGAAATCATGTTCAAAGTAAACTTGTTTTCTATGACATTCTTTACATTTTGACATATATAAATTTTTTTCTTATTTTAATTAAAGATATTATTTATTTATTTATTTATTTATTATTATTTTGAAAGAAATTATTTGGCACTCACTCATTAATAATATTAATTCAAGATCATAAATAACTCTGCATTTGATTGAGTTTTTTTTATTAGTTATTGCTTTTTTTTCTTCTTTTCCTTCTTTCATGTATTATGTGGAATTGTAATATATATCATAAAAAGAAATATAATGTTGATTTGCCTTAATTTTTCAACCCTATATTAATTTGGAAGCAATTAAATTAACATCTTGAAATTCTTACTTGGGGATTATAGTATGTAATATATATGTTATATTATAGAAACACATCTCTTTCATCAAAGCATACCCTCAAATACTAACATATGGCTAAAAAATTTATGATGTTAGGTTTCCTGGTAATCATAATACTAGAAAATTTGCTTGGTCTTTTGAGTTATGATGTAATCTTGAAATTTTTACTTCAACTAGTCTCGTACTATTAAATCTTTATTGGCTAGTTAGGATTTCTGGTGATCATAATATTAGATGATAATTCCTTAAATAAGATTTTTTCTCTCTAAAAATAAGATGTCAAATATTTGTTTTTTTTTTTCAAGGTCACTGTGATGTCGGGAAGTGACAAAGGATAATATATGCAATTTGATCATTGACAATGATAATTGTGAGAACATGGTGTCAGTCAAGGCAATAAAGAAGTTGCAACCCAAAGATAAAAAAACAACTCAAACCTTACAAATTAAAATGGCTAAATCAATATAGCATGGTAATGATGGACGAACACTGTCTTGTTTCATTTTATATAGACAAAAGATATTTTGATGGTAATTTGTGTAATGTGATGTTTATAGATGCATGTTATCTATTTTTAGGTAGCCATGATAATATGATAGAAATATCGATAAAATGACATAATATATTTTTAATATAAAAAGAAAGCATATGGTATTTGAGTTCAATGATAAAAATATGTTGTTTTTATCCTAGTTTTTGAAGAACGAAGAGAAGTAAGAGATGAAGTAGATTATAGAAAATCAAAATGAGGTAAGAAAGGGCACGATGTGGAACAGAAACTTCAGAGATGAAAAATCCCTCCTTAATAACAATATCTCATTCCACTCACTGACAAAAGTTTGCAAGATTCCTCTATTTCTTTATCATTTTATTTCGGTTGATCCAAGCAAGTTTAGTTTAAGAGAACCTGAGATTTAAGAAACAAGATTTCCTTCTTATAATCATTGAACAATTATGCCGACAAAATGTAAAAACCTATTCGTTTTTGTTTTTAAAAAAATCATAAAAAACTAACAAAACATTTTGATTTGGTTTTAAAAGTTTTCATAGTTGGATTTAATACCATCAACTTATGATTTGGTAGCCAGATTGGATTCGATACGTAAGGAAATGGGCTAGTATCAAGTCCAAGATAGATCCAAAATTTATTGTGTCGAGCCACCTAGGGTTTAAGCCCGAACTTAGTCACAGGTATTTGGAAAAAGTCTTGAGCACTTATGGTCAAGCCAAGAAAGAGTATAGGAAGCCATAGTAGTTAAAGTTGAGTGGAGTCCAAGGTGCCTAAATGTTAGACGGGAATCGAGTTCTGCACACCTAATGATCTAGGGCGTCGGGAGTCGAATTGTGTCTGGTCCAATGCACCCAGACTCGGTTTTTTTTTTATAAGAAAAGGTAATAAAGCCTAAGAAAGGCACAAACCACAGCCCATAAGGACACATGGAAACAATTACATCATAACTCAAAAGACCAAACAAAATAAAAAATCAACCAGGGTAGAATATTGTTAGAGATCCATCTCTTGCTCGATTCTATCTTTTATCAACTACCACCAGTCTACTTCTTCTCGGAAATTAATGAAATCAAAATATCAACCTGAACTTTAAAGAAGCCAAAAACATGAAAATCTCTGTGGTGATCATAACATATATAAGTAACCTGAAAAAAGAATGGTTAAAACCAAGTAATCAATTCATAATTTGTAATAACACCTTGTTTTGCAAGGGCATCTGTCATACTGTTACCCTCCCTTAAAATATATATGTGAATACTTTACCAGTCTTAAACCTGAAGAAAATCTAGATGCAAGGATGAAAAGCACATGGAATTTCCATGGTCTATTATACTCTTTAATTATCCGGTTGATCACAATGGAGGAATCAGATTCAATTATAATTCTCTTCCCTATACATTCTTCTCTAGTAGATGATAGTTCCAATGCTTTAATCACTGCAATTGGCTCTGCTTCATTGGAATCTTTAATCCCTACTGGTATAGATCTATTCATACATTGTACGATACCCTTATGATCTCGAAGAACACCATCAATACCAGGATCACTAGGTTTTCTAGTGGAAGATCCATCCACATTCCATTTTAGCCATTGATTTACCTGTGAAGACCATATAATAAGAGGTCTAACACTTTTAAGATTAGTCCATCAAACCAACCCATCAGCAGATATAAGCGAATCTAGGACATTATATGAAAAAATAGCTATTAACCACACATTAAGAAAAGAAGAAACAAAGTATCATAATCTGGCCTTTTTTTTAATTAAAGATCAGGTTATTACGAATGAGCTATAAAGACCATATAATCACAAAAAAAAAAAAACATAAATTATACCTTCCTTTGATAAACTACTTGGACAACACCGGGATAAAACCCACCATTCCATGAATCTAGACCAAATTTTCTAGTGGTTTTGACAATGAATAAGGAGATGTTCCACTGACTCTTCATATAGGAAACATATTGGACAAAATGCATCCTCAACTCCAATAATGCCTTTTTTTTGCTAAAACTCCTATGGTGTTGATGAAGGTTGTTAAAATCGCGATTTGACTCGTAAAATCGTACGATTTTACGAGTCGATATATATAGGCTTAACGTGCTAAATCGTTCAAAAAACTCGAAAATGGGTGAAATCAGGTTGAAATCGGGTGAAATCATATAAAAACGCGATTTCAGGACCGTTTTAACGATTTTGGCAGAAAACATATATTGCTCGTAACCCTTGCCTCCACGCTCCAGCTATCCAGCAGCTATTTGGCGATTTGCTTTCATCTCTTTCAGCTGCTAATACACAAACAATCTACAGAGAAGAAACAAAATCTAAATCCCTAAGCCTAAAATTTTAAATCCCTAAATCTAATCTCTTTCTCTATTAACAGCTCATGACCTAACGCTGAGACAACTTCCTCTTTCTCTTCATCAACAACGACAGCGCTCTTCTGGTAACAACTCACGCCTGTCAAACACCGCCTCACGCCTCACGGCTTCCTCTTCCCCATCATCAACGACTCACGGCTTCCTCTTCATCAACAACGGCAACGCTCTTCAATCTTCAAACTGTTCACTCTTCATCAACAACGGTCTTTGTTTTTTCCATCATCAATGACTTCCTCTACAGTCTACACCATAGTTTTAAGACCCGGCCCGGTCCAAGGCCAGGGTTCCAGGTTTTGACCGGGTCAGTTTTTTTTTTTAAAAAAATCAAAACGACGTCGTTTTAGTAAAAAAACAAAAGTCAATAGGTTTGCAACCGGGTCTTGCCGGGTCATCCCGCTGGGTCAGCCGGGTCACATCGAGTTTTTTCTTTCCCTGTTTTTTCTTCAACCCGGCCCGGTTCCAGCCCCGGGTTGGCCGGGTCCCGGGTCAACCCGCCATGCCGGGCCGAGTTTCAAAACTATGGTCTACACTCTACACCGTAAGTTCCATTTATAATGTCATTTTGTTTGGTTGCTGAGAAAGTTTTGGAAAAAAATATCACCTTTTTATTGTTATATGCTGATTAGTTGAACTAAATTTAATTAATTTCTTGATAAATTATTGTGCTTAATATCGGTTTGGTTTGCTAATGATTTAGAGGTGATGAAAGTTTAGATTTTGATAGACCAGAAGTAGACTGTGATAAGAAAAAATGTATGCAACATGAAATTATTCAAATCGGTAAGAAATTTGGAGGATTTTATGGGTTTTTTTATTATTATTATTTTCTGTAGATTTTGTGGGAAGAAATCGAAAAGAAATTTTGATAGACCAGGGGGCTATGTTTAACTTGATGGTTCTGCTCTGTGAATAAGTTGTGATTGATGGAAGGATTTCAAAACGACTTGTGTTTGTTTGATTTTAGAGTTGGAAATCGATTATAAAAAGAATTGGTTGGTGTGGATTATTTGAGCTTAGAGCTTAAAAAAGGTTTTGAAATCCTGGAATGAAAATATAGTTCTCGAGTGAAATCACTGGTCCAAATTGATAGTAGTGTTTGTTTTCTGTTTTTGTTGATTTGCCCATGTGATTGATTGATATATTGGCATTGATTCTGCGTGCAGCTGTTGAATTATTTGTTTTTGAAAAATATGGTTTTAGAGGAGAATTACTAGTTGAACATGGATAGTAGGCTATTTTTGTTGATTTTTCGTTGTGATTGATTATTTTCATTGACTATGGGATGCAACTATTGAATTGTTATTGGCTGATTGATCAATAATCATGCTAAGGTTGTTGAGACACAGTCCATGTTGCTTCAACTTATACTGGTGTTCGTCATCTTCTTGGGCTTTCTCGAGAATGGAAATGCTGGGATAACGAGCGCTTTCATGCAGTCAGAATGGCCATCTATTGACATCCCTCTTGATAATGAAGTATTTGCAGTCCCAAAGGGTCATAATGCATCACAACAAGTAAGTAGTTGGAATATCTTGTGCTTAAAAGATATGTGGTGAGATTGCATATGGGCATATGGATCTGCTTGATTATCTTGTCTGTTCTGCCCAACTTTAATGCTCATAGAATTATCATGCAATTATGTGAAGATAGAAAGGGAAAGAAATGATGTTTTGGTGCATGTGCATATTCTTAAACACCAGCAGATTATTTATTTTAAGTTTGTTAATTGTTAGTTAATGAAAAGTTACTTAAATTATGTATGAATTTTATTTAAACCATGTATTTTAAGATGTTTTAACTATGTATGAATTTTTATTTGATGCATGTATTTTAAGGTGCTTGAAGCCTTGAACTACGTATGAATTTTTATTTGAAGCATGGATTTTTATTTTTTTAATGTATTTTAAAATTCTTTACGATTTTACAATTTTACGATCCGTTTTTACAATTCGAGTTTATTTTGCATTTTCCGTACCATGTCAAAAATACGTTTTTAACAACCTTAATGTTGATTCTATTAAGAATAGCCAACCAACAAAGAAACATCCACTTTAGGAGGGACTAAACCTTTTCATAGACCATTGAAAGAAAAAACAAGTACCATATTGAGGAGGAGATGATAAGACCCCACACATGGACTTGACAATATACATCCCAATAGAGTTTGGCTTTTATATCAATTTATCCTTCACCTCACAAGACATTACCACTTTGGATAGTAAATCAGATAAAAAGATTAATAGATTTCTCCTCCAATCTCTATGGGGCCTTCTCCACTTAAGCTTTTAAATCTAGACTAAATCATCTCATACACCTATATTTGCAATAGATGAATCTTTGTCCTTATTAGAGGTGATCATTTTCGGTTTGTTCGGTTTTTACCTATAAAAAACAACCAAACAAAAATTTGATCGTAGGTTTGGCCTGTTTACCTAAGTTTACAAGGTTTTTTTTTTTTAAAAAAAAAATTGATTTTTTCTAGGGTTTATGGGCTTTTTAGTCTTTTAACTTTTTTATTGCACAATAAAATGAAATAAATATTTTTTTTAAAAGAAAAAAAAAAAGTTGGGTACATGTCACTTAGTATGTGTGAGCTAGGTACATGTCACATATTTTGAGTAAAAAGATGCAATAATGGGATGATAGAACTTCTTTCTTCCAAAAGGGTCACAATAAAATTAGATCTCAAGTAAGAAATATTCTACTAGTGAACTTAAAAATCCTAGCGCCTTGGGCTCGAGCTACTAAGCTCAAGCCTAATATATAGTTGGGGCTCAAGGAGCATGAGCTCGGGCATGGCAGCCTGAACCCATACTAGGCATAGGTGCATGGGCCCAGACAACATGCTCGAGCCCATTTTGTGATGGGCACACGCTTATCCTATTGTGCATGTTGTCATGCCCAGCAGGTGCTGGGTATACACTTAGTGCCTAGTAAAGGGGTTGGGCACCTCAGCACCCCCTTGGACTTAAGCATGCACCCAAGCCCAACATGCTCAGGATCGGGAGCGCTTCTCGTGCCCAACATGCTTGGGTCCAAACAGTGCGCCTGAACCCATTTCTCACTTCAAATGGGCTCGAGCCCAACACCTTCCAAGGATTTTTTCGGGATTCCACACGAGTCCCTTAGTATTTTATATTGATCTAATACGTATTATTTTAAGTAGAATATAACTTAAAATATCACAATGATGAAATTACACTTTAGCCCCTCATCTTCATAAAAGAACAAGATTTATGAGCTATAAATACATTATGAATTCTTCAAGTCAAAGGTTCACAATCTCTTCATTCTTAACATTTTTAGCATACATATTTTCAGAGTCTATCTTTTTAAAATATCATTGCATTTTTTCTCTCTACAAAGTTATTGACCCATCAGAGAGTCCCCACGTCCATAACAGGGGACCTTTTGCAGGTGTCAACTACCAACTACCTGGTTTACTAGGCACCACTTGATACTACCATAACTACCGATCATTAGATTTACTAGGCACTATCTACTACTAGCACAATTATCGGTTATTTGGCTTACCGAGCACCACTTGCTGCCGGTTACCAACTCTTTAGGCTTTCTATATCAAGTCATCGGATACCATGACTACTTTTTTTTCTCTAGGTGCTTCACCTTGTAGGCATCGTTTAGGAGTGAGTTTCAATTTTCTTTTCGTTAAAATTTGAAAATTGTTTTTACTTTAAATTATTTTTTTTAGTGTTTTTGAATCGTTTTGAGTACTGATGTCAAAATTAAATTATAAAAATAAAAAAAACATAATTTAAATATTTTTTTAATAAAATACATATTAAAATGTAATCATTATCACACTCCCAAACATTTATTTACAGTACTATGCTGGGCTCACTCCCAGGGTGGAAAGGAACCTCAGGACCACCAGTGATTGCAACGCTAACAACACCAGCTAGCTACACCGAAAAGAACCAATCAAAACACAGTAATTAATTTTTTCTAAAAAAATAATAATAAAATGGACAGTACTTGGTAGAAATCAGCATAGGAGAGGATGGGAAACTGCTCCTTGATGGGCTCAAGGAGTCTGACAGCAATGTCGAGACCATTGTTAGCGCCATGTGCCAGCTCTGCCGAGTACCTCATGGTACCAAAGGGCCCATCGGTTTTTGTCTTAACACCGAAGGTTCCAGCTGAGTACCATCTGAATCATAACCACAACAACCAATCCGATCGGATCCGATCCAATCAAACATTTACATGGAAAGAGGAAAAAGAAAAGGAAAAATAGAAAGAGGAAGGGGAAGGGGAATATACGCTAGACAAAGACTGAGATGAGCGCAGTTCATCTTAGCAATCAAGCTTCTCAGCTTCTTCTTGGCCTTCTCAACGGCTTTGCTGTAATCTTTTTATTTTGAATAGAATTGAAGATACTTATTTACAATAATACAATGAAAGTCTTGCAACATGAGGGAGGAAATTCATGAAAAAACATGCTGTCAACAATTAGCTACCTTAGTGCAAAATGCCTACTTAACATGCGTGCAGGCTGGTGATCTCATCATAACTAGTGTGGCAGCAGAGTGAGAAAGTGCTGCTAGAACAATAAACACATGAAAAATCTGATAGTGCTCCTAATTACCTTTTCTCATTGCAGGCACTTATTGTAGTAGTTTATAAAACTCCCCTTGAAGAAAAGTTGTTAAGAGAGTACCCTTATGATGAGTTGGAATTGATTTATCTCACACTGAGCAACTGGTTGTATTAGTCAACCGGTAACATAAATCTGAAGTCAACACATTAATAGTCAAGTAACAAGTATGAATCCTTAGACTTTAGAGCAACCTTATTGCTTGCGAGGATGGGAAGTGGAGAATATTTTTTAAAGTTTTTCTTATTTATAAATATATTAAAATATTTTTTATTCACATCCACATATAAAAATAATATAAAAATACTTAAGAACTTAATTTTTTTTAAAAAAACTTTAAATTTAATTAAAAAAAATTATTCAACTGCAACTCAAAACCATAGTTATTAAACCTAGCCCGGGAGTTCACCTGGTTAAGGGGCCGGGTCCCGGGTTTCATGGGTCAACTCAGGTCAATCCGGATCAATCCAAAAAAATTAAAAAAAATTAAACTTTTAATATTTTATATGAAAAAATTAGGAAAAAATTCATGTAAATATAGGTTATACATATTATAAATAATGAAGTTTAAAAGAATATTTTAAAAAGTTTTTTATCCCACATTAAAAAGATATTATGTTAAACTTTTAATTTGAAGTATTTAAACCAAAAAAGTTTTTTTATCCCACATTGAAAAAACTAACTGTTTTTTTTGGAACATAGAATATATATACTAAAGGGTTTCAAATCCCATATTGAAAAAACATAATTTTTTTCTTGTGAACATAGAGTATATATTAGTAAGAGTTTTAAATCTCACATTGAAAAAAGATAACTATTTTCTTGGGAATATAGAGTATATATACTAATGAGTTTCAAATCCCGCATTTGAAAAAAAAAAAACACCGGGTCTCGCCCGGGTCGGCCGGGTTACGGGTTGACCTGCCAGATCGATCGAGTTTGACCGATTCGTTGCACCGACCAGTTTTTTGACAAACCCGAACCAGTCCAGCTCCCAGGTTACCCCGCATCGGTTCAGATTTAAAATTTAATATGTTTTGTATGTTTTAGATTGTTTTAATGTGCTGATATCAAAAATAATTTTTAAAAAATAAAAAAAAATAATTAACATATATTTAAACAAAAAAAATTATTTAAAAAACAACTCACCTACACTACACTGCAAAATACTCTCTTAATAACTATGATCAAAACTATCTGTAACCGCGAAATTTCACGGAAGAGTTGCCGAAATTGACTACTTTTTCATATTGCCTTAAAATTAGGGTTGTGCTTTCACATCACCTGAAAGTTTGACAAGTTAGATCATCTCAACCATTGAATGCAAAGATTCTCCTCATTGTTTGGCTAATTGGCTCTATCAATCTATCATTAACTCTTGGATGGCGTGGATACTCCATTATAACTGACAAACATGAACAAGAAACTGGTGGGTGGAGACAAATACAGTTGCAATGTTATTCAGGATTGTCTTAATGGTGCGTGTCTTGGTTAGCTTAGCAATAGCAGCCTCTCAAGATCTCAACTTCACCTTCTCTGGCTTCCGATCCACTAATCTAAGCCTTGACGGCTTGGCTGAGTTAACCTCCAATGGCCTTCTGAGGCTAACCAATAAAACCTACAACCGAATGGGTCACGCCTTCTATCCAAACCCAGTAACCTTCAAGAACTCTATAAATAGCACTGCTTTCACCTTCTCCACTACCTTTGTTTTCGCTATCATACCTGAATATGCACGTTTTGGCGGCCATGGTATTGCCTTTGTCATTGCACCCACAAGAGGTCTCCCAGGAGCTCTTCCAAACCAGAACCTTGGTCTATTTAGTAACACCAACAATGGGAATCAGACCAACCATGTTGTTGCTGTGGAGCTTGACACGATATACAGCACCGGGTTCAATGATATCGATGATAACCATGTTGGGATTGATATTAATGGTTTAGTGTCTGAACGATCTGCTTCAGCTGGATATTATTCTCAACTTAATGGTAAGCTCACAAACTTGACACTAATTAGTGGCCATCCAATGCAAGTTTGG
>Ga0307517_10011014_pt1 | contig 12572 bp, 18 predicted proteins | sample 23_EM_MG_FD_194515 | JGI IMG/M metagenome (GOLD analysis project Ga0307517, IMG submission 194515) | Populus trichocarpa ectomycorrhiza microbial communities from riparian zone in the Pacific Northwest, United States - 23_EM | ecosystem: Host-associated > Plants > Roots > Unclassified | place...
AGGTTCTGAGGCAGGGGCGACAGGAGGCTCGGAAACTACAGCTTGAGCGAGTTGAGCCTCGACCCTAGCCACAGCCTCTTCAAGTTTGGCCGCCTCTAACGGGACGCCTAAATCGTTATCATCATCGTTTCCGGTCGTCTCTGCACCAGGATTTTCCGTCTGGACCAACGCGTCCGCAGCGCACTTGGAGCATTCGCAAGCGAACTTCCAACCCCTCGCGAGCTCCTGACGTCTCCTCCTCCTAGCTTCAGTAACGGTCTCGCCGAGGCGTTGGGTGACGTCCACGTAAGCCATCGTGAGCTCATCGCCTTTCTTGAGATCGCGGAGAGCGATCAGGGAGAGTTCGGATGTGCCGGTTTCGTCGAATGATGGAAGGACGTTGGGGTCGCAAGAGTGTCCGAGCTAGGGGGCAGAAGTTGGGGAGAGATAAGGGATGAATTGTTTGGGGGGACTTACGTAGCTAGAAACGTAGTAGAAAGCGGTACCGATCTGTTTGGAGGTCCCGAGTGGTGTTCGTGTCCTTTCAATATCCTCCGGACGGTCAGTTGAGACGGGCTATTAAATAAGGTTCAGAAAAGGGTCCAAGGGTATGACACCAATCACCGTGACGTACCTTGTCATCACGTCCACCATTGAAGCTGACACCGATAGAATTGTACCTTATCTTTCCTTTAAGGACGTTATGCCTGTCGTCACCGAGGAGCCGCTCAAGCCCCGGAAGGGCAGAGGCAAGGACGTTCGATAGCAAAGTCTTTTCCTCTTGAGTGACCTCGGTATCGACATAACGCAACCTCTCCATGTGGTCGTAGTCGGAGTTGTCGTCACTGGCGGGGAAATCACCGGCCCTCATCTCTGGGGGGATCATCTTGCTGATCTCAGCGTCCACTGTGGATGGAGTCAATCGTGGAAGTACAGCGAAACGACTCAAACAAGCCTCACCTTGACGGGCGGCGAAGCGAGCAACCAACAACGGTAACGACTTTTGGTTGGATTTGAGGTAGTCCGCGAAAGCGGTCTGGGCAGCATTCCTGTTCTCCGTTGCACCAGGGATATCCGCCAAAGGCAGGAGCGCAGGAGGGAGGACAGTTTCACGACCGAACAATAGGTTCTGGGATTGTTGCTTGGAGCGCGTTTCGCAATCGGTCGAGCAATACACAGAGCTGAAGCGGTCAACAGACGGAATGACCACGTTTTGGGGATCGACAGAACGCAAACAGTAAGTACAGTAGGTGCCGGTCTCTTGCAAGTCGTGATCGAGAACGGCAACCACGGGTTTTTCCTGTAAGAAATGATGAATGATTATCGGATGGGGACTTTACGCGGGATTATATGCTCACAGTGTAAATGACCTCCCCAGCCGTGACATCTTTATCGAGGAGGAGTATCTTCTTCTCGATGGGTTCCTTAACGACTTTGACCAATACACCCATGGATCTGTTGGGGAAATGATCATAGTAACCTAAAGGCAGTGGCATCCAAATGGCCAGGTTTAGTCTCATTGTAGCCCCAGTGACCGGATGCTTACCTGCAGCACGCGTTTGCACCTGAGTCGGGCAGAATATAGTCAGACAAGGGAATGTATATTAGGATAGGGGTGACAACAAATTAGGCATGGATAGAGAACAGACGAAGGCTGTGGTGGCTAGTTCCCTACATGCATCTATGAGGCGGGGGTTTGTGTCCCGGGATCGGTTAACCTATCCCATTCGTTGGAAGATGCAACAGACGGAGGGCTGCCTCGTGTGGGACTAGCATCGCCATCGTCTTCGTCGGAAACACCAGAGATCTCGGCGGTACGCTCTTCGGCGCTCTCCCCGAAAGATTCACTTGAACTTACATCTAGATTCATAAGATCCATAACAATCTGTGTGTTCGGGGTGAGTGGCGGTCGGGTCACGAGTGTAAGGCACAGCGTACCTTGAAAACTGGAGGCGGGACGCTCTTTTCGTAAAGCATAATGAGCTCCACAGGAGACGGGTAGACCCTCAATGCCCTGTAGAAGGCCAAGGCAGAAGGGAGGTTGAAGGCGGAACCTGCGGGCCGTCAGCTTTTCCATCATCACGATGAAGAAGTGGACAGACTTACCCTGAGCAGCCATTTGCTCGCCCAAACTGACCTGGGTCATGAAGTACGCCTCCTTCTCTTGTGGAGACGCTGGAAGCGGCTCCTTTTGAAGGGCGACCAACGCCGTACGCAGCTGCTCGGTAGTAGGTGTCGAGGCTGTGGTATCATCCGTTTTTAACTGTGCCGTGCTCTTCTCAACCTTTTTCTTGTCCTTTCCTACAATGACGCGTACGAATTAGCAGGAGTGGAAACGTGTTGTCGAAAGACACAAGATGAGACTCACGCAGTTTTTTGCGGAAGGTGGTGTCGTTTCGACGCTTGTAGTCGAAATAGAGGGCGTAGGCGAGCGCGCCGGTGGCAACGGTGACGCCAGCGACGGTTACAGCGGTCGAAGTCTTCATGACTGCAGCGGTGAAAGCGGAGCGGCAAGTGACGGATGATCACGTGTCGAAAACCCCCGAGAGGCAATCGAAGCGCGGCTGAATGGTTGGTGGCCGCCGCTGTCCTTGGGTAACCACGACCAACAACCACGATGTCTGGCACACCACGACCCACTGAGCAAGAGCTGGAGGAGGCATTTATCAAGATCACCTTCCAGGATGAGCGCGAGAATCCGAACGACGACCCCATGTACCCGCATTGGACAATGCAGAGTAGGTGCAGCTACTCCAACCCGAGGACTTTTGTGTTTATCGCTGTATTTAGCCTCTGCACCCTGGAGCGAGCCGCTCATTAATGCGTGAGTTGGTCTTGCAATCTAGTTGCGCTCATGTCACTCGGCTCACTGCAATATAGTACCTCCACGTTGCGAAAGCTGTACCCAGGGCACACCATTGTTGCTTCAGACGCAGGTTCCGCCAATATCCTGAGTTACCCAGCGGCCTATGTCCAGTCTCTGAGACCAGACCTAATGATCTCCGAGTCCGTATTTGTCCCCTTTGCTCGCAGAATGGGCACACCCGGTGCCCTTGTTGAGCTGGTGTCATACGGATGCTTCCACGTCGTCTGGGAGGTATGAGGAATCTATACCGGTGCCATGACACTAATTGAATCCCCCTCAGAAATACGTCTTCAAACTCTTTGTCGTAAAAGTGGGTTCCCAGGGGAGTCTATTGCGCAACCAAAGACTGACAGTGTTCCGAAGTTCACGAGCAGTTTTATCCAGTACACCTACCAATTCCTCGTCCACGAAGGCAAGTCCGAGCAACCCAGCAGGGATCTGCTCGTCGCTGCAGGAGGCTGGTCTCAAGCCCTACACGACGAAGTTTGGGTCTTTAATCAAGGCTACTGGAATAAGGACTCAGGGTTGTGGCAAGAGATTCAGAAGGCGAATTGGAAAGACGTTATTCTCGATGAGGATTTCAAGGCCACTCTCCAGAAGGACGTTTTTGGCTTCTTTTCCTCCGAACGTGTCTATCTGGAACTCCAGATCCCCTGGAAGGTACTGTCACCGTTAGATGTGTTGACGAAAGCCTAACATTTCCATTCCCAGAGAGGTATTGTTATGTACGGTCCCCCGGGTAATGGGAAAACCATCAGCATCAAGGCTATCATGAAAGGTGCCATGGACAGAGGATATTCGCCGCTCTATGTTAAATCTTTCAAAAGTAATGGATATGCACCGCACATATCGCACCTTCCTGCTGCTAACTTTCAGCGATTAACAGGCTGGGCAGGCGAGGAATTTGCAATGGCCCAGGTCTTTGGGAAGGCCAGGGCGGAGGCACCCTGTGTCTTGATCCTCGAGGACCTGGATAGCTTGATTGACGACGCCAACCGCTCTTTCTTTTTGAACCAACTCGATGGCTTAGAGAATAACGACGGTCTGCTGGTCATCGGGAGCACCAACCACTACGAAAGGTTGGATCCTGCTATCACCAAACGTCCCAGCAGGTTTGATCGTAAATTGTTTGTTTATTTCCACTACTCTCCGTGCACCGGACGCTCACTCGACCAAAGCTTGTTCGACAACCCTACCCACGATGAGCGGGTTTTGTATGTTGAATATTGGCAGAAGAAACTCAAACACAACAAGGAGATCGCGTTCCCCGATACTCTCAGGGATGAGATCGCAACCCTCACATACGATTTTAGCTTCGCGTACTTGAAGGAAGCATTGTACGTCCCTACCAGAGCCCTGCAATGCCCTGACCTCATATCGATGTAGTGTCTCTACCCTTGTTCTTCTTGCTGTCGATGACAGCGATAAGAAGTATACATTCGAGGAGATGATCAAGAAACAGATCGGGGTACTGCGTAAACAGCTGGACGAAACCGAAACGAGTCCCTCGGCGCTCAAATATCCCCAACTGCCAAGATCTATGCCTGTCACTCCTCGTGAGGCCCAGCGCCCTTCCCAGACCCATGGCAGTCAGATTCCGAAGGATGGAGGGGCCGATTCTGAATCATACAAACGAGATATTCAAAGTCGTGCCAAGGCTGCTGTTGCGTACGGTAGATCCTTCATCGCCTAGATGTTTCCTGTGCTCGATACCGCGTGTACTACTAAAATAACGATGACTTCATTTACGACCGACGGTGCCGGGCATGAAGCACATGAAAAGCTCGGATAACACGGCGCCGGCACGACCGGGCTGGTTAACCCCGTCCGATCAATCTGAGTGGGGTCCTACCCTTGACTTGGAGCATGGCTCACAAAGCTCTCCCCACACCTGTGCTGTACAGGCATGTATACAGGCCCCCGAAGTTAAAGTGGTCCCGAAGTTGCTCAACGTTTACATAGCTATGAAGCATCTCCGTTTGGCAACAAAGCCGTGAATATGCTGCTTCTGAAGAAAATCCCTCACGCGCGTGTGGAAGTGCGTGTCTAATTCCACGTACAGACTCGGGTTCAGAACTGTTGCGCGTACAAACGTTGGGAGGCGAGGGCTGACTGATTTGTGTGCTGTACAGGTGTCTATGACCTTGCCCCGGCCAGAGCTATCTGAAACCATGGGCATAACCTACCGCCGTATTCCTATCCTTGCGATTGGAAGGGACGTCTACGCTGATACGAGTCTCATTGCATCGACACTCGAGCGCCGGTATCCTGTTTCCGCTGGGTATGGGACTCTCTTTCCCCAGAAGAAAGGGGGTGGTTTAGCGGAGACGGGCATGGTCAAGGCACTTGTGATGTACTACTTCGACCGCACTGTTTTCTCGCTTGCAGCGGCCTCTTTGCCGTACAATAAGTTTCCCGAAGCATTCTTGAAGGATAGATCTGACGTGAGTTGCCTGATGTTCTATCGATGGATCCCGTTCTGATGACAGAGAAAGTACATGAGCAAGCCGATGAACGTACAGGCTCTCTCCAAAGCCCAACCAAAACTCAAGAGCGAGTTGGCTTCTCACGTCGTACGTCAAAATTCATTGTTTGTGAGTGATTTGTACCGACTCAGATCCATCAGAGTTTGTTGGAGGAACAACTTTCGGATGGTCGTGAATGGTTGCTCGACACGGAGGCGCCAGGCCTCGCTGACATTTCCGCCCACATATTCTTCGGTTGGATTGCAGTTTTCAAGAATTTGAGGGATCTATTTGACCCCAAGACTGTCCCTCATACAGCCTCGGTGCGTCCGCAGCCCCAGACTTCTCACTTGCGAGTCTGACTTGGATTGAAGTGGATCAGCCGCCTGAGAGAGTACTTCAAGACCGCCCAGGGTTTAAATGTTGCCGCTGTGGAGAAGCTGACGAGTGAACAAGCCCTGAAGTTAGTCCAGGAGGGGGATGTGGAGGATCATGCCGGATTTGATACCACAGAGGGGGAGAGACTCGGGCTCAAGCTTGGTCAAACCGTCGCCGTAACTCCCACTGATACCGGCAAGTGATCCCTTCATGCTCCGACTTCATGCTCGGCCTCACCTTCTCCTTCCAATGGACAGGGAAAAATCATCCTACTGTAGGGACGCTGATCGGGTTGAACAAGGAGGAAGTGGTTATTCTCGTCAAGGGCACTTCTAGTACGCCACTCCACGCTCATTTCCCCCGCCTCAACTTTTCCATCCGGGTGCACAATGTCAAATTGTGAACAAGAACTTTGGAAAGCTGACTAATCACATCTACGGAGTATATCTTGTAAAATATTACCGTTTCTCGCTACTTGAGTTCCAACACAATCCACTATGCGAGCGGGATTTTTAAACCCGGGACCCGGCAGATCCTAGCGCCGGGTCATTGAGGTGACGTTTGGGCCCGATCGTTCGTGTGCACTGTTCACCTACTTCCAGCACCCACCCACTCCGCCATCTCGAGAGGTATCGCCAGGATGCCTGACGCACCGACTACCAACAATGCTCAGCAAGACGGCCGAAGAGAAGGTAGCGGCTTGTGGGGCATGCTTCAAGTGCGTAATCAACCACGATATGCGTGTGCTGGCAAATTGACATAAGTTTGGGTGATAGCAAGCCCTGCTGGTATGGGTTATCATGCAATTTGGTGTGTGCAGGTCTACGGTGTTGTGTCGTGAGTTTTCTGAATGTCATCTGATGTTCGCAGCCGGGAAACTTCTTGGGGGAACTACACCTCCAGCACAGCCACCCGCTGATGTTGGACAGGCTATTCCAGAGCCTCGGGTAGGATCTGACGGACAACCCTTACCTTTCCAGCCCCGTCAGATTACGGATGGGGTTCCCGCCTGGCCGTTTGGATCGAAGCTGTCGATGCATGTCTATTTGACCACAAATCCGAATGGCGACGTGTTTGGTTACAAGGAGCCGCTTCCGCATTTCGTTTGGAATGATATCACGTTTGGCGACTGGAATGAGGCTAGGGCTATTGATCTCGATGTTAATTTCCCCAAGGTGTGTCCTCTCAGTCACGGTGACATCGTCTACGCTGACATGCGACCCCCTTCAGAGTGTGCAACATAATGGTTCGATGTGGGCAGACATTTTTTTGGTCAAGGACAATGCTACGCCAAACCCACACTCCTCGAGTTACAACCCTCTTCTGGTTCATCATGTTCGCCAACGTATGCGACTAGTTTCTACGATCGTGCCCCTTCTGACATAAATGCACAGTGCTGACTTACTATCTACCTAAGGAGAAGGTCAGAAAGGTGAAGAACCTCCTGGCAAACAAGGAAGGAGAACAGGAGCCTGAGCCCGAGCCGGTCCAAGCGGACGAGATTGTTTCCCACTGGCACCACGTAAGTTTTTCTCGTGGCTCCGGGGCTACCATCTGATAGCTTTTATACAGAATTTGACTTTGGCCTTGGCCTCGGATGTAGGCAAGCTGAGTATCGCCAAAATGCCTCCCCCTGTGGCCCAACGTGCGTATCGATGCCCTAATTGCTAGGGGGCACTGATTAAAACCAATCCAGACATACACATGGTACCCGGTGCATTGGACCCGACCATGACCATGGGAGTTTTCTATCCCATCGTCTTTCCAAACGAGTTTTGGCAGCTTCGATCGCAGTTTATTGAGATCAACTCGACGGTCGTGCACCAACCGCTGCAGATCACCTTGCATCCTATGTCCTTCATGAAGTTCCAGCTGTATGCGACAATGACCGTCGGGTTTAGGGACGCGGCCAAGCAACAGGGAACTGGAGCTGAGGTTGATGAAATGAAGCGGATGCTCACAGAGACCAACCCTTATCTCCTCGCCCTAACGGGTATTGTTACGATACTGCACACCGTGTAAGAGCTACTGGACTTCCGACGCGGAACGCGAGGCCCTTACGTTCCCCCTCCAGGTTTGAGATGTTGGCATTCAAGAATGACGTTTCACATTGGAAGCAGAAGAACGAGATGGTTGGCGTTTCCCTCCGAACAGTGAGTCCACCCTCTGCATTCGACTGCTTCCCGGTATCCAACATCCAATTTATACAGATTGTCCTCAACGTTTTTGTTCAAACCATCATTCTTCTTTACCTAATCGACAACAACGAACAAACGAGCTACGTGATGTGAGTGCCCCAGATCCCTGGCGTCTACCAACGCTGATCGTTCGTACTCAGCTTGTTTACTTCTGGGATGGGTGTATTGGTTGAAGCCTGGAAGGTATGTAGAGAAGAACGACACGGCGAGCTGCGCTGATCCTCGTACCAGATCACGAAGGCTGTGGACATCGTTTTTGTTCCTGCACCGGACTCGATTTTCAGGCGTCGCATTGAAATCCGAGGTTCGCACCCCCAGTGACTCCTGCGTGCCTTGTGCTGACTATTACCTAGACAAACACGTGTTGAGTGAGGACGAAAAGAAAACGCAAGAGTATGATGCCCTTGCGTTCAGATACGTCTCCTACGGCGCGATCCCCTGTCTCGCTGGATATACCATCTACTCATTGTTGTATGAAACCCATCGGGGGTGGTACAGCTTCATAATCTCAACCCTGACTTCTTTCGTGTACATGTTTGGCTTTGTAAGTAAACCTTCTCGTGAATCTGCTGTCCTGCTCACCACCTCCTCCAGGCCCAGCTGATCCCTCAGTTGATAATCAACTATAAGCTTAAGGTATGTGCAGTACCAGGACGTTGAAGGCGATCCCACTTAACCTCTCCCATGGAACAGAGCGTCGCCCACATGCCAATGAAAGCAATGATATACAAGACGCTGTCTACCGTTGTTGATGACTTCTTCGCGTATGTAGCATCACTAATCGGTAATGCGTCGGAAAAACCCACTCACCTGCTTTGGCCGTAGTTTCTGCATAAAGATGCCAATCCTTCACCGCCTGGCGTGCTTCCGGGATGACGTGGTATTCTTGGTCTTCTTATACCAGGCAAGCTGAATTCTTTGTATCCGGTTCTCGAAATAACTGTTAAGGGGTTACAGCGCTGGATATATCGAATTGACCCTAAGCGGGTTAACGAATATGGACAGCTGATGGGTACTGATGTGGACGCCGCCAAGGCGCAGGAGGAGAGCAAACTGAAAAAGAAGGCCGAGTAAAATGGGGATCCGAGTCGGCAGGATTCCGGGGTGGCCATTTTTGCCACGAGCCGATCTCACTTGAAAGGCTCGGATAGGGGCCTGCTCCGCAACGTGTGAAGCGGTTTTTAGGTGTAGACTGCGGATGGGATATAATTTACTCCCTGTCGGTGCTTGCAAGTTTCCAGCTGCGTAGAGCGATACTTAGAACGAGATACAACAGTCGGACGATGGCCGTGTTGCCGTCTGTCATGGGAAGATCGAGATGGCCGGGTGTTCGGTCGGAGGTGGCTGATGGCAGTGGAGGTCGCGTTGCAACAGTGGTGCGGTACATAAAAAGTTGAAATCGATTCCGCTTCTCTTCACTATCGTTCACTGGATCTCCCTCCTCCTTGACTACTCCCCTCCGCCAACAAGAAGGCGATGGCCAATCGACCACCTTTGCCATCCGGCGAATCCTCGTACAACGCAGGAAACCCTTTCGCGGATCGTCCTCACGGGGTCAGTTTCCAAGAGCCCTCTCCCTTCGCCAGCACTACGTCCCTCAACCATGATTTCCCACAAACCGGGGGCGATACCGAAGAAGAGAAGCAACCGTTGACCCAGTTCTCCGGTGGCTTTTACCCTCCACCGTAAGCCATAGTCAACCTCTGCTGTCACGGTCTGGTGTTTCAACCCTTGTTCCACCAGTGCTGCGGATCTCAATGCCTATGGAGATCCATATTCTCGCCCGCAATCTACAATCTCCACCGCCACTTCAGGTGTTGATTCCGCTTGGAGACGTCGACAGACGATCAAACGGGGTGTGACACGTAAGGTCAAACTCACCAAGGGTAACTTCGTCGCAGAGTACAAGGTCCCCACCCCGGTCTACAGTGCTATCGAGGCCAAGTACTCCGGCACCAGGACAAACGAGTTCTCGTACGTCATTTTTGTTGGTATCACTCCGCCACCGCCATAACCGCTAACTCCGGACGCTTGTTAGGCACATGCGGTACACCGCTGCGACCTGCGATCCAGACGATTTTACCGAAGCGAACGGGTGGTCCCTCCGCCAGAAGGAATGGGGAAGGCATACCGACATGTTGATTGCTGTTACATCGTATAACGAAGACAAGACGCTCTATGCCCGTACACTCCACGGCGTCATGTTGAATATCCGCGATATCTGCAAGACTAAGCAGTCCAAATACTGGAGGAGAACCGCAGAGGAAGGTAGTCCTGGCTGGCAGAGGATTACTGTTGCTTTAATTATCGACGGTCTCGAGCCCATGGACAAGACCGTCTTGGATCTTCTGTCCACAGTCGGAGTATACCAGGACGGTGTCATGAAAAAGCAAGTCGATGGAAAGGATACCGTCGCTCACATCTTCGAGGTGAGTAGAAGAACCCATCACTGCGCATAGCTGAGATTTAGGGGAGTTCCACAGTATACCACACAGCTTTCTGTCGACGCCACTCCTCAATTGGTCCTGCCGTCTGGCGATGACCCTAACAATCTCGTGCCGGTCCAAATCATCTTAGTCTTGAAGGCTAAGAACCAGAAGAAGATCAACTCCCATCGATGGCTTTTCAATGGTATTGGTAAAATACTTGAGGTACGCGTTATTTCGGTGGGAAAACAAAAGCTCCGCCTCAGGTCTTCTCTATTAAATAGCCGGACATCTGCGTGCTTATTGACGCTGGTACCAAACCCGGCCGGAAATCCATCTACTACCTGTGGGAGGCGTTCTACAATGACGCCAACCTCGGAGGATGCTGTGGTGAAATTCACGCCATGATCAAAGGAGGAAAGAAGCTGCTTAACCCGCTCGTGGCTGCCCAAAATTTCGAATACAAGATGTCAAACATCTTAGGTGAGCTAACCCCCACCTCTAATTATATTCCGTTCTTTACGCTCCGTCGTCAGACAAGCCGCTTGAAAGCAGCTTCGGCTATGTCTCTGTGTTGCCGGGCGCTTTCTCCGCTTACCGTTATCGTGCGATCCTCGGGCGACCACTGGAACAATACTTCCATGGTGACCACTCTCTTGCCGACCGATTGGGTCCGAAGGGTATTTACGGCATGAATATCTTCACGAAGAACATGTTCCTGGCGGAGGATCGTATCTTGTGTTTCGAACTGGCCGCTAAAGCCGGTGACAAATGGACCCTCACATATGTGAAACCTAGCAAGGCCGAAACCGACGTTCCAGAGAGCGCTGCTGAACTCATCGGACAACGTCGTCGTTGGCTGAACGGTTCGTTCGCTGCTTCAGTGGTACGCCATTTCTCGGGAAACTGTTGTGTTTGTGAAACGTGGTGACTTACCTCTTCGTCAAGTATGCCACTGTGCACTTCTTCAAGTTGTACAAGTCGGGGCACAACCCTATTCGAATGTTCTTTTTCCACATCCAGGCCCTTGTAAGTCAGATTCGCATGGAAAGCAGTGCATGGAGGCGATGTAACTGATGGTTGATTGACCCAGTACAATGTCTTCTCCTTGATCTTCTCATGGTTTGCCCTGGCCAACTTGTGGCTCACGTTCGCGATTATCATCGAGTTGCTCCCGACACAGAACCTCATCGTCTTTGGCACTGTCACAGTTGTGAGAGACCATTTGTTCTATTCGCTGCCCACGGTGTATTAACCAGATGAATTTCGTAGACCCACTGGGTAAACTTTGCATTGAAAGGGATTTACTTAGTTTTCCTGGCTTTGCAGGTAAGGAAGCGTCCTACGCATGAAACAAGAATCACCTCTTTAATCGCACCCACTCGTAGTTTGTTCTGGCTCTTGGTAACCGACCGAAAGGAGAACGTGGAGCCTACGTTGCGACCCTTTGGTGTGTTGCTATTATTACTCCGGGTTGAGGTGAACTAAAAATGGGAATCAGGGTGTTTGCGTTTATCTCTTTGTACCTCCTGGTCTGCTCCTTCTGGCTGGCCGGCACCGCATTCGCGCGCATCCCGGAGCAGCTGAAGAATAAGACTACGGCAGAGGTTATAAAGTCGTTCTTCGTCCCTCCTGTCGGCGCTCTCATTGCTGCTGCCGTTTCTACCTTCGGCATTTACTTGATTGCGTCGTGCCTCTACGTGCGTAGTTCCATTAATAAGCCTCTACCTTGAAAACTGAACCTGGGGATCACAGCGTGACCCGTGGCACATGGGATCAAGTTTCCTGCAATACCTTCTTTTGGCCCCTAGTTTCACCAACGTGCTGAACGTCTATGCGTTCTGTAACTTGCACGACGTGAGTGTTTTCTCCTTACAACCTCCAAGCTGCAGGACCAACCACCTTTTCAGGTCTCATGGGGTACCAAAGGCAGCGACAAGGCTGAGGCACTGCCTTCCGTCTCGTCGAAGAAGGGAAAGGATGAGGACCAGGCCATCGTCGAGGATACAACGAGGGAGCAGGGTGACCTCGATGACCAGTTCAAGGAGACCGTTCAACGCGCCGTTACGAAGCTCGTCGTCAAGGAGGTCGTTGAAAAACCCACCATGGACGATCAGAACAAGACGTTCCGTACAAGGCTGGTCTCGGTTTGGATGCTCAGCAATGCGGTTTTGGCCGTCACGATCCAGAACATCAACGGGTTGCCCAACACATCGGACCCGGATGCGGACGAGGAGGCGTTGAGAAGTAAACAGAACCT
>Ga0307517_10011015_pt1 | contig 12572 bp, 8 predicted proteins | sample 23_EM_MG_FD_194515 | JGI IMG/M metagenome (GOLD analysis project Ga0307517, IMG submission 194515) | Populus trichocarpa ectomycorrhiza microbial communities from riparian zone in the Pacific Northwest, United States - 23_EM | ecosystem: Host-associated > Plants > Roots > Unclassified | place...
GAGAGTTTGGGATGGGTGTTTGGCTGCAGTTTGGGAGGGGAGAGGTGGGATGGGAAAGAAGAAGAAGGAGAAACAGAGGATGAGAGTGTCGGCAGATGGGTGCATATAATGGCTTTTTCCGACGGAATCACCGACGGAATCATTCCGTCGGTGATTCCGTCGGTGACATCGCCACGTCACTGTACGGCTATCACAGTTTGAATCCCTCGGTAATTTCCGTCGGTAAAATCGCCTGACGTCACCATGCCGTTGCGTATTTCCAGACGAAATGTATATTCCGTTGGTGAAATCGACGGTATATACCGACGGACATATTCCGTCGGTATATACCAACGGAATTACCGACGGAATAATTCCGTCGGTATATACCGACCGATTTTGAGACGGAATTATGTCCGTCGGTATTAATTACCGACGGAATATTTCCGTCGGTAATTCCGTTGCTTTTCTCCGGTTTTCTGGTAGTGAACTTCATAAAAAAAATACCATCGACAAAATGGAAAATCCATAAATAATAAACCTTTAATTAACAAGTCCCATGAAAAGAAAATCGCAACAACTTGTTCTTTATTTTTTTATTTTTGGTTTCAATGCCTCAAAAGAAAAGGAAATATCACTATTACTGGCTTTTGACTATATATGCACTGCACGCTCTTTTTTACTGTAAAAATCTTGACTCACATCACACTCATCGATCACCATTGCTTACTTATAAAAGAGATCTTCTCCTAGACATACCTTTAACTAGCTAGGTTAAGTCCTCACAAAAGCAGTAAAGCAATTCAATTAGCTAGCTAGGGCCATATCTATGGCTTCAGAGAGATAAAGGAAGGGGAAACTTCTCCAAGTGGTTCATTAATACAAATATATTATCTAAAGAATGAAATCATTTGTTCAATCTACTTTTCTGATCTCACCCAGAATTTGTGGTTGAAACTCATGCTAGACACCAGACTTGATGGGAATAATTAATATATTTAGCAAAGCAAACACACATACTATATACTTTTATGATAACATTTAGATTAGTCACTCAAATCAAGGGAGGTTGATAATGCTACATTACTATTCCCAAACCATATATATTCTTTTTTTTTTTTTAATTAAAAGAGCATATATATATAAATATTGACTTAGTAATTATAGTCAACTATAGTAATTAATCCAGGTATAACCTGACAATTAATCAGAGGCTTAATTTGATTAAGGTTTCATTTCAAACTATTTTACTTAATAAGTTAATCCCATCAAACCTGGATAAGATTTAGTAAGAAAAATTTATAAGTTTTTTTAAAAAATTAATTTTATCTCAATATTTTTTTAAAATTAATTCCAATTAATCCAATAATTCATTAATTAACCCAACAACTCGGTAACCTAGGATTTAAACAACTATGATCCCAACACAAGTGATCAAAGTAATTTAGATCCCATCAATAGACAACCTTATCATCACCAACTCCAAGAATCAATGAGAACTTCAAATGGTCTGGATCCACCACCCACTATCCTGTACAAACACATCGCAAATACTGCTAGAGGAAAAAAAGGAGTTGCATGGCATGGAATGTACATATATCATGAAGGAAAAGACAATTACATCAAAGAAAGTCGTAACAAAATCATGGTCTAAAGTTTTGTAAAGCAATCCATGCCATCATTTTGGCCAGATCTTGCCGTCCAGTCCAACTATCCAAGGGCCCCAGAAGAGACCACACTTGTCATCATCTAATTTTGGTCTCACTGCATGCCACTTGGAAGGACATTTTCAACTCAAAACACTACTGTATTTTTCCAAGTAAATGTTCACACTCACAGAGTTGATAAAATGGTAGTGATCAACACCATCAGTGAAACTGGGAGTTGGGAAAGCAATTGCCCTTATTTCTTAAGGTGCATGAAGGCAAAGGGTCAAAAAATAGGGAGACTAGAGAGCACTAATTAACGTTTCAATTTTGACGAGGTCTATTCCTATTTTCTCCTCTTGAGCTCACACAACATCTCTTTCTCTAGTGTCTCTCTCACAAACAAGTGGAGAAGGGGAAGCATTTAATGCCAATCTTATGTTATTTCTGAATTCTCTCTCATATATTCACTACACATGAGAACCTTGTTCCCCTCACCTTCCAATATATCTGGATATCTACATTGGATGTGCTGCTCCACATTTATATAGCTCAAACTCTTATGCAACCTGTTGAATTTTCTGAATTTGAAGAAGGCCATTTAAAGGTCTGTGCCTTATAGAAACTGAACTTTATCGCTTCTTCCTTGCAAAAGCTTGCTGCTTCTTTTCTAGGGTGGTGGTGATGATCAAGTGTAGTTGTTGCAAGACTTCTTGTTTGTAGCTCCTCTCATTTCCATTTCTTTCTATGTAGCTTCTTGTGCCAATTCTCTCTCTCTCTCTATTAATCTTCTCTGTATCATTTCCAATCCTATTGGATTTTCTTTCTTTTTGAGCATTATATTTCTTACCAACATTTGTTTGTGTTAAATGTTCATGTTTTTGGTTTCTTAAAGAGCATTACATCAACTTCTTACCAAACCTACTGCTCTAATAAAGTTGGAATATATTACTACTTTCTAGGTTTGAATCTCTAACCAACTTGTTTCAAATGTTCTGATCAGGTTTCTGTGCAATTTTATGTCTGTTTCCGCAGTGATAAGCAGGGTAGCATTTCCAGGTGAGAGTACTGATTAGGCATAAAGATGCCACACGAAACCAACCATGGCTCCCTTTTCACCTCTCCTTGCAAGAACTTGAGAGGGTTAAGAGGTTTGATTCCCAGCAATGAGGCTTGTTACCCTGATGAGATTATCAATGACCGCGAATTAGCTCAAAGAAAAGCTGAAGAAGCAGGTAAGAAATGCTAATCTTCCATGTTCTACCATTACAAATTCACACAGATTCTTCCTCCAATGCTGTCTCTTTTGCGTTTGATGGTTCCTACACTTTTTTGTCAAAAAAATTATTAAATTTTTGTCCAATGCAATAAATTCTGAGTGGTCAAGTAATTATTTGCCTTTGCTTGAAAAAAGTTTGAATAAAAGATTGTGCAGCATATCATGATGAAAGGAAGAATGTGGGTGATCCCATAGAGTTGAAAATAAACTGGTATTCATCACTTTGTGTTGAAGTGGGTCCAAATTAGCCCTACCTGTGTTTTTGGTAGCCGAAAGAAGCTTTCATTATGGAAACAGACCTACCCTCATTGTCACCCTTTTTCTGGTGTAAGCAATGGAACATTGCAATTAATCATAGCAGGGCCTAAACCATGGATCATTTCTTCTTTCATTGATGTTCTGTCACAATCTGAAACATTTCTTGTCTCGAAAACAAATGCGTAATTTGAAGCTGATGAACATTTAGCCCAGTGATAGTCTCCTCTAGTGAGTAGGAAGAGACTATCCTTAGGACTAGATTTCAGAAGGTTTGCTTTTTGAAATGCTAATGATGATGAATTATGACATATTCGAGGATGCTGACGAAAACCCTGTCCCTAGCAAATTCTTTTGCTTAGGACCATAAATAAAAAGGCAAGATTTGTATAGTGGTAAAAGAAAAAACCACCAAGATTTAATGTATAAATTGTGTACTTTCAAAACATAGAAGAAAACAACACAAGAAAATAATGATCACAAAGAAAAAGATAAAGTTGGTTGAATTCTTATTTTATTACTATTTTTTTTTAATATATTTTGTCTTTTAAAGAGATTTATGATTTTTTAAATAAGTCAGAAAAATCCTAAGATAAATAGAAAAGTCAACATAAAATCTGAAATTAAGCTAAAAATAAAAAAAAATAAGAAGGAAAATAATGAAAGTGGCTCAAATAACATCTTCCCAAGTCTAATTGGAGGGTATTTCAAAGCTCAAATGGTTTTAGCCAGCCAACCTCCCTATACAACATGACCTATAGTTAAAATCATTTTTTATGTTAAATTAAGAATGATAATTCAAAAGAAACAAAAAAATAAAAAGAAAATTATTGGCAGATTTTCTACATTATTTCCCATTTGTGGATTAATGGATTTGAATTCGGTACGAGTTAGTTTAGAAATCTAAGTGCAAAAATGGGCTCGGGAATTTTACTGCAATATCTATTGTTCATGGGTCTCAGCTTCAAGGAGGTACCAAGCAGCAGATTGGCTGAGGCAGATGGACAAGGGGGCATCAAGAACCCTGCCCAAAGAACCCTCGGAGGAAGAGTTTTGCCTTGCTCTAAGAAATGGCCTCATTCTCTGCAATGTCCTCAATAAAGTCAACCCTGGTGCTGTTCTCAAGGTACTTGCTTCTTCAAACCCTTCATTTTGTGTCAGTAATTGCCAAGTGCAGAAACTTTTTTACTTGATAGAAGCTTGCAGTGTCAGCATTAGGTTATTAGCATTCGTGAATGAAACTGATGTTCTATTTCTACTATGACAAAAAGGTAAATGCTGGCTTCTGGGTGCATAATTCTAGTCAGGACCTGACAGTTTCTATAACTTAGATATGAGTTAACAATATTCTGTTGGCATAATTGTAACAAGGATCTTTATTGTTCATTCTAATAATAATGGGAGCTTTGATTCATCTCTGAAATTGAAATAGGTGGTTCCGAATCTCACAGTGCAGTCTACGGAAGGAGCAGCACAGTCTGCGATTCAGTACTTTGAGAACATGAGGAATTTTTTGGTGGCTGTTAAAGATATGAAGCTTTTGACTTTTGAAGCATCTGACTTGGAGAAGGTCTGAAATCTTCCCTAAATATACAATGTAGAAAGGTTTATGTGCACTGGAATTTGCTAATCAAGTTCTAGTTTTCCACATCTCTTCTAGTCCAAGTGTAATTCAGAGTTCAGACAATAACGGTGTAATTCTATCTTCTAACATCTGTTGCGCTTTATTTGCTGTCCTCTGCCTTTGATAGTCAAGCATTTTTGTGTTTGAAATCTTGGATACAGGGAGGCTCGTCGAGTAAGGTTGTAGATTGCATTCTCTGTTTGAAAGGATATTATGAATGGAAGCAGGCTGGTGGAATTGGTGTATGGAGATATGGAGGGCTTATTAAGATCGAATCATTCCAGAAGGGATCGCCATCTTCTCTGGTCGGCAGCGAAAGTGCTGATGAGTCTGTTGATGAATCTGAATCATCACAATATGAACAAGTATTAGAGTTTCTTCATCTTTCCAGTGAGGTCTCAATTGAAGAAACCAAAACTGCCAATGCTCTGGCCTTTCTTTTCGATCATTTTGGACTCAGACTTCTACAAGCTTACCTTCAGGAGATCAATGGGATTGAAGAGCTGCCTTTGAATGGAATGGTAGGTAAGACCCTTTCGAGTTTGTGTTACATATGTCTACAATTGTACTAAGCAGACCTGAGTACAAGGTACCTAATATATATGGGAATGAAATCCAACAATGGGAATCGAAAACTAGACAGTGTGTTGCCGCTCAATACTATCACTGAAAGAATTTGATATATGATTAAATGGGTGAAAAATCGCAGGTAATAGATACTTTGCTCAGAAAGGCAGTTAAAGATTTCTCAGCATTGCTTGTTTCTCAGGGCACACAGGTAATAAGAATTTCGGAGTCTCACTGAGTATTCTTTCCCAGTTCCATCTAAAAGTGATCTAAGATCAATATATTACTAATCCAGTGTTCCTGCAAAGTAATTTAGTCTCCTTTTACCACTACTTGCAGCTTGGACTATTTCTGAAGAAAATATTGAAGGGTGATATCGGTTCCCTATCAAAAAATGAATTCATAGAAGCCATTTCCCAATATCTTAGACAAAGAGCTAGTTTGGCTTCAAGTGATTTCTCCAAGTTTTGCATCTGTGGTGGCAAAAGAGAAACTATTCAGCATACTGTTAGTAGCTCTTCCGGTCACACGGAAGTAATTGATCTTCATCAGAAACAGCTTGAGGTTTGAATGTCAGCCCATCAGAAGTTTACTCCCTTGGTCTTTTTATCGACAACAATCTACTTATATTACATAATATGTTTTTGTTTATATTGACATGATTGTTACTTTCAGGATCTGAGATTTTATTACAAAGAAATGAGGCGACAAGTGAAACAAATTCAAGCAGATTGGGAAGAAGAAGTCAGCAGGCTTGGTCAGAATACTAAAATTTCTAATAATATTCAGTGAATTTTCCTTGTCTATTTAGAATGGTTTGTTAGGCCTTTAAACATTTTGATTTTGTGTCTCAGAACAACATATCAGGGATCTTGAAGTAGCATCATCTTCTTGTCACCAAGTTTTAGAGGAAAATCGCCAGCTTTACAATCAAGTACAAGACCTTAAAGGTGACCACTTCTTGTGATTTGTTCTAAGTAACTTAAAACTTTATGCATTTTATGACATCTCTTTTTTGAGCAGGAACAATCAGGGTCTATTGTAGAGTCAGACCCTTCTTGCGAGGGCAATCGAATGGGCAATCTACTGTGGACTACATTGGAGAAAATGGAAATATCATGATTGTTAATCCTCTTAAGAATGGGAAAGAAGCAAGAAAGGTGTTTTCCTTCAACAAAGTATTTGGAACGAATGTTACTCAAGGTACGATCTATTTCTTGTAGCTGCATTGTGAGATGGTGGTCGGTCTCACAAGGTTCTGTAACTCTTCACGGCGCAAACATTTGCGAATGGGCCTTTAAGAAGAATACAGGCAACATGCTTACTTGTTTTCCCACAGGTTTTCTTAAATATTAATGATTTTCATTTTCATTTGCAGACCAAATATATGCGGACACTCAACCATTGGTCCGGTCAGTTCTAGATGGCTATAATGTTTGCATCTTCGCATATGGACAAACCGGATCAGGGAAGACATATACAATGGTATGCCATTGATGTTTAGTTCTGAGCTAACAATATTTTCAGCAATATCAATTATGCAATTAAATGTTTTTGTTTGAATTTGACAGAGCGGCCCTGATTTGACTTCTGAACAAACATGGGGTGTGAACTATCGAGCTCTACGCGACTTATTTCAGATTTCAACGACAAGGGGAGATTTCATTAGGTATGAAGTTGGAGTTCAAATGGTAGAAATATATAATGAACAAGTGAGAGACCTGTTAGTCAGTGATGGATCCAACAGAAGATATCCTTCAAAATTGACTTTTACAGCATGATTATTGTTTATTAAAGTTTTATAAATTATCAGCTAAATTTCTTCATCGAGGAGTTGATTTTACCTTAACCATTCATACATTAGACATCCGTAACAATTCCCAGTTGAATGGGCTTAATGTACCTGACGCAAGCTGGATTCCAGTCTCAAGTACACAAGATGTTCTTGATCTAATGAAAATCGGTCAAAGAAATCGTGCTGTCGGTGCAACTGCTTTAAACGAGCGAAGCAGTCGATCTCATAGGTACGAACACATATTTCTAGCAGAATTTAAAATTCACTCTTCAAGTATTCATTGTAATGGTTCTTTTTTGCTGCAGTGTTTTGACAGTTCATGTCTATGGAAAAGAATTAGTTTCTGGATCAATTCTTAAAGGCTGCTTACACATGGTGGATTTAGCTGGAAGTGAAAGAGTGGATAAATCAGAAGCTGTTGGTGAGAGATTGAAAGAAGCTCAACATATTAATCGATCTCTCTCCGCTTTGGGAGATGTCATCTCTGCTCTTGCACAGAAGAGTCCACATGTTCCCTATAGAAACAGCAAGCTTACACAAGTTCTGCAGGATTCTTTAGGTGCTCATATGATCATAAGAAGCAAACTTATCCTTTCAAATATTTTTCCTACTAGTAACTTGTTATTGTTTCTCTCTATATTTAGGTGGGCATGCTAAAACACTAATGTTTGTACATATAAATCCTGAACTTAATTCTATTGGGGAGACAATTAGCACACTGAAGTTCGCTGAGAGAGTTGCATCCGTTGAACTTGGGGCAGCTAGATCGAACAAAGAAACTGGCGAAATCCGAGAGCTGAAAGAAGAGGTTTAATTTTCTTCTCTCATTTGTACATTAATTCTTTTCTCGGCTTATTTTAATTTTGGTGGAAATTCATTGTGATCATTTCTCCTTGTCTAGATATCAAACCTCAAAGAGGCATTGGAGAGGAAGGAAGCTGAAATCGAGCAAATCAAAGGTGGCAGCGCTAGAAGCACAGCAGAATCTCAAAGAACAAGAGCGGTTTCTCCTTTCTATGTGCCAAGATATGGTACAAGTGCCAGCTTAAAACCCGAGACATCTCATAGGCCAATTGATGACACTAGAAGCTCAGAGGTAAAACAAACAAGAGACTATTTCATTTGCTGCAATCTTTGAGTTGTTTCTATACTTAAGGAATATCCTGAAGGGTCGATTTTGATTTTCAGACTAGAAGTTGTTCTTCGGGTAAGCAAAGGAGATCAAGTTTTCCTTCTTCACTCACAGACAAGGAAACATTACCAAGGATTCCTTTCCTAGGCGAAGAGAGGTTAGCAAGCTCCGCAAAACCAAGATCACCATCCCCTCCTGTTAGGAGATCAACCTCAACAGATAGAGGAGCCCTCAGTAGAAGCAGGGTCAAGGAGAGAGTTGAGAATCAACCAGTTGCAAGAGTACCCTTTCCAGCTATAGTGCCTGTCAACAAATCCATAGCTGCAATTCCAGTGATCCCATCAGCAGATAACAGCTCAAAAGGTCCATATATAGGCTCACAAGAAGCGCTGAAGCAGGATAACATCTCCAAAGCATTCTATAACCTCCAAAAGGTTAGCACCAGGAAATTTTACCCGGAACACGAAGAGGAGCAGTTTAGGCAAGCTCTTAATACAAGACAAGGAGGCATGAAAAAAAGCAAAAATGAAAGCAAAGTTAAGGCGAAGCATCAAATGCCAGCAAAGTTCCACGAGGTTGATGTTGGGACAACAATGCTCTCTGACATAGATGCCGGTGAAAAGATAGAGGAGCCGCGAAAGAGTGACTCTTCTGAGCCAGAAAACGAGCGTTTGCTTCCCGTGTCTCCAACAATAGGTGCTTTAATGGTGAAGAAGCTTCAGATGAATTTCTCGAAGAACTCACAGAATCTTGAGCCAAGGTATGATTCAAACTGTTCTTTTTGAAGCCTTATCAGAGAGAAGTTTTTTCTTTCTTCTCCCGTGAATCTTGGTATATCTATCTATATGCTTGTGCTAACAATAGTAGAAATATTGCCAATGACGTGCAGAGTTGTTCAAGTTGTGGAACCCTTATTGGCTGGAAAACTTGAAAACAAACTTCCAAACAACATAACTCGTAATGCGAAAGAAGCCGGAAACACATCCATGCCTGAATTCAGGAGGAGTCGATCTACTCCTCGTGGAAAGTTTACGATCTTACCTTGAGACTAGACAGAATATAGCAATGAATATACTTCCACAAATATTATTTCCACATGTTGTATAGTGACTGTTCTTGTTTGGATACCTGGTTGCTTTCATCTTTCAAGAGATTTTAAGGCTGGTAGTCGACTGCCTTTCCACATATCCTAAACCATGGCAAGTTTTCCTGTAATTTACAAGTCATGGGTGCTATTGCTCAGCACTTGTGGATATATAGTTTCAATGTCTTCGGGTGATTACATGCGCTGATCATTCTATAACATCAAGGATTTTATCGGTGTGAATTCATGGATCACCGATTCTATATTAGTATGTGTCTGCAAATAAAAATACTTCTCGTGCGGATCTGATCATTACAGTGACAAAAACCCCCCAACTAGATTTGCCTGTTGCTATCCTTGCAACATGATGAGTAGTGGTACAAAGAAGCTCGAAAGCTAAAGGTGGAGATCTAAGAATTTTGAGTAATTAATTTTTAAGAGCTTGAGACAAACGCAAGAACACTTGAATTCCATGGTTTCAACGCTTTCATGTTCATATAAGGGCTTTGAGAAAGACCACTGTTTGAATGTTCTATTCAATGCTTGGCACATAGGCTGTGCTTGTTTTTGTGGAGGCAATGTATTTTTAAAAAAATTAATTTTTATTATTTACTTTTTAAATTATTTTGATACATTGTTGTGGTATTAAAAATATTTTTTTTTATTTTAAAAAAATATTTTAAAAAATAATCTCCAATCACTTAAAAAAAAAGGTGTGCTGTAGACTTGTGGGCTATTATTTAATTATTAAAATTTCATTGCGAAACATTAATTAGTGGCATGATTAAATTAATCGATCGAGTAAATGGCTAGTTTGATTGATTCTCAAGCAATCTCGAATATATATATTCTTTATAGTCTAATAAAAAAACTATAATTCCCTAGCTAGCTAGGTTCAATTTTCTATAACCAAACATTGAAAATAAAAATCATAATGGCAAATTTCTATAAATTAATATTCTTGTGATTATTAAAATTCATCAATTATATTATTTAAATTAATTAATACTTAAGTTGGCATCAAACAAAAATATTATTTATATCGCGCGAGATTATTAATTTATATAGATTAATTAAGCATTGATTTTTAAGGCCAAAGAATGCTAGTCCTTTCTATACCGGCCACTTTCTAGGGCTAGCACAAATCCACAGACAAATAAAGCTCGAAGAATATATGCAAAAAGGAAATATTCTTCCTTTATCAACAGAAAAGGAAAAACTGGGCACTCCCTGGCAAAAACACACTCCTGTACAGGAAAGATACCAAAACAGGAAAAACTTTCCCAACTAGTGAAGGTGTCTATATATATGTATGTGCTCATGAGATGCTGTGAAACCCACACCCTTCCTCCTCGCGCACACATATTTGGTGCCCCAGCTAGTGAAGGTACGTGTGTGTGTGTCAATGGAAGCCACCGCTGTTGCTCTCTGGGTTGAAAGAATTGCTTTCCTTTTGTTATCGTGCTTTACCAGCATCGAAAGTTGTGGCTTTGGCTGGGGGGCCGTGCTTGGTCTCTTGGCACTGTCTAACTTCCTGTTTAGGTGTGCCATGGAAGAAAAGGCTTCTGCAGTAAAGTTGAAGAAGCTCCACAAAAATCTCAAGAACTCTGACTCGAGGGTTAGTTCTCTTTTCTGATATTTGATTTTTACCGTACTTGAAAGTTATTTTAATGTGTATTTTTAATATCAAAATACATATTATATGGAAAAACTCAAGAGTAATTATGAGTTCTACTCTTAAAACTATCTACAAAATCTTTATAATAATTATTTGCTTGTTTAAATTTTGTTTCTTTTATGCAGTTCAGGTCCTTACTAACAATTTACTTTCTCTAGATCAATATCGAGCAATATTCTGATGTCAAGAGCAACACCAACGAAGAAAAGAAAGCAGTTGATGAGGATGGAGTGAACAACAGAGCTACCTCTGGTGAAGGAGGAGAGGACTTAACCATGAAGTCCAAACTCTTTGAAATATTGAAGAAAGCTACAAATAATTGTGATGCAGAAAAGCTTTCATACAAATGGCAGGAAATGGTGGTGAACAAAGTGGAGGATGAATTCAAGAAATACCGAGCCCTCGGTGATGAAGAACTGAGGAAAGCAAAAGGAGGATGCGAGGAAGAATTCAAGAAGAAGCTCAAAATCAAGGAGGACGAATTGGAAGCCAAGCATGACGAGGAGAGACGCAAATGGGAGAAAGAGAGGAAAATCTTGAAAGAAAAATATGAAATGATGCGATGGACATAGGCAGGTTACCGAGAATATTTCATGCCAAATCTTACACATAATATTTTATTCTTGCCCTAGTGCTCTAGGAAAAGTTGTGTAATGGCAGATTTTTACTCTATAGTATCTCCTAGCCATATTAATTAACAGTATTGGTGATTAACTACAGATTAATTTCTAATATAAATTAAAGAAGAAGATGATGATATTATGAATATTTTTTTCTTAATTATATCATAAGATTTATTATATGTATATGTTGTATAATGACAAGTTAATTTTAACTATATAGTATCTCCCAACCACACACATAATAGTATTGGGAAATTCTAATTTGATTTGCTAGCAATGTTATTATTGTTCAAAGCTTTAATTTGGCTATATTAATTAGTTTGGAATTAAGCTGGCAGAAATTGCTATTATTATTAATGAGTGTTTTACATGGTTTCATGGTATGCTCCAAAATATTTAGTTTATGTTTTTTTTTTTACACTAATGATAGTATGTAACATAAATCATAGCTTGATGCAAACTCTCTCATTTATATTTTTTTAAAAAAAACATTATAGTATAAAATTTCTAATTTCTAATTCCATATAATGGTTTTGAAAATTTTTTAATTTATATATCTCTACTATTAAAATAATGTTTAGTTTTTCAATTTTTTGGATAAATCAAATCTTATTTAGATTATTATTTTTATTTATTTGTTTTATAAACTTTTAATCTTATTAGAACCAAATGAGAATATTGGCTGACTATTAGAAAGTATATAGCAATGCGGTGCATGATATTTTTAAAAATACTTTTTAATTAAAAATATATTAAAATAATTTTTATTTTTTTATTCTTTTACATTAGCACATTAAGAATATCAAAAAATATCTAAAAAACATTAATTTAATATTTTTTAGATAAAAAATAAATTAAAAATCACTTTAAAAAATAAGTTTAACTACAAAAACAAACACTCTATTTATTT
>Ga0307517_10011016_pt1 | contig 12572 bp, 9 predicted proteins | sample 23_EM_MG_FD_194515 | JGI IMG/M metagenome (GOLD analysis project Ga0307517, IMG submission 194515) | Populus trichocarpa ectomycorrhiza microbial communities from riparian zone in the Pacific Northwest, United States - 23_EM | ecosystem: Host-associated > Plants > Roots > Unclassified | place...
GTAAAGCGGTTGTTCAAGGGAGTTCTTTTTTATAAGAATGAGAGGTACTCGCTCTTAGACTTCCACTTCCACGGCTAAGCCGTCAAGAGAGTTCTATTTTTTCTAAAGAATTCAAGCAATTCGGAGAAGTTCAAGCCTGTGTGAAGACAGATCCATAGATTCCAATCTGCCTTCGTTGCTTTAGGGTAAACACAGCAAGTCACTTAACCAGTTGATCTTAGCTAACACCCTTTTCTTGGATGGATTTCTTCTCTTCTTTTTTGAGGAAGAAACTTGGTCTGCCCTAATCTGATAAAATAACAGGAGAAAATGCTGACAAATTTCTCATTCCAATCATGGCAAAATTGCAGTGATGGTATACCTTGTATGCGCAGCAAGAGGAGACAATAGGGAAAGACAGATTCATAAATACCAACTGACTTAGCTGCTTGGAGATAAATACAATAGGTACTGCTTTATGATATTGTACAGAGGTCAAAACAAAACTAGGGGACTAAGGGATTCATAGTTCAAAGAAACAAAAGAATTTAAGAGATTAGAAAGCTAATCCAAAGGATCAAAAAAGAAAGAAAAAAGGCTTGACAGAACATGATGCATACAACAAAGGGTGGAAATAAAGATATAAACAGTTGAAGGTGGAAAAACTAAGTAACTAGATGAGAATCTGGAGAGTTTCTGAAGATGGCAACTGCTTAAGCACCATTCCCCCTCTCACTCTGAATCATCCAGCAACTGGCATTCTCACAGTCCATCACCCTCAACTTGTTCAAAAAGGCTCTATGTTCTAGTTAAGGGAAATTATGACTGACTGATGAGGCTAACTACAGGCAAAGGCGGATTCTTTGCTCTTCCCTCTCTTCACCGGTTATTGTTGAGGATTGGCTGTCTCTTTCTGCAATTCGTTTCTTGTAAGGCACAAACCCTTTCGGACACTTTTCATTGATCACTTTTGATCCAGATGAGGCTGATTTCCTGGTTAGCTTAAGCTCAAAAATTGGGGATAGCTCTTTTTCCTCGTAAGAAAATTGTTGACTTTCGGTCTCAGCATCCATGTTTTTATCTACGTTTTCCCCTTCACTCACTAATCCAGAGTTGGAGCCAGTCCAAGATACTTCCTTTGGAATCTCTTTATCTTGGACTTCATCTCCTTTTGAATCTAAATTTTCTATTGCGGGCTCTTTCTTGTGAAATGGTATGCAAGGAAATGGCATGGCTCCATAAAGAGTCCACCAAGGCAGAGGAGCAGAGTCATTTTGTGCAGGACTTGAGTTTTCCTTTTGAAATTTCTTGTAACATAATGCTCCATGAGATCCATGTGGCAAAGGACTCCAAGTGGATTCCCCATTCCTGAACGGAAATTCTGCGGCCACATTGTTCAGTGTTAATGGTCGCACAAGTTTTTCTTCTGCAGCGTCTGGTGTAGACAATTTAGAAGTTCCCATGTTTGGAGAAGATGGTTTATGCCATTCTGTGACTAATACTGTCCTTCCAAAGAGCTTCAGACTCCGAGTTGATGTTTCCTCAACAACAGGTTCGTCAGAAGACACATTTTCTTCGGGAGAGGAGTCAAGTTTCTCGACCTTCAAGCAAACAGGAAAAAACATTTAGGACAACCTGAGAACTTTTAAGACATCGGAAGCAGAGTAAAATTGTGATTTGTTATAGGAGTAAGCCAATACCTTGGGAAATTGCTCATCAGGAACTGAACTAGCAGTTGCTGGTGATGGAGATCCATCCTCTTCAGGAGAGGAATCAGCATGATGAACACCACCAGCAAATGAAACTGGCGATAAGCTGTGGTTTGGTGTGTCTGAATCAGTGGAACCGAGGGCATCTGAACCAACTGCAGACAATACTGATGTTGGAGATTGGTTTTCCTGTTCTGAAATGGAAAAATTTGGAGAAGAAGACCTTAGTGACTTCTCAGGAATAAGGAGCTCTTTTTCTAGAGGATGTGCCAATTTGCGGGGGTAAGGATGCATAGGTTTTCGCTTTGGTCTAGGAGGAGGAATTTCAATTGGTTCCACTGAGCTAGTGTTGCTGCCACCAGACTCACGCACAACCTACCCCGAATAAAAATACATTGTAAGAGCAACATCAAGCATGAAAAATGAACCCATCGAAGATCATTCACACTCCTCGGGTTCGTCAAAAATCCAACCTGCTTTAATTGAGGGTATTTATATATTATGGTAGAGAGCAGATGCTGGAATAAGAGCAGTAAACCTTAGAGAAGAATTTCTGAGCATGGCTTCGAATCTGAACCGCAGTCTTTGTGCCAACATGCTCTGTCAAATGAAACACGCAATGATTTAGATTCACAAGTCAAAGAACAAATTAACTTAATTAAGAACCTTGACAATCAATTATACCTTCAATCCGTCTCCAAGCGCGACCATAAAGCTTTAGAGCTTCAAGGAACTTCTTATGCTCTTCCTCTGTCCATCTTTCTCTTTGCTTCGTGATGGTGTATGGTTTCCTCGCCTGATTAAAAAAACATCCATAGGATGGGTATCAAGAGATAATTGTGGAGAGTTATATCAATCACAATTCACATCCGACATGTTAAGAATAAAACCTTGGGAGAGTAATCACTCCCACAAGAGAATTGCTCCTTTAGTTGCTGCCCAGATGCATTATTTAGTGGAGCACTCAGTGAAATTCCATTGCCTGCTGGGAGAACCAGATTCAGTCGAGTCCCTCCACACTGATCCTGCATCAAATATGGGAAACAAAGACATCAGAAAGGTATCCCAGCTTCCACCATTACCAGTGCTAGCACGCAACTCTGTATGAAGGACACACGATTATTTTAACTTGCAGAAAATTCAATATCCATTAAAATTCATTAATTGAGCAGCTACAATAAAATTCAACAAATCAAGATCCAAATGAGTATCGTACTTCATAAATCTAACTAAAACACAATTAAAATAACAGTTACAATGTGCTTATGCTCCTTTATCTTGCAAGACCAAAAAAGGCAAGGAATCGAATTTATAAATAATGAATGTTCACCAAAGCAGAAACTACCTGAAACTTGAATATCAAATTCCCAAAAACAACTACACTCATAAAGAAACTTGCTCGTGTAACTATATAGACAGACAAAAGACAGCTCAACATCAACAAGAATATATCATCATAAATTTTGCCACTTGCCACAGATAGTCACCTTTTCGACCAGACAACTTCTTACCACATGAATATTATAACTCTTTGTGTCAAGAATAAGACTTTTAACACAAGTCTTCATTATATGGTCTCCCTTTTAGATCCATCTTTCCTTAATTACAGTAAGTCAATTCTTGCAAACAACCACAACCACAACAATAACAAACAAAAAAATTCATCATACCCCTTTGAGTTACAAAATTTATAAATTAAGGGCACTGATCCAAAAAATAAAATCAAATAAAGTTCATTCTCATACCTGAATAGCCATAGCCGAAAAAACCGTTCAAAAAATCGTAGTAAAAGAAACTCTTATTGTACCCTTCTTGATGATATCTTCCTCAAACTCATAACCCAACATAATAATTCCAATAAAATATTTATCTGTCTCTCAACTTTCACTTGCTCTCTGACAAAACAAAAAAAACCTGACCTGACCCTTCAAAGCAATGAAGTCATACCTTGGTACTCGAACAAAAACCATCTACAAAAACCTAGAGAGATTGAAACTTTTGGCTTCAACCAAGCTAAAAAAGGAAAACCCAGAAGAACTAAACAAGCAACAGAAGGAGAAGTGAAGAAACAGAAAGAGAAAAGAAGGAAGACAGAGAGAGAAAGAGAGAAAGAGAGAGAGAGAGGCGTGTGAGTCTGTATGTCTATTTGGCTTGTGATGGAAAAACAAAAAAGGAAGAGAAAAATAAGAGAGGAAAGGAAAGGATGCCACGTCAGAAGTGATTTTTTATTCTTTGTTTTTTTAAGATAGAAAGCTCGAGAATTCAATGGAATCTTGTGGCTCGCGTCAAAAGAGCAGCAGAACACGTGGCATTTTATTTTTTATATTTTTTGCATCTTCCCTTTTTATTAGGCAAGCATGTTTAATTTGCTGGAGAGAAAAATGGAGGCAATTTTTTTTATGTTTTTATAGATAAATAAGTAAATAAATATAGAAGTTAGATATTGTAAAAATCATAGACGGAGAAGGTACAGATATATCCTAGGGTGGACCTCTAGCATGTGTTATAGGTGTCATGTCATTTCTATGCTCAAGATTTTATTCTATATTCTATATGACATCATTCTTAAATTTTCGTTGCATATCTGTATTTATATTTTTTTAATTAAATATATTTATATTTTTTTATTTTTAAAAACTATTTTAATAATATCTAATTTCTCTTATTTTTTTTCAGTTTTATTGAGACAAATATTAGGAGTTAGCCTTGTTCAAGGCAGCTTAATTTCTTATTAATTTATTCTAATTAATTGAATTGTTTTCACGAAAGACAATTTGTAGGCAATTCATGGACGAGTTTTCAAAAGCTCCAACTGTCTCCCATCTTTTTATTTCACTAAAAGTCTTTATAATATCATTCGGTGGTATTTGTCGGAGTAATAATAATTTTTTAAAGTATTTTTTATTTAAAAATATATTAAAATAATATTTTTTATTTTTAAAAATTATTTTTTATATAAGTACATAAAAAAACTTAAAAACATAAAAAAATAATTTTTTGAAAATTTAAATTTTAATTAAAAAAAACAGGCTAAACACTTTGAAATTTGAACCGCCCAGCCAATTACACACTTCTTCGTATTTCCACCTCATCACTGGAAAGTGTAAGAAGCATAACTTTATTGATCTTTCATGAACACTGGAAAGTCCCACGAAAAGGAAGGAGTAGGGACCACAAGCCCGTCTACTACTCGTCTAAATTGGCGAGCACATTACCTGTCATTCGTACCTCTCGTAGCCAGTGGAAAGTGATTGCTAGAGACGTTGAATTCATAATTATCTATGCATAGATATTTATTTTATATATAAAAAAAATTGTTAACACTCAAATATTGAGTGAAATTATTTCCAAGGCTGTCAATTCAAGGTTCAAATCTTGAAATAAATCGAGAAAAATAAGTTGAGGATGTAAGAATACCATCAAAATAAATAAATAAATAAATATCATTTTAATTATTTTAAAAAACAAATTATCTTTTAAATAGATTCAGCTTTTTTATAAATGAAGTAATATCTTAATTTTTTTAAAATAATCTTGAGTTTGAATTATTTTTTTCTTACAATTATAAAAATAGAAATTCAACTCAATATTCTCAGAGAATTCGTTTGATTATTGATTTATCTAGTTTTATAGCTTTAAAAACCAAGCTTTAATATAAATAAATAGATTTATAATTATGATGGATGTAAGAATCGTGATAATGGTAATAAAATCCAGATGTAATAAAAAAAAAAAAACTCAATCATGACTTGAAGAACCTGGATAAATATATATATATATAAATGCACAATATAGTCATTAAAAATTAAAAAATATATATATTAAAAGAAATATAAATTGATAACGAGGGTGACCGAGAGAAAGAGAAGGTAGGCCTAGAGTTGTGGATTAGAAAAAGGTCAGGTGACTTTCCTCTGCACTTTTGGCCACGTAAGCACCACCACTGGCCGCCCTTGCTTGTAAACACTGACACGTGTATTTTTCTAAAATAAATAAGAGAGAGAGTGAGAGAGAGAACAAAAAGGGATAAACATCATTGCTAGCCACTCATTTTTATTATTAATCTTCAATTTTTATTCTCACAAATCTCTGGCCACATGTTTTGTTTTCTTTGGGTTACGAGAGTTTCTTGGTGGGAGGAAATGATTAGAAGAGGATGATCTCATTTTAAGTGTTGTGTGAACTTTTTGCCTTTTTCAACCATACATCTATCATGATATCATATGATAATATGATTCAGGAAAATGCAAAAGGTACAGCTGTCAGCCTTCATCTGGGGACTGACTGCAAGTCAACTAATCATATCAATAAATTAACTCGAGTTTTTTACTTTAAATTTCATTATTTTTTGAAAAAATTATTTGATTTTAACCTAAATAAAACTTGGTTAGATAAACTTGTTGGGTTATTTAAATTTAATCATGCTAATATCAAAATTCATTCAATTTAAAACTTAAATTAAAATATAAATTCATCGATCAACCTGATTATTGAAGATATTTCTTTCTAATTCTTTCTACCACAAATGTTAAAAAATTGTTATCGTGTATAGTAATAATATGAGTATATTTGATATTGTGATAGAGTTACGGTTTAAAGTACTTTTCGTTTAGAAATATATTAAAATAAAAAAAAATTTATTTTTTAAAAATTATTTTTGATATTAGCATATTAAAATGATCTGAGAAATATAAAAATAATATTTTTTTATAAAAACAAATTTAAAATTTAAAATAACACGGTTTACATTTTTAAACAGGCTCGGTGCTTTTCAATAATATTTTTCATTCAAAAAGTATATATAAAAAATAAATTTAATAATTTTTAAAATAATAAATAATTTAAAAAACAAAACTAGAACATTTGCAAAGCAGGCAGATCTTGTGCAACATGTTAGCCATCACCATTTTTGCTTGTTGCCCTGGATCTTTCAACATCTTGTCTTTGGTTGGGTGGCTGTGTGGTGGTGGTGGTGGTGGTGGTTGGTGGGTCAGGTGGGGTCATCTTGGTTTGCATATAATTGTGACGTCGTGTATGGCCATTCATCATGAATCTGTGGCTTCCAATATATCTCTTCAGCGGATTGCTGTGATCGTCAAATTTTCACATTTTCCTTTATTGAGTTTTGACTTCTTTTTCTTCTTCTGCTTTTTCTTTATTATTTTTAAGTTTTTTCTTTTATATACTATAAAATCTGGAAAATCACACTTTTTATATCAAGATCTTGACTAGGGCCCTTTTATTTTATAAAAAGTGATCTTAAAAAAATTATTTTTAAATTTTTTGGTTTTTGTTTACTATTAAAAAAATTAATTAACAAAAAATATTTTCCGGTAAAAAAAATTATAGTTTGATTTTCAGTAAAATATTTTTCTTTTATTTTATAAGGAAAACAACTTCTATAAATTACAAAAATTCAAAAATATATTGTTATTTATTGATTATATCAAGTGTGACATCAATTTGTTTTATTGATATATATTTTGTTTTGAATTATTTTTTCTTAAATTTACTCTCTTAAACTTTGATTTAATTTAATTTCTATATCAATTCTGGTTTTCATTATATTGATTGTTATTTATTTTTCTCTTGTTATTTTCTTAAAAAGATTTATCTATCAGATTTGATTTCTATTTTTATTACTATTTATTTTATTTAAAATAATTTATGAAATTAATTTTTTTTAATTTCATCATCTTTGAATTTTTTTTATTGGATTTGATCTTTATTCTTTTTATTGCTATTTGTTTTATTTGAAATAATTTATAAAATTAAAATTTTTTTATTTCATCATTCTTCAACTTTTTTATTTGTTAGATTTTATTTCCATTCTCTTAATACACTTAAAAAAAATAAAAATAAAACATCAATAAGTTAATTTTTAACTCATTTTTCATGATATATCAAAACACCGGAAAATATTTTTCAACTCATTTTTCATACCAGTACCAAATATCATAAATAATTTATTTTTCATGAAAACTATTTTTTAAAAGAAAAATTACTTTCCAACAAATAAACAAAACTCTAGATAAAACTATTAATTACCTAGTTCATATCTAGATTTTTAAATTTTTTTCACTTTTTTTCACATGAAAAAACATCAGTCAAGTTCATATGCTATAAGAGCCCACGGTTTTATACAAATGAAAAGATTACAACACAAAACCTGCATTTAATTAGTATAAATACATATATGAAAAGACGAAATACGTTTGAACGAGGAAATAAAGGTAAATATATTAAATAAATCTATTTCTAGAAAAAATTTAAAGTGAATTTTATATTTTTAAAATAGTAAATACATATCTACTATGTTATCTTTTTCATCACAAAACAGTAAACAAACAACATTTGAATACTGAAAAAGTTTAAATATAATTAAAAAAACAAAAAAAATAAAAAATTATATAAAAAAAAATTGGAGATCGATTATAGCCTTGTTATAAAAAGCAAAAGAGAAAAAAATAAAATAAAAAACAAGAATCGACATCAAATGTAATAGCTCATTTCCTTTTCTTTAATTTGGACGGGCCCCTTCTTTTCTCTTCCACTCCTCCTTCATGTTATCCTTATATATTTGCCTCAGCAAGGACAGACATTGTTATCATGGATATTAGCCACAAGAGTTGAGAATCTCCTAGGTGAAGGGGACAGCTCAAAGTTCCACACAAGGGGCAGATATTGGAATGAATGCTCGTGTTTTTCGAGCTGTTCCTCGTAATACTACCAGCCAGACCTGAAACATCACCGATTACCATGAATGTTTAAAATAACTGATTAATTAAGAAAATTGAAAAAACTAAAGAAAAATTAATTAAAAAAACCGAATTAAAATGAAAAACTGATTAAACTAATTTTTAAAAACATAAATTTTAACAGGTCCGGTCCGGTTTTGGTTTTGAACAAGAAACCGGACCAAACTGAACCGGATCCATTAAACAATTATGATATAAATAGTTAAGTGAACCTAACCGGCTAACCCTTCCTCCCTGTGCATCTCATCTCACAAAAAGTTGTCTCTTTCTCAGATAAATTCTCAATCTTTCTCTCAATTAATTCTCAATCTTCCTTTCCCAATTTCTGCACTTTCCCAGTTTCTCCACTTTTCCAGTTTCTACATTGTCATCTGTGTTTAAGCGTTTAACAAGCAAAGCCCTGGCTTTCTCTGCTTGGTTCGACTTGATAGTGGATGTATGAGATATGTATATAGAGAGGTTTGGTTTAGATGTGTTTCTTGGCTTTAGGGATCACAAACATTTGAATTGTGCTTCTGGTTCAAGAAACCCCAATTGTTGTTGTTCAAGTTCATAGGAGCAAAGGTGAAAATCCAGCCAGGTTTCCCTAAACAAGCCCATCACCCCTTGATATACTCCTGAGCGACGGCAGTGCTGGCCTCGAAGGAAGCGGGGAGATCATGGACAGCGTGTGAAGCGACATCGCGGATAATGGCGGATTTATTTTTCAAGCCGGATCCGAATTCTTCTAGGTCTTTCTTGTAGATTTCGATGACGGATTTAGATTTGGTTGCTAAGGTTTGGATGAGAGAGCCAAAGGACCAGGTGGAGTTTTGGGTTGGCAGGTCAGGGTTTGGGTTTAGGTTTCCTGGTTTTTTGCCAAGAAAACCGGATATAACCGAACCAGACCGGTTCAGTTTGAACCGGTTTTCGGTCCCATTCGGTTTATATTTCACAAAATTAATGTAATTCGATTCGGTTGGTTTTTTGAGTCTAAACCAAATCGAACCGAACCATGAACACCCCTACCAGATACAGATAAAACTAAAGGTTTGTTTATTTTTTGGTTCAAATACTTCTTTAAAATGATTTTTAAACTTTTTTAAATTAATGTTTCTTATTTTTTTTTTTTAAGATTTTGATTAAAAAAAATTATTTTTTTATTCTTTACACTTGACTTATTTATACCATTCTTTTTTGTTTTTATTTTTATTATTTTGTAATTTGTGTTTTGTAATGTTTTATTTTTCTTTACACTTTTTTTTAAAACAATTATCATACAAATACTAAAAGAAAATGATGTTTTGTTATAGCAATTATAACATTGTTCTATTTTCTATTACATTAAAAATTAACTTAAGATCTTAAAAGTTTTTATTAACATATATGATTTTCATTTTATTTTATTATATGTAGGCATCGACTTTTTTATTCATAATTATATTTTTTTTCTTGATATTAAAAAACATGTTAATAACACCTATACATCCATTCTTTTGTGTTAGAAAAACAATTATTCGACCCGCAACAAGGCAAGTCGAATAAACACGTTAACATATTTTTTTCATTTTTATTGGCACAAATGGTTCTTAGTTTATTTAATTCAATGCAAGCATATACTTTTTTATTTATGATTAGAATTTTCTTTTCATATTATAAAAAACATGTTGGAAAAGCCTACAAATTCATTTTTAACCAAAAAAATATCCGACCTACGGCAAAGCGCTGGTCAAATAACTTAGTGTTTAGCTATATATTAGGTAACCTTTGGTTACTGTACTGGGACAGAAGAGATGGAGATAGAGAAGACGGGGGGGAAATTATGCTTGGTAGTAATGTACATAACAAAATAACTGTCTCTATATCCTGTTTGGTTATGATGAACAAGACAGGATAAAATATAAACATATATATTCTACCCTTAATATATATTGTTATTAAACTTACATATTTTAAAAATAATTAGATATTAATTTTTTTTACTTACTTTAATTTATATTAAGTGTTAAAATTAATTATGCTATAGTAACCCTAGTTACAAAACCAAGACTGCCTGACTGATTAACTTGGAATCGGGTTGACTCAAGGCTTGAACTGACCCGAGTTTAAGAAAAAATAAAGGAATGACTTAACTTAACCTAGTCAAAAACTCAGGTCAACCAATGGTACAACACATGTAAAAAACTTGTTGACTTTTTTTAAAAAAAAAATCAAAACAAAGTTACTTTGATTATTTTTTAAAATAAATGGGTTAACCGGGTTGACTCTCCCAACTTGTGACTTAAACTTTACCCCGGGTTGACTCCCAAGTCAGGTTTTAAAAATATGATAATAATCACTTTTATCCATACATTGTCTCGGTTGATCCTCAAGCCAAGTTTTAAAACTTTGATAACAACAACTTTTATCCTCGCATTGGCTTGGGTCAACCCGGGTTGACCCTTATGATCCATAACCCGGGGCTTGCACCGGGTTGGCCCCCGAATAGAGTTTTAAAATTATAATAATAACTATTTTTATTTTTATACTGACTCAGGTAAACTCAGGTTGACCCTCTTAACACGTGACTTGAGCCTTGCTTCAGGCTGACTCCCGAATCGGGTTTTAAAATTATGATAACAACTACTTTTATTTTTATACTAACTCGAGTCAATCCGGCCTGTGACCCAAGCCTCGACTAGTGACCTAAGTTTTACCTAGGATCGATCCTCTAAATTGGGTTTTAAAACTATGATAATTATTATTTTTATACTTACAGGTCTTACTTGGATAATTTTGAAATTGAGATTTTTTTACAATGATATTTTAGAAATAAAAAATAATAAATATTGTTTCTGTAGACATGTCTCCTTTGTACTTTCTATTTTTTAAGTACAGAAATTCACTTTAAAATTATCCCCGAGAGAGATTTATTTTTATGTCTTTGTCCCTGTGTTTGTGTTTGTCTCTGTCTCTTCAACCAAACATATTTTTATCTTTACTGTCTTTATCTCTTTTGTCCCAGGACAGTAACCAAACATTATCTTAGAATTGTGATAAATTCATTATTCTTATGGATAATATATGTTTTTATTTTTTATATTGACTATTAAATATTACATTGTGATTACTAAAAAAATATATAGTTTTTTTTTAATTGAGAGACTCCAAAGGAAACGAAGAAAAAAAATCCTATCACCTCAAACATGATAAATATTACAGTGTTTATAGAAATAATTGAGTTGGTTTCGTTCTATACTTGTATCCAATCTAATTTTTAATATTTTATAAAATATAAATTTAATTTATTTAATTTTTTTTATATCCAAGCAGATTAGATTAAATTCTTTATAAATAATACAGATATCTATGGGTTTAGACACATAAATTTTCATATATATTTTTATGATACTAAAAAAACAATATAGAAGAAGATAACATCCATAAAATACATATATTAGATACAAATACAGCAATCATTCCATCTTCAAAATGCACGTGAGTGCTTCTTGCGCTTAGTTTGCATAAGCAGAAAATGATATCTCCATGAGATCAACACAAGAAGAATTCCAGTCCATCGTTCTCAGGTCCATCCAATACCTTGGAAACATGAATATTGATCTTCACATTTTCCATTTCTTGGTTCAAATTAATTAAATATAATAAATTCTTCACTTTCCAATGTGAATATCTTCATCTACATGCCTCATTAGACATTCGCCATGCATGTATAAAAGGCTACTAACCTACTAGCTATGGAATATAATTAACCAAATAATTGTTACCTTTGAGAAATTATAAGGATCATGTTGCAACAATTGAACTTTAACGGGCGAATTAAACTATATACTAAAAACTAAAGAACTAAAATGCATGGAACACAACAAAGATTACATGAATACACACACACTAGGACTAGGGTTACTTGGAGTGGCTTACACGGGTTTTAAAAATCTCAACATGCATCCGACCTATAATATCTATTTATTAAGTGTTAAAGTTATGTTTTATTAATTCATATTAATGTGAGATTCAGTTTTTATAGGAACTTTAATTTGGTCTAATAAATTAACTCTCAAATTAATATTTTCTAAATTAATGGCATGAGAGTTATATCAATAGGAGTTTAATGGGTCTTGTTGTATAAATATAAACTTTCATTCCTTAG
>Ga0307517_10011017_pt1 | contig 12572 bp, 11 predicted proteins | sample 23_EM_MG_FD_194515 | JGI IMG/M metagenome (GOLD analysis project Ga0307517, IMG submission 194515) | Populus trichocarpa ectomycorrhiza microbial communities from riparian zone in the Pacific Northwest, United States - 23_EM | ecosystem: Host-associated > Plants > Roots > Unclassified | place...
GAGATAAATGAGCCGACTTGATATTTTGGCATATAACTACAAAGAATAGTTTGCGGATTTTTCTTTTTTCGTATCCGAGAGGATTCTTGAATCATAGGATTAAGAAATTTCTATTGCACATATCCGTTTCGACTAGTATTTGGGTGTTTCTGTTTGAGCTGTACGAGATGAAATTATCATATACGGTTCTCGGAGGCCCCAGCTATGCTCCACTGTTCATCCACATTTTCTTCGAACAGTGGAGCCATGGTCTACTGTTCACGTGAACAGTGGAGCATAGCTCAACTGTTCATCCATTTTTTTTCTATGAATAGTGAAATTGGTCCGATTCAAAGCTAAAAATGTATTGAACTGGGTCCAATCCAACAAAATAATTTTTTTTATTTTTAATTGTGTTTTATTCAAAAAAGTAGCGTTAAACATTATTCAAATGACTACATAAATTAGACAGAGATCGCTTGACGACGCCGCATTTACAGAATTTGATCGCAATCTCAATTTCATACGTGATGGAATTGTAGGTAGTTTAATGGAACAATAAAAAATATTTTAAATAAAATATTATTTATTTCATGATGTAATAACAATAGTTAAATCTACAATATTAAAATTAAAAATCATCAATATTAATATATATATTTTAAAATTATTTTATAACCTCAATTTCAAAAGCATTCTTAACCAAACACATTAAACTATTTTTTGTTTAACCTCAATTTCAACCACAGTTTTAACCAAACACTTATTTTTTCAAATCAACCTTAACTAAAAATACTTTTTATAAAATACTTTTTTTAAAATTACAATCACAAAAACTACCACAATACCAAACATACTGAAATCTTCATCCAAAAAGCACTCTAAGGACAGTCAAAGTTGTTCTCAAGGTAGTCTCCAAATCGATGTTGAACACTACAAAAAGCACCCAAAGTCGGTGTTTTTGGCAAACACCAAATATTGACTTGTCGGCAAAGGATTTAAACCTTCACAAGTTTGAAAAATCAGAGGATTATTTATTTATTTATTTTTGTAGATATTTATTTTAAAAAAATTATAGTCAAACCTTTCCATATATACAAAATCATTATTTGTCACTCTTTCATGTTTGTGTTATGCCAAGCACAAAATCTGTTTGTACAAACAAGTTTAAGTGATGATAGTACTTAACTAGAAGTGATATAGAGATTGGTGGGGATACGAAAATAGTTGTTTTTTAAAATATTTTTTTATTTATAAATATATTAAAATAATATATTTTAAAAATTATTTTTAATATCAATATAATCTAAAAATATAAAAAATAATTCTAAATAAAAAAATATAAACTTTCAAAAAACATTATTCCAAACACGTTCCCCTCGTTGGACTTGAAATTAGAGTTTTTTAACTCGGTCTTGTCTAAGGTCCAGGTTCCTGGTTTTTACCAGGTCATCGAGTTTTGACCAGATCACCCAGGTCAATTCTGATTTTTTTAAATAATCAAAATGACATCGTTTTAGTAAAAAGATAAAAGTCAACGGGTTGCAGTCAGGTTTTATCGAATTAACTGGATCGCCGGATCAGCCTGGGTTTTGACTTTTCATATTTTTTCTTAAATCCAATCTCGGGTAGTCAAGTCTCGGACCGGGTCGGGTTTCAAAACTATGCTTGAAATACAACTATGTAACGGATAGAAATCCTATCAAAGTTACTAAAATGGAGATAATTCAGATCAAAATGCACGTTAAAGTAGTTTGGAAAGTTACATTAGATCATATGTTGTTGATATGAGGATGAACACCATTCTTTTTTATTTTTGGGTACTTTTTAACAAGTAAGGTCACAAGTATTCCGTTGAAGATACACATTCATGTGGGTCAGCAAGGATGCACTTAAATCAATATCAATGTATATATTTATCTCTTTTTCTTATTTCCACGTAATCGGCTTCTACGCCAAACTCAATAAATTTTCATGCCTTAAAACTGTGAAAATCAAGTTCTATATAATGTTCTCTGTCCCAAGCAATCTTTTCTCGTATAAATTTTGTAAATTCATGAATTACTTTACCTTCATAATAAATTGAAATATGTTATTTTGGACATAGTTTTTAGATCCGGCCCGGTCCAAGACCCGGGTTCCGGGTTTTGACTGGGTCACCGGGTCACCCAAATCAATTTTTTTAAAAAATCAAAACGACGTCGTTTTAGTAAAAACAAAACAAAAGTCAACGGGTTGCAACCGGGTTTTTAACCGGATCTTGCCGGGTCAACCTGCTAGGTCACATCAGGTTTTTCCTTCCATGTTTTTTTTTTCAACCCAGCCCGGTTCCAATCTCGGGTCTCAAATCAACCCGCCAAGCCGGATTTTAAAACTATAATTTTAAAGCTATATAAATTGTGAAGTGATCTACATTCTCCAACTAACTAAGAGCAGGGTATAATATTTCAGGATTTCAAATTCTAGATTCAACAATCACATATAGCTCTTTTCCACCAATCTTAGCTCATAATCTACAAATTTAATTTGGATAAATGGCATATCAAATCAAAAACCTTATAAAGTATAACAAAAAAGTTTTAACAATTATGACTTGTTTGATATCGCGGTCCAATTGAATTTTTAAAAATTATTTTTTTTGTATTTTTAAATTGTTTTGATGTGATGTTATTAAAAATAAATTTTATAAATATATTATTTTAATGTATTTTGAAGCAAAATTATAGTCCAACTGTGTTGTTGAAAATTTTTAAAAATTATTTTTGATTATTTTACATTTGATAATATCAAAAATAATATTTTAATATAAAAAATAAATAACATTTTAAAAATAAACTTTCCACCACTGATGCAGCCTACTTCCGCTTACTTTAGCTCATAAACTACAAATCTATTTTGGATAAATGAAAGGCCTCATATCGTATTATAAAAAAAGTACAAATTTCAAACTAGAAGCCAGATTCTGGCTATCTAAGTTGTCTAATCATTCATTTTTCAAAAGCTTAATTTTGTCTTAACTTTCAAAATGTTTATTCAAATCATGCAAGACCACTTTCACTGGCTTCCTAATGATCTAAAGGTTCTATTGATATAGATTTTATTCATTGAAAGTGGCTAAAGATCCCAATTAATAAGCCTGAATCCCTAAGTTTTAATAAAAAAAAAAACCCTATTATGCATGCAATATGCTAATTAAAATCAGGAGTAAAGACTCACCTGAAAACTGATTAGAGGCAAGGCTTGGCGCAAGTTCAATCCTACAGTTTTTCTATTTAGGAACCATGGATGGGCTGGTGAGTGAAGGTTTGAACGAGTTTTATTATCATCAAATTGATTAATCGATGAACATTCACTTGACCGGAAATTGATATGATTTAGAGGAAAATCATTGACGGGGACTTTGCAATTTTTCTTTGGCATTCATCAATGGGAACGCACTTGACTTTCATGATCTTTCTAAGGCGTTTTCACCAATGGGAATGCACTTAAATTCTCTTTATCTTCTGTTAGGGAGCTCCGAGGGCTCTAATACTCCTGGATACAGCTTGATGCAAGATAAGCTTGGACAGTTCCTTATAAACACAACATGCTCTGGTTCAAGACTTGAGAATTTCTAACCCACAGCATTCGGATCGCATTTCCATTTATTCAATTCAAGCCTATTGTATTTAACTCAAGGCAATACAAGTCAGAGGTCCTTATAATCTGCGCACTGTGTACACTACCAGTGTTGTGTGCATATTGGCGCTGGAGCTGTGTTAAAAGTCCTATCCAAGCTGTTGAATGAAAAGATAATGCGTGTGGATTGCCTCAGTATATATTTTCTACAAAGGATGAATGAAACATGCATATGCAGTCAAATTCGTAATAATCGATAATATTCTATATATATCAGCTGCATCGCTTGTAAGAGTGTCTTCTACATCAGTCATCATAGGAGGAATGAGGAGCAGCAGTACATCCTGGATCAAAGGGATCTTCAGACCCACAGCAATGCCAATATTGAAAAACTTGGCCAGAATCAGGAGTACTCATAGTGCCTCCAGTGTATACACTCTCAAACTTCCTCTTTGTTTCCCCTGGGAAAAAGAAAAATAGTTTGGAACAAGTTGACAATAATAGAAAGCATGTTTTCAAGAGGTAAACAAAGCTCTGAGGACATTATATGCTGAAAAACTTCCAACTCGATTCTCTCCATGCCAACAATCTGATGGAAAAAGTTGAAGCATTGTTTGGCAATGATAACAGAAGCAATGGAACTTGTAATTGATTGTAACAGCATAAAGTGTCCATGCATGGAATCTCCCCATGTTATGGCCAAGGAGTAAGGTTTGGCAGGAGAGATTCACAATGCTTACCTTTCTAGTTATTTCTACTCAGGCCCTCATATTCTCCTTCAGATGGGTTAAGGTTATTTTCCTGATTACAATTGTTAGGAAACACTAAGAAAAACATCCCCTAATCATGATCTCTTGTTTAAACCGTTTTCCTTTTGCACCCTCCAAGACATACAAAACCCTTTAAATCTTGTGCTTTCACCACCTCCTTTAATCCCCAACCCTACTTAACAATCTCATCTTTGAAGCAAAAAGTAGCCCAAAGGCAAATCTCAGAATTTACAGGGGAGGACAGAATTAAGAGTTCTGAAATTGGTACAATAAATTTATGCAATAATGAAAAGAAAAGTTCAGTTTGTTTCAAGTTTATGGCTTTTTTACAGTCTAACAACTTTCATGATTCCACACTTGTGAAAGAATAAAGGAAATCATTTCAACAGCCAGCTGGGTTTAATTTTTTTGCATTCAGAAACTTCTAAAGCAGTATTAAATACCAGATAGTTCAGCTGAACATAATCACAGAAAACAAGGAACTCTACTTCCACATTTCAATTCTGATAATCAACACCACAATCATCAGGAGAAGTACTTCAACCCAATATACTGAGCATTAAGTTGAACTCAGTTACCTTCAATCAACTTGGAGATTTCTTCATGCTAAAATGAGTATTATTAGCTCTTAATGTAAAAAAATTTCAAGTTCCCAGCTACCCATTCATTTAACCTACATTACAATACCTCCTTTTCATGTACATTGTACCATGGAAGCATCAAGGAGAAAGAGAATACTGGTAAAACAACCAAAACAGCAGGCTCACAAGTAATCACATTAACAGATGGAAAGGAACCAAAGCCAAATAGGATTGACTTGAAAGAAAAAAAATGATTCACTAAAACCCAATGACCAACAAGTATAGGCACTAGCACTCTCAGATTATATTCAAGCTACTCACCACACCTACAATGGTATCTTTGAATATCAAGAAAGTGACTCTTCACAATCAGTCAAAAAGCTTCGACTTTATCAACACCATCAATGTAAGATCATAATTCAAAAGGTTTACCACCTCAAAGCTCAATACTTTTCAAAAATTACCTTTACATTGAATCGAGATTTTGAACTAATATTGAGCAGATATAGATAAAGCACTAATTAGCAAATCAAACATCATGCTTATTCAAAACAAAAGGTTCAGACAATCAAAATTCTGTCTAGAAACAATAATCTAATCAAAATCAAAACACCTCACAATGAAAAAACCTCATCAAAGAATAAGAGAAATTGAACAAAAGGGTACCTCCAAAATGAGAAGTGTGGAAGCGACAAGCTCGAGGGTGGTTAAGGGAAGGGTCGAACTGGGTTTTACAGTTCTTGCATGTTCTGAGAGTTTTGTTGTTATTCTGGTTTATGGAGCAATGAGTTATCGGCAATCTTTGTGATTCTATGGTGAGCTTCTGGTAAGATTGAAGAGAGAAGTTTGTGTCTTGATGGAGAAAAGGTGAGAAAGGGAGTGTATAGTGGTGAAGAGTAAAAGCCATCTCTTTTCTTTCTTCTGATCTCTCAGTGACTATCGAGAAAGCAAGACAATCCTCTTTTCCAGTGAAAGGAAATTTGCTACAGTGGTTTGTTTGACAGGTCGGTTAGTGGGCTTGGAAATTCTCTTAAAAATATCTCATTTTTTGCATACATTTCTCCCTGGTGGTGTGTGAAATAAAAAGATATTAGAAATGATTTCAGCTTGTATCGAGGAGAATTCTGATAGAAGACAATTTATTAAGAATCTTTTCTGTAAAAATACGGAATCTTTACAGCAAGCATACAATATTTCTGTAAAAAATGGAATCTTTATAGCAAGCATACAATTTATTAAGAATCTTTTAATTATGTAAAAAAATGGAATATTTATTAGGAAGTATGATATTGAAAGTAACTTTATCAGAACGCTGGGACATTCGAAGTAAGATTTTTTGTAGTTTTTAAATATATATTATATAATCTAGAGAATATTGATTTTTTTCTTAACCTAGAATAATATTGATTATAAGTTGGTTGTACCAGATCCTTGGAAAATAGAAAGCTTATTGGTTGAAGTTGACTTTATTAAATTGAGTTTTGCAATGAAATTATATAATATACTAAATTTTTTTTTTTACTAGTATTTTTTAACGTAGGTATCTGGATCAGCTTGCGCGCACCTTGACTAATTCAACGGGTCTTAAAGTTAACGACCATGTAAACTTCTAATTATCATCATATTAAAAACTACATAACTCAAACCTGAGATTACATAAAAACAAGCCCGATCACGCAAGTAAAACACGTTTCTTGCAGTTGCTTTGTCAATACTTTGAAATAAACATTTCTTATTCCTTAAAAAAAAGAAATCCTACAAACCAGGCTAGAACATATCGAAGCAAGACCGATCTTAGGTCTACATGAAAGCCCGGACCTAGAATGGTCTGGCCCGGCCCATGAAAATGTCAGACTCCCACTCCACTTTCCCAAGAAACAAACAATCTCGGCTTTCCCTTCCACCACTTCTTCACTTCCTTCTTCCTCCATCCACCAGTGGGAAATATTCGAAAATCAAAGCAAGAGAAGAGAAGAGAAGAGAAGAGAATGGCTTTAAGCTTCGAAGAAACAAACTTGTTATATTCACAACTGAGATCAGAGCAAATACCATTCGATGAAATCGTCACGGAGTTTCTCAACAAAATCAATCGCTCTCGCTCTTCCCCTCTTTCCGCCTCTCTCTTGCTCCTCTTACAGGCAAGCAACGCACTCCCTTTCAATCTCTCTCTCTCTCTCTCGCATTTACTGAATTTGTTGATTTTGCTAGGGTTTAGCTGATTTCGCTTTGAATATAATTATTGTTACGGATTGGGTTTTTTTTTTCTTTTTTGATTATCTTTGGTATTAAAATCATGAACTTTGTATTGGTTGATGATGAATTGGGGGTTTATGTGAAGTGCAGAATAAGAAGATGCTGAAGTCTACGGAACGGTTAATTGCGTTTGCGATTCTTTATCAGACTTATTCATCGCAGCCGACTTCCGCAAATCCGTATGTGGCTTTGTTTATCAATGTAAGCAGTGCAGTTGGTGTGTTCCGGTGTTATGGAAAAGATTATTATCATAAAAATGTGTTTATTTGTAATGCAGATGAATGCTATGATTTGGAAAGAAAATATAAGGTTTATGAGTTTTATTGTTGGGATTTTACAGGCTGCTTGTGATGAGGACGCGGAAAAATATGAGAGGGCGTTTGTTCTTCAGTTGTTAGCCTCTGGTGGCTCCGGCGGTAGCAAAGAGGTTCTAATTTTATTTTTTTTGTCTTGTTGTTGATATTAAGCGATGATCTTTTGAAGTAGTTCAGTTAGCATGTGAAGAAATGTAGCAACCTAGCATGTAAACTTGCTTATTATAAGGTTTTTTGACAGGTGATTTTTTCCAGTGTTATTTTTTTGTAAAATCTATTTGCTAGGAACGCTCTGGGACACTTTAAACCATGTTTCATGGAGTTGGGTTATCTATACGTTGAATATTTATCAAAAGTTCATTGACAATTGGAGAATTGGCAGAATATTTGAAATGGTCGTGGGAATTCTCTTAACTATTTTACATATCAGTCTGAAAACCGTGTGTTGTTGGGGATAGAATAGTAAAATTTATCTTTTAACATCCTAATTGGTGAATAGAATAGTAAATCTTGGATTCAGTTCTTACCATTGTTAGGTGTAGAAGATCAAAGTATCAAGGAGATGGTTTTGTAAGTTTAGTCAGATTACTCACTTCTCTTCATGTGTTGTCATTTTAGTCTCTCCTCCATTTCTCCTATTACAAATGTTTCTCTTCATGATAATGATTTCTGAGAACAGCTTTCCCCTATTTTCCAGTTTCTTAAACAGTCAGCTGCGAATTACATCAAACTTTTTGATCCTTCAGTCCATGTAAGTTCTTTGAATATCTCAAATCATGCTTTTCATGAGTGAATGCATGCTAAACTCATGTATATTATTTATATCACCATATTGGAGATACAGTTCTGCTAAATAAGCCTTTAATTTTTTTCCTTGGAACTTTTATCTTTCCCATCACATTGATAAACTTATCTGCTTATTGTCAGGCTTTCCCATCACGTGAACAATTGCAGCATCAATATTCTGATAAAGTCCATCCTGAAGCACATAATTCCATATTTAAAAACGATTCGCTGAAAAATATAGTGCCAGATCCAGATGTACCCCGTGGTTGTGATGCAAATTCACCAGAGTATGTCCCCTGGAATTGGAGGAACAATTCTAAAGTTGTGACTTTTGGATTTTGTTTATGCACTATTTTCTGCTTTCAGTTCATGCCAGGTTCAATTTTCATTTTCACTCCATTTCGAATTGTTCCACATATAGGCGATAATGGTTGTTTTGTAGGTTTGATTTGCAACCTGGAGCAAAACCTAAACTTGGATCTGGAGATAGAGATGAGGCTCTGCTTGGATTGTTGGCAAACTTGTCAACAGAGGGAATTGGTCATCAATGGATCAGGCCTCGACCACCGAGATTGCCGATACAAGATGGCGAAGTAAGGACATTTTGTGGTCAAATGTTTGATTGCTTAATGGAATTTGCTATTTTTCCTTACACTTTTCAAACTTATTTCCAGCTAGTGTGGCTCAATCCCGATAGCAATCATGAGCTTGTATGGGATCATGGGATGTGTGCTGATACTAGCAAGGGAGCAGCCGTTAGGGACTTGATTGCAAAAGCCCTGAAGGGACCTCTCGCCCCTGCTCAACAGGAGGTTCTTCTACTGCTCTATGTTTCAATATATTATACACAGATACATTTATATAAACAGATTTTTCAAGTAGTTTTGACCACAAATATTGTTAGGATTTCAAAAAGGGCTTTTGGAGTCTTAAGAAATGTGAAATTCTAGTTCAGAAAGGATATGTGGTAAACTGGTACTTTTACAAAGCAATCGTGCAGATGATTGGTGACCATGTCTATTTGACTATACTATATCACCTACTATTTTCAAATGGCTTGCTTATTTTCAGCCTACTTTTTAACTAAGTTAGCTTCCATATCTTAACCTCTTCCCTGCTTTCACACGTCCTAGCTGCCTTTTGCCAAGGTATTTTTTTACCCTATCAAGATTTTTTTGAATTATTTTTTCCTTAATATTATTATATCAAACTGCTTGTGTTTTTGTATGTGTTTGTACTGAAAATGTTGAAAATATTAGCCGAATGCTTGAGCTTAGTTTGGTAAGTTATATGAATTTGTTTCTGTGTTGAGTTGCAATGAGATCCCAAATTATTCATGACTGCTATTCTCTGTGATTGAAATGAATTTAAGGGGTTCTGATTAAAGCTAAGTGCTTCAGATTTAATTATTCCTCATAAGGTTTTGATTAACTCAATAATGACTTTTTTGTAGATAGATTGCCTTGACGGACTTTTCAAGTTCACATCAAATTTTAAAGAGACAATATGCATGCTCAACATCTTTTTTGTATAGTTGTTGCATAAATGGTATTGAAAGGAAGTAATGACTCCAAACTCTCTCTTGTCCAGCAAGTCTTGGTGGAATTGACTAATGACCCAAAGCTTGTATATCACTGTGGACTGGCACCAAGGAAGTTACCTGTATGTCATATGACACTTCATGCTTCATTCTTATTATGAGTTGTATTGCTTGAAATTAAGAGGCCCTTTTCATCATGCCATCAGGAATTGGTGGAGAACAATCCCCTTATTGCAGTTGAAGTTCTTACAAAGTTGATAAATTCTCCTGAAATTGCAGAGTATGTGTTTGGAGCTTGTGATTTTTATTCCTTTTGTTTTTATTTCCTCAAGTGTGTGATACTGGTTTGATGTTTGTTTATATTTGTGGGTTCAGTTACTTCACAGTTCTTGTCAATATGGACATGAGTCTACATTCAATGGAAGTTGTGAACCGGCTTACAACAGCAGTTGAACTTCCAAAGGAGTTTGTTCGGATGTACATAACTAATTGTATTTCATCTTGTGAAAATATCAAGGTACATTCAATGCCATGAATATTTATTGCATTGATTATGTCACAGTACTGGTTGAACAAAATAAAGTTCTGCTTGAGGAACCAGTTGGTCACGAACCATATAATAATAGTGGGAACCATAATGAAAACATTTGATGAAATTCAACCGAGGTGATCATGGAGAAAATGAAAGTCTAGCATTCATTTGCATGTATCCATGTTAGAAAAGATTGTGCTACCTTGGTTATTTTTGTGTGCACACAGATACAAGCATTCAAAATGTAGTAGTTGTGGTTTTGGTATTTCTTAAACTAGTCATATGACAATTTCTCATGCAATTTCAAGACCACGAAATTGCCTCATTTTCTAGGGGATAAATACATGTACGAGATCAGTTAGGTTTTGTTTTTAGTTTTTTTTTTTTTGAGGTCATAATCCAACCAGATATTAACATAAGATTTTAACTTTTCTCATTTTCTAGGATAAATACATGCAGAACCGACTTGTCAGACTTGTTTGTGTTTTCCTGCAGAGTCTGATCCGAAACAGAATTATTGATGGTCAGTATACATTTCTACTTGTGATTGAACTGTTATAGTGGCCATTTGACATGAGTGCATATGCAGATGATATCCTTTGTTCTTTTATAGCCTAAACTCATACATGAGGTTTAATGCAATGAGTAGAAAAATAAAAGAATATAAGAACTCAGATTGCATTATTTTCCTGACATAAATTAGAAAAAAAATATTTTAGAAGTTTGTTTGGAGAAAACTGAATCAAGAGGAACAAATTATTCTAATCATTTCTTGTGATCGAAGAGAATAAGTAATGGGTTAGGGACTTACAGTTGAAGATGGCACGAAAAAAGGAATGTGAAGTTGCTGTCTGGAAAGCTGTGTTCTGCACTTGTCGTAAATGTCTTAAGCTTGCAGAACAATTTACTGCTTAACTAATTGTATTGCATGGTGCATTTTTTTTTTTGGCGTGTTCTTTCGGAAACAATTCTGTTGAAATCTTTTGTGGCGTTGCAGTTAAGGATCTCTTCATTGAAGTCCAAGCGTTTTGCATTGAGTTTTCACGGATTAGAGAAGCAGCTGCTTTATTTAGACTCCTTAAGACCTTGGAATGAATGGTCCGTTTGTATTCCTCATGCTACGCACTTCTTTCCCTTTAGTTTGCAGTTAGAATTTTCATCTTCCTTTTGTAGATAATGAATCCATTCTTCCTTTATATTCTAGTTAGTGCACCCAACTTTTCTTTATGACTTGCTTTACTGTGCGACTTCTGATTTACAAGGAATGGATTGAGATTTTGTTTGGATAAACTTCCACATATCAACAGAAAGCACAAAGAGGAGAAAGAGGAAAGATTTGGAGAAATAAGGAATGGGAAGGAAGGCATTTTATGTAATTTCCCTTGTTGTGTGCCAATTTTTCAGAGTTTGTCATGTTGTTGACTGTTTATGGAAGATTTGGCGGTTCCAGGGAAGGAATTTTGAAGCCCTATGGTTCTTTTTCCTTGAACTATAAGAGAATAAATGATATGGTTCTTCCCCCCTTTCTTTACTGATCGTGCCACGACCTGGAAACTTGAATGAAATCGAGCTTTGCTACATAATGACAAGCTTGGCTACATCACTGTAGCTGGTGGCACTGTGACGAGTGAGGTAGACCTGGATTCCTCTGGCTTCGGTTGGATTTTCATGTGGAGACTCGAGTCGTGTGATTTGTCTGTAGTCAAGCAGCGATCAGGCCTGCTGATTATAATTTGTTCCATCAACCAAACCATGCAGCAGAAAAGAAAAGGGTCAAGTTTACCAAAGCCATGTCTTTGGCCCATCCAAAAATAAAATCTTCTCTTATTATTCTCTTGAGATTTTATCAAATGTCTTCCGAACTCTACATGCACAAGGTGTTATAATGTATATTTTCTTCATTAAAAAAACGGTGCTATAAAAATACATATTAATAGGGAAGCTTTTTAATTTTTTTTTCAAACCTTTTTTTTAAAAAAAAAATCTTATCTATTATTTTTTTTTAATTTCATCTTTTAATATTTTATTTATTTTAAATTATAATTTTATCCTTCAATATTATATAAATTTTGAATTAGTTATCATAATTTGTATTTTACAAGGTTATCACTGATTGGTACTCGATTTTAAAAGTATTTTTTATTATGTTATTAAATAAAAAAAAATAAAAAAAAGTTTTTAAATCAGTGGAGTATGAGG
>Ga0307517_10011018_pt1 | contig 12572 bp, 4 predicted proteins | sample 23_EM_MG_FD_194515 | JGI IMG/M metagenome (GOLD analysis project Ga0307517, IMG submission 194515) | Populus trichocarpa ectomycorrhiza microbial communities from riparian zone in the Pacific Northwest, United States - 23_EM | ecosystem: Host-associated > Plants > Roots > Unclassified | place...
TTCTAATATAATTAGATGAAGAAAAGTAGGCAAAAATAAATTAAAAAAATAAATTTCTATATAAAAAAGATCAATAACTTGAAAAAAGAACTTTTGAAAGGAAGAAATTGGATAAAAAATGAAAAGAAAAAACAACTTAAGCTAACCTAATATAACATGATAGACAAATAAACCTAGGTAATCTATATCATGGCCTAGGTCGTGAGATCGAAATAACCTGATAGAAAGAAATTGAAGAAAATCATAAAGTCAATTTTTTAAAATAAAAAAAAACTAATATCGAACGATGAAATTGAAATAGAAAATAATTCAAAAAAGAAGGTTAACCTGTATTAATTTTTCAAACCCGTAACTCGGGTTATTAGAGTAAAAGCATCACATATGGAAAAATCATAAAGCTCAATCTCCATCAAATCAAATGCTGAAGAATAAAATTCGGTGAAAAAAAATCAATTACACGAAAGGATCTAAAATAAAAAATAGTAATTAAAAGAATTATGGTGAAAATTAAAATAAAAAATAAATTAGAGGTTAACTATAAATTTTTTATTGGATGGTTAAATTGAAAAGTAAAATAACTTTAACAAAAGGATAAAAAACAAATAATGAGTACCAAACTGGAAAACAAAATACACCAACTTGGATTGAAGGATAAAATTGAAAACCAATAAAACTTTTAAAAAAATAGCAAAGGAAAAAAATCAAAAGAATAAGGATCAAATTGAAAAAATAAATATCAATATCAAAAATTAGAATTGAAGGACTAAATTGAAAACAAATAAAACTTTTACAAAAGGATAAAAAACAAAAACTAGAAGTCAAATATAATAAGGGTTGAAGCTGAAATATTAACAATAAAAAGGACCAACCTATAATTTTAGGGGAGCAATGAGAAAAGAAGGAGGGCAAACAAAATAAAGGTTGATTGATGATAAATGGTCAAACCCGAATTATTTTTAAAATAAGTGAAAACCCCAATAGAAAGAAAAAAAATCAGAGCTCAATCTATAATTACATAAATGTTGAAGGATAAACTGAAAAAACATAAGTTTAATAAAATAATAAGCAAACCTGAGCAAATCTCACAAACATGAGTTAATCCTAGATTTGAGTTCAATCAATAAACTTAATTTCAAACAAGTTTAATATTGAAGGATGAAATTGAATAAAAAAAATCAATTCAAAAAATTAACCAAAGTGAAAAAAAATAACAATCAAAACAATGAGTATGAAATCTGATAGGAAAAAAAATCAATGGAGGGTTAAATCACAAATTTCTTTTGAAGAATAACAATTAAAAGAATGAGGAGCAAATTTGATATATAAAAAATTTAGAGGATGAAATTGAAAAAAATCTAATTTTATAAATTTTTTCATATAAAATAAATAGTAATAAAAAAAATAAAGATCAAATCTTAAGGGAAAATAAATTGAATGGTTGTTTTGAAATTTTGAATAGGAAGGTGAGAAAACTAAGGAAGAGCAAGAAAAGAAGAAGAAAAAAATTGACCACAGTCACCAAACCAGAGGCATGTTAGACACACATGTCACCTTATCATGTAGGGTTTCCCATGATAATTCAAACATCAGGGTGGAAGGTGGTGTTTGGTTGTTGTAAGCCTAAAAAAGCATTGCCCACGAGAGAACGCATTGCATGTACATGTTTAACATTTTTTTAATAATATTTATATTTATTAAATTATTAAATAGAAAATTATCTTAGCACAAGCATAATATTTTTTTATTTAAAGGGTAATTAAGTCTTTCAATGTGCTTGTAAAATTGAAAAGACTAAAAAGCCCTATATGCTAGTTTATTTTTATTTATTTTTTGTTTATAAATGTATTTAAGTTATTTTACTGTACCATAAAATATTTATATTTATTAAATTATTTTTGATCAATTTTATAATCCCTAATGAATCTCATAAAAAGACCATTTTACCTACTAATTTGCAAAACTCAAGATTTAAATTATTGTCCATATTAGAAACTTATGGATAGTACTTTATGTTATGCTTGGGGGGAAATTCACCTACATTATATTATGTTTATTAATGCAACCTCTAGATAGCATTTGTCTAGTTAGAACCTATGTCCATAAAGATTGAAGTATTGAATACCATGTGCCAAAAAAAAAAAACAATGTACCGACCACTAGTTTCAAAGTTTCCTTTTTTTCTCGAAAGGTAAGAATATTTTCGGCGTTGCTGTAAGAATATAAGCTGGTAGTGGTATCTTTCTGGCATTTCCTGCTTCGGATTGCAGCACTCTCCGTCCAAGAAGAATCCAGCAAGGAATTTTCTTCTAATGTTATTGTTGTAGAAATGCTAGCCGAAAAGTATACAAGTGTGTAGCTGCTTTCATGAATCTACTTGTCATATTCTATTCGGAAATAGTTAGGGCCTCATGCATGGTCCTATAATGTTGTCAAATGAAGAACCTCCTGCCATAGTTCTCCTTGATCCAGGATGTCTTCAGAGGGATCCGATGTCCACAGTCACAATAACAAGTTCCCATGTTGTCGGCTGGTCGATTTGAAGTTTGAGAATTGTGGTGGTGAAGGATAGAGACAATGAAGATTTAACATGCATGGACTTTAAAATCACCCTCACACATGTGGTAGTGTTAAAATTTGGTTACGAAGATAGTGAGGATAAAAAATATATACGGTTAAAAAGATATGGATAATAATATTAAAATAAATTTATTTTTTATGATAATTCTAAAGTAAATTTTTATATTTTCAAAATAGAAGATACGAAAAAAAAAAAAACTCTGAAAGCATGTTTTTTTTTTCGTATCTTCTATTTTGAACAGAGACAATATTTTTTATTCTAAAATATTCATATAAAAACTCTTAATTTAAAAATTATCTAGCTAAGACATATAAGGATAACAATAACATATAAGGATAAAAATTGTTATTATCATAGTTTTAAAACTCGATCTAGGACAAGACTTAAGTCATAGGTTGAGAGGGTTAGCTCTTTTTTTATATTAAAAAAAAATAAAATGACATCGTTTTGACCCCAAAAAAATTCCAAAAATGTCAAGTTTTTTACCTGGGTTTTTTACTAGGTTAAGACAGATCAATCCTTCCTCTATTTTTTCATAAACTCAGACTAGTCTAGGTCTTGGATCAGTTAGGTCTCAAGTTGACCTATTGGATCAATCCAGGTTTAATAACTATAGTTATAATACTATTATTAATTTCAACACTCAATATAAATTAAGTAAAAATAATAATATATAATTATTTTTTAAAATATATAAGTTTAACAATAGGACATATTAAAGATAATATGAACTTTTTTATAATTTATTATGTTTTTTCCACCATTAACCAAACATGATGCAAAGAAAGTCACATTATCTTGTACACCACTATTAAACGTAATTCTATTTATGTTTTCTATTTTTTATTGTCTTCTTTGTCCCCACTGTTCATATCTTTTTTGTCTCATGATAGTAACCAAACACTACCTAACATATATATTTATCTCAAGATCATTTTTTATATAATATTGAATCATATGCAAGTGAGTGACTTATTCAATTACTATATAAGGAAAATCTTAATAGAAGAATAGATTGGAAAATTAGACATTTTACAAGTATAAAATTGATTTAATTATGGATATAAAAACAAACTAGAGACTCATCTTATTATATAAGGACAATATGAGGCATTTTCCTTTAAGCTTGAGCTTGTTATAAAGTAATATAAAATCATTCCTAGAGTTTCATCTAGTGATTTAAGCTTTTAGGTAGAAATAATTTTTTTAATAGGGTATCAAAGCCTTAATGATCAAATGACTTTTAGTTCAATTCTCATAACTCCTACTATTTAATTAAATTAAGAATAAAACAAATCAACACATTATAATGTGGGAGCCTATGCAATTTTTAGGTCCAAATGGTCTTGATTTGAGAAAATATGTTAGAAAATAATATAAAACTATTTCTAGAACATCACCTAATGAATAGAGATTCTTTTATGAGAGTTACTAAGTTTATTGGCATATACAGAACAAATAAAACTAAATCATTGGTCTATTCTACGCCGTGAGTCGGATCAATATTTTTAAAAAGTAAAAAAAAAAAACGAGTTGCTTAAGTGGTTTCTAGTAGTAAAAAGAAAATCTAATCATGAACTAAAAACCTAATGCATTTTGGATGACATCATTTTCAAATATGGAGTTGGTGACATATTGAACAATATTGTTTTTAAATATTGAAACGGTAACATATTGAATCGATTTAAGTCAATATTGTAAAATACACAACTCGGATGATGAGATCATAAAAACCCTATAGAAAGTAAATAGAAATAAATTATACAGCTCAATTTCCTATCAACCCAATGTCTTAGGATAAAAATGAGAGAAAAAACATTTAATTTTTATAAAACAAATAGAACAAAAAAAGATGACTTGAGTCATAAGACCCTGATTATCCCATAAAAATAAATTAAAAAATAATTATGCAGCTCAATCTCTAATTAAAGAAATGATGAAATTAAAAAAATAATTTAGTCAAAAAAATAACCCAAAGAAAAAAAAACAAACATAAGTAAAAAAAATGAGGACTAAAATTGACTTAAAAAATAATAAAGCATACCACGAGACTCGAGATGAAGAGAGATAAATGGAAAAGGAAGAAAAAATGGAACATTGGCAAAACACCACCACATATAATCCACCACGAGCCACCACATCTTGTAGCCATCATCAAGAAAATTCAAGACATGGTGAAACACCATCTTTTAAGGTCGAAAGAGATCGAATGCACCTTTACAACATGGTGACGCTTCTCACATGTTGGTGTGTGCATTGCATAAGCCAGTCATTCCTTCTTTGCCCATTCAATTTAGTTCTTTCTTTTGTTTTAACTTTAAATGTGATCCCTTAAGACTTAATTATTTATATCAGTAAAATTTATTTTTATTTTGTGAAACAAGCATTAATCGCTACCTTGTGTTTTTCCTCGATATCGTGATATCCCCATATCTAGAAAACCAAAACAAACCATTAAGTCCAACCCCAAAAAACTCAATGTGAAAAAATCAAATTAATAAAAAAAATCAAGTGATAAGAAAATGTTTAAATATCTTTCCCTACCTATTCAATTTAGTCTCTAATGCTAGTTAAAAAAGGGGTTATGTATTTATCCAATCTTCAAACTCAATCTCAAAAGCTTTAACTGCTTTAAATAAATAAAATTTCATATAATTTTATCAAAGCATCAACCAATCCACGAAATATTTTTTCAACATCGTAAAGTTCCCTAACCTAGGCAATCGAAACAAACCACCAAGTTTAAACCTAAATAAATACAACGTTAAAAGAACAAATTGGAAAAAAAAAATCAAGGGACTAAAATGAAAAAATCTAAAGACCAAAAACAAGAGAAAATATTGTGGAACACTATTACAATCCACAGTATTTTCTCTCTTGGAGAACAGTGAAAATGCCATACCCATTAGTTTTTTGTAATTATTAATGTACTTGTTTATTAAGTTTATTATATTATTAAAGAAACTTAAAAGTTAAACTACGAGGAGAGCTCTTAAAAATAGTCTTATTAAATTAGAAAGAAATTTAAAAGGAGATAGATTTTCACTATAGAAGGAATTGTATTATGTGAGAGGATTTGCTTTGGATTGTAATAATATTTTTTTATCATTTTCTTAACTATGTTAATCAAGCTTTTTTTCTTCTAAGTTTTGCATTGTCTTGGAATTAGACTTTATAATTTATTTTGGTTTCTTTTCATATGGTTATCGTGGTGTCAAGAAAAACATTTGACATTAAATACATGCTCGATTTTGATTTTAATGACCATGAAAAAATGAAAATTTGGGACCAAATTTTAGAACGAAGCAAAGAATTATTTATTATAAATATATTGTCTAGTGCCTTTTGCATTTTGTTTTCCATAAGAGTTTGGCAAATATTGTTTTTGTTTCTATAGTTTGACACTTTTTTGTTTTGGTCTAAAACACTATTTTGTTTAATTTTGGTTTATATGTTTGAGGAGAAAAGAGAAATTTGTTAAAAAAATATGGAGGGGATAAAGTCATCAAATGGCTACATTCTGGTGATAAAAAAAAGTTATTTTTGGTGTCAACAGATTTCATTTAACGAAAAGTGTTTTATAGAGGTCTTTTGTATCCTCCATCTTGCAAAAAAAGTAGATTGGTTTTTAAAGACAGATATTTTTATTTTATTTTCTAGTTTTTTACCAATTTAGAAATGTTTTTATTGATGAGTTGGTTTATTGATATTATAATAATGTTTATTAAGTGTTCTTAGATGAAAAAAAGTATTAAAATGAATTTTTGGATCCAAACAATCCTAGCCCAATTTTTCAACCACCTTTCTAGTGGTCAAAATTGGATAAGTAGACAACATATCATTTGCTTTTTTCTCACAAAAAAAAAAAAAAAAGAAGAAAGGTTAGGTGTGCAGGCCTAGCCTTGTAGGATCATGCGCATTGTCTTTTCTTTTAATGGTTCAGACGTGTTGGGCCACCCAAACTTAGGTGTCTGATAATATTTTTTATTTAAACTTGTGTGTGTGGGGGGGGTGTTTGAACTACTAGGCATTCAATTTTAAGTGAGATTGATTAAAATAACTAAATTAAAAAAGTTTTTGTTATTTTTTTTAATAAAATATAGTTTAATTTTTACTTGGTTTTCAAATTCAAATAAGATTGTAACATTTGTTTTTTAATACTAGTAGGTATTCTTTTCGTTCAATCCTACATAATATTTTTTTTCCTTGAATTTTATTCAATATATTTCTTGGGCATGTCTATTTTTATTGGAGTTTAATTTAATAAAGAATTTGTTCCAAAAAATAAAGTTATTAAACTCAAACGATTTATAACATGTGTTGTGAGATCATATATCTTGGTCTATAATCATCTTCAACTTTTTGACTTAGTCTTTATTTGTGTTTGTAACTCTTTTTTGAATTTATTGGCACATTGATCTTCTTGACTTTTAGAAAAAGAAAAAAAAATATTGATGTTAAAGACCTTGATTGATGGTATTGATAGGAAACTTGGTATCAGAGCATAACATATCTGACGACCACCTTGAAAAAATAAAGAACAAATTAGGCTCATTAGTTGTGGGCCAAAAGGAACTATAACAATCAATGAAGGCTACTGAAGAACACCTCTTGAAGCATATAGAGAGCATGTTTCCTCTACGCATGGTGGAGGACATGATGATGATGTCGGGTCTTCTCATAAGCCTCATCATAGCCACTTGGGAGGAGGCTCCCTTATACCTAAAATCATAAAGTTGGACTTTCCACACTATGATAGCACGAAAGATCCAACCAGGTGGATCTGTCAAGTGGAGCAATTTTTTGAGTTTCAACACATAAAAGAGGCAAAGAAACTTTTCATGGATGGTTACCACTTGGATAGTAATATCCAATTACATTTTTATTAACCTTCAAAATACCAAAATGTTTTTAGGGATCTCACCAAGCTTAAGCAAACAGGAAGCATCCACGATTACCAAATGAAGTTTGATCAATTGTTACATCGAGCCAGCCATTTATCTGAGGAACAACAAGTTTGGTGCTTTGTTTGTGGATTAAAAGAAGCAATACGAGTTTATGTGCAAGCATGAAATCCAATTTCCTTATCTATTGTTATTGGTTTAGCACAACTCTGAGTCTCGTTCGTATGATCAAAAGAAGGGGGGGTACATGGAACCTTGAAAGATCCTATCAGACTGAGCCCGACAGAGTTACGAGAAAGAAGGACGCGTGGATCATGCTTCAATTATGATGAAAAATTTTCTCTAGGCCATCTTTATAAGAAGTTATTTTTTAGAGAAGGAATCTTTCCTTCCATTGATGAATCGTTGGATGTGAGTAACATAGAATAGGAAGAGAACATTCTTAAAATTAGTTTTCTTGTTATTTCAAGAAATGCAGCACCACAAACCATGCGCTTCTTTAGGAAAATTGGAGATTATATTGTTATAATATTGGTTGACCCTAGCAACCACAACTTCTTGAATTCGAGGTTAGCTACTAAAATAGAATTTATCCTACAAGAAAAGGGGAATTTTCAGTACACGCACGTACCGTCCTAATCTTTAGCACAATTGTATCCATACATGATACATATACAATGAAATTAGGGTCAATTTGTTTTATATACAAATGGTCATGTTATTTATTTTACTAAAATTTCATCAAAGTTTCCCCTGTACCTAGACCATACCAAATTATCGACCACTTCATACACGATACAACTAACTCCACCACTATATTAGTCGAAACATCATGGACCTTATCCCACATCAACATCAATATTTCTCAATATTATCACACAAATTCAGTTTCCCAATATAAACCAGAAGTAATTCTTCTATAGTAACATGAAAACTAAAAACATTAGTTTACAAAAGATTTAAGTGTAGGATAAATAAAAGATCATATTAACTATACATAAAAAGCATACAAGTACAAGATTATACCTAATATAATAGTCTAATCCTAATAGCTATATCAGCCCTGCCCTACAGTGTATGATAGCCCTGCACATAAATACATCAAAAGAATAAATAATTTAATACTGCAATTTATAAATTTACTCTAACATACATAAACAATTTGACCAACTCAAAAACATCATTAATTATTATGTTATAAATGTCCAGGATTTCTATTTAATTATAATATCAATTACCATACTATTTTTCAATTTCAAGTCTCATATTCACCATTACCCATTCATACAGATTCATAGTAACACTAGGAGATATGAACATTGACTTTCATTCAACAATGAAAACAACATAACGAGAATTTCCATTCAACAATAGAAACAACAAATAGTGGCTTCTATTCAACAATGAAAACAACAAACAACGGCTTTCATTCAATGATGGAAGCAACAGATTATTAGCTATCATTCATCAACGGTAGCAACACCATCCTTGACTTCCTTCACATAACCAATTTTCCGAACACAACCTTTGTTATTTCTACCTCATTTCTTTATTCTTTTCTTTTTTGTTTTCTTTTTTCCCACTTCATATACCATACTTAATTTTGTTTCAATAAAAATTATCAAATCTAATGTAATTTCAATAAATAAATTATATAATTAAAAGATAAGTCTAGCTGAGCATGTTCCTCCAATTGCAGAAGATGTCACTCTTGGTGCCTCTTCTGAATCCAAAAAAGGTACCATAAATTAATTTTTTATCATTTCATAACATACCACTATTCCTTTAACTTACATCCCACTATACAATTCATCTTCAAAGTCATATTTATCATTTCTCCAACTAACCCCAAGTATACTAAATATTTTTCACCTATAAATAATCATTATCCTTTTTTTATTATATCTACTCTCAAATAATCAGATTCAATTACTTCATTTTAAATTCTCCCCTCATTTTGTATACGTATAAGGCCATAAGACTTTTTTCTTTCCTTTCCTTTCTAATGTTTTTCTTAAATTTTATCATAGTTCAAATTACAATTTCTACATTACAAAACTATTATTTAAACACAACACACTCATTTATACATTTTTATTCATTCCAATACTACAATGAACAAACATTCCAATATGTTAACCAAAATTGATAACATGATCTAATCCCTTTCCAATAATCTCAAACATAAACTTTACACTAATTCCTTACAATATTAACACATAAACATCAAAAGAATACTTCCTCTTTTTTTTCTACACTTAGTCGACCACCTCCACTCAAATCCTCACCATGTTTTCTTCTTAATAACATCAATTTTACATATATAATAACACTTCTTTTCTACATGTTTTAGCATTTCTAACACTTATTTACAAAACCCTTAAATTCTCAGTCATGAACCCTAATTCACATAATTAAAAATTTCATAAAAATCAATGAAACTTCTCAATAACCTGTTGAAATGAGCTTAGGCCACCTTACCAAGATTTTCCTCTCCAAATGCTAGCTAAATGAAACTTTCCCAAGCTTTCCTCTTCTTTCTTCAACTTATTTATGTTCTCTCTCTAAAACCTTACTCTATCTTCCTTAATCTCACTTAATCAATCCTAAATATGGTTTTTCTAAGAGATGATGTAGAAACTATCTTGATCTCACAAGGTTTCTCTTTTTTATCATAAATTTCTCTCATTTCTTTCTTTTTTTCTTCCCTAAATGGTTGGCCACAACACCAAAACACACACACACACACACACACTCCCTAAGTTGTAGCAACGGAACCTTAGAAAGTATATAGGAAAGATAGTTTTTTTTATTCTTTTCTTTTTATTAGTACTAGATTTATTTCATTATATTCCACCCATATCTCAATTAAATTCATTTAATATTCTCTTTAAAAAAAAAAACTAATTGCAAAGCAGGGAAATCAACCATATTAAAATGCCCCTTTTGGGGACCCACCCATGAGTAAATATTATATTTCATTTCATAGTAGCTTTATTAGACCATACAACTTTCTTGATATATCCACATAATAGGTACATTATAGATATTAAATTGTTAACAAATTATGAAAACACAGTTTTGAATCAGAGAAAGAAGAGATGAATCCTCTTTTCAACTATGACTATCTCACTCCAATAATTGCTTTTCTTTTTGTTACTTTTACCACTAAATTTTTGTTCCTTTTACCACTAAACTATACCCACTATAATGTGATTATCTTGGCAAGAATTATGTTCTGCAGAATATATGACTCATGCACCTTTAGGTATTAAAACTAGTTTCCTCATAATATTCATTTACTATTCTTTTTTTTTTTTTAAAGACCAACAACAAATGAGAACAAAAATAATATAAAAAACAAAATAAATTGAATTTTATCTCTTCAAAACATATAAATTCAACTTATTTATTAATTAAACTTCACTTATACTTAATTTAATTTTAATTTTAATTTAATTACAGTAGGTTATAAACAGCTGTTATAGAGGAGGATAGAAATAAGACGACAAGGAAAAGCAAAGGAAAAGTAAGCCTCCAATGGTTGCAACTGTCCCTTGAGAGATCTTAGACGCCAGAAGGCTTCCACCAACCACTGCCAGGGAGGTGCAGATGGTATGTCCCAAAGTAGCCCCCACAGCTACGCCGATGGCATTTTTGTGTGTTGCCAGCTGCAGGAGCCAGACATTCTTGTCAAAATATTATATAATAACATATTCTACAGCATCGCAATTTGAGATCATTCCGAGTTCTTGAGAAATATAAAAACCCATCAAGAAGAATATAAATCATGTTCAGTATCCTATCAAAACAATGGCATCCGTCCCTAGAAAATAGAAACAGAGAACACAATTGCTTCCTAATCACAGTATTTCACCATTCAAATCAATCTAGCCAAGTAAAGAAAACAGCAGGCATCTTAATTACGGGAGCCATGTTGATTTTTCGTGCAAAATCTTCACAGCTGCTTTTGTGTTCAAGAATTCCTGTGAGTGTTCAAACTATTTCACGAACACATGCAAGCCAGATGCTTAAAGAATCATATAGATAGAATAGGCACAACCGAAGAAGCATGAAAATTGAAATCACGTGAATAGTGGGTGTTGGCATTTGAAGACTAAAAGCCAGGGATCTTGTGATGACAAACCTTGGTTCTGCTGCAAAATGTTAGGCAAGTGGCAATAAACATAGCAAATAAGGAGCACACAATTTAAGGGTGCTCGACAATTTGCCTACACGAATTAATTTATATATATATATAAATTTCCAATTACACAAGACTTCACTGGTATAAACATCACGAAATTTAGGCGGGACTCTCAAGAAACCTAACATGCACAAACCCATGATCCTATTACATCCAGGAAGATATGCTTAAAAAATCTCATTGCAAGAACTCCAAACTCTCTCCGCAAAACTAGGCAGTTCAGACATCCCTACAAGACTAAGACGCCTTTTGGCAACAGGCTTTTACAAAATTTTAAATTTATTTTTTTGTTTTAAATTTTTTTTTTTATCGTTTTGATATGCTGATATCAAAAATAAATTTTTTTAAAAATTTATTTTAATGCATTTCCAAACAAAAAAACACTTTAAAAAATAATTGCTATCACAACACCAAACACTACCTAAATTCTGATGCTAAAAATGTTGCTGCTTCATCTACTGTTTTCGTGTAGATGATTAGGTTGGTGGGAGCTAGCGGCTGTGCACACCATCCTAAAAGAAAGTTATCTAATTGCTTTTAAGCTATGCAGCCAAAATCGGAAGACAAAGTTTCACATCACATGGGAAATTTAACATGGCATGGTGAGAGGTGTATCAAAGCCCATACATGGTACCAATATAATCAAGACACACCATCAGGTATGATGGTTTGGTTTATGAGATTTTCTCCAATGATAAGCCTGTAACAGCAACCATAGTATATGCAAATTCAAGTCAAAGATACATAAAAACTGGCACCGGAAGTTCAACATTTACCTTTACAGTGGTTTTGAATTTAGGGCACTCTACCATGGGCATCACTAAAGTATCCTTAGAGCACAGAAAGATAGGAGAACTTCATTTGATTGAGATATTTTCTTGTT
>Ga0307517_10011019_pt1 | contig 12571 bp, 9 predicted proteins | sample 23_EM_MG_FD_194515 | JGI IMG/M metagenome (GOLD analysis project Ga0307517, IMG submission 194515) | Populus trichocarpa ectomycorrhiza microbial communities from riparian zone in the Pacific Northwest, United States - 23_EM | ecosystem: Host-associated > Plants > Roots > Unclassified | place...
AATCCAACTGTATTAAGAAATTAAAGAAGCATGGAGTAAGTAAACCAGCTGTGCAACTGATAATCACTATACATGGATAATCTTAACAGATTGGAGATGGAAGCAAAACACTTGCCATAATAATAAAACACAAATGCCCAATTTTAGCAGTTCTCAGAAAGGCAACGAAATGTTAAGCAGAAGCATACAGAGATTTGGCAAACAATACTGAGAATGATCCTACTGCACCCAAAACTACAACATACGAGAAAGGAAGAAGCATATGCCAATATGGTCTAAGATCTTGTCCTGAAATGGCAAGCATAATTTCTCTTCTCTTGCATGTTGTTGCCAAGGTCAAATGTGAAAAACAGTGAGATTTTGACTTGAAGATTCATCCCCAAAACAAATGAGAAATGATAGCCAATCTCCAAACCTCACCTGTAAATGTAATGATGCAAGGCAACAAGAAGTATCAATATCAGACAGTAAAAGAGGAACGTCATGTTACTGTATTTCTCTGTCAACTGCTCTGTCGTGTATACTGATAAGATTCATATGAAACTCAACCTAAATGATCCTTCAACACTTTCTACACTCTCTAACAATTCCCCATCAAATTTTTTCACCCAATACCAAACTCAACCTAAATGATCCATTGTTTATGGATCTCAAAGGACAGAACTATAATAGCCCTTTCTGAGTTGTTATAGCTAATTATGCAACTCACAAGCTTTCCCTACAGCTTGTTCTCAGTGCTAAATACAATTTCAAAAACTCATGTCTCTTCCGAATTTTAAAGAACTTTCAAAAGTGCCTGTTATGTTACGCTAGCAAACGTGAACAGTGGCTCAGAAAGTAAAAAATAGGGCAAACAAGTGTAGCAAAGACAGTCGAGTACCAGGATACTAATGATTTCCAAAAGCAACAAGAAATGTACAATAAAGGCTGCGGCTACCAGGACTTTGAAAAAAACAAGGAAAATATCGATCAATTGGGATCAACTTAATAACAGTACCAATGTGATGAGTGGAATGTAAAATATATACTTCTATGATTCTTAAAATTTATGTCACTTCTTATTTCACATACTCCACAGTGACTATTTTGTTTAACTTTTTCATTACTCTGTTTCAATCCGCATTACAACTCTATGCGTTAAATGACCTATTATAAATTTTATAGATTGAATTAATCATAATCCTTTAGCAATATACTGCAAACATCGAATCTAAATTTTAAAAGATAGACAAAAGTCACCAGGAACAAGTAAAGATTGCTGATAATCTTTAGAGTCTCATATAATATCAATTTGAGATCTTAATTTGTATCACTATTACTATCAATTTGATTTTGTATGAGACTCTAAAGATTATTAGCAATCTTTACTTGTTCCCGATGACTTTTGTATTATTATTAATTATACGCATATGTGGTTTACAACACACATAATATTTAAATTTGAGTTCAATCATCTACAATATCATTTTGTTTTGTCTTAGATTTTATGTCTTTATCAATAATACCTTATAGATGATACTTCAAACATACTTAATATTTAAATTTGAGTTCAATCATCTACTCATTCATTTTTTACTCATTATAACCCACATTTAGCGATAAGACAAATAAAGTCACATTTTAAATAATTACTTTGGGGTGAAAGTTATAACACATATTCCATTGACCTTTTTATATACTTTTTTTATTCAGATGACATATCATATATTAATTTTGACGCTCCTGTCCCACTCAAATAACAAGCTTAAAATTATCTTATCCTTATTCATTATAATATAATAGATTTGATTGTCTATGTGAGAAGGCCAATCTTTTATTTTTCCAATGTAGTTCTTATAATTTGTTATTTTTAACATGCATATAAGTATAACATATAACTTATGTAATTAGGCATCAATAACATTATTATTATTATTAGAAATGTTCATGAACATTATTGGGAAAAAAATATTTTACATTAATACATCAATATCTATGTAATCCTAGTGACTTAACATGCCTATTGAAAACATCTATTGAAATAGGCTTTGTAAATGGACCTATAATCATTTTTTGCCTAGATATGTACTTCATATTCACTTATTTATGTGAAACCATATCCTTAACATAATTATACTTGATATCTATATGTTTGGTTTGTTCACGGTACTTAGGGTCTTTTATATATGTTATTACAACTTGACAATCATAATTCACTTATACTAGGTTAATAGCACTATTAGACACCCCTAAAATGAACTAGAAAAAGTCTCAACCAAATAACCTCTTGTACTACAATTGAAAGTGCCACAAATTTAGCTTTCATCGTGGATAAGACTATACAATATTATTTCTTACTACTCCATAATATGGTGTCATTATTCAAGAAGAAGAAAAAACTAGAGGTGTAAAACCCCCAACCTAAAAATTGGTAAATTAGTGTTAAATAGTGTAATTTTAATTGAAAAATAATAAATTATGAGAAAAAATTGATGCGAACACCTCCCAAGATACACTAAAATCATATTTGAATGGTTTGCAACTTGACCCAACACGAACCTGCCTTGAAAACTAAAGTAATACACAATGATCACTCTCATCCTATGTCTATAAAGAGATGCGAACAAGTAGTATAAAATCATAACAAAGTTTATCAATCCTTTAAGGATTTTGTAAGTTCAATCAAGAACTTAGTATTGGAATTACTTAACCACACAAAAAGATAGCAAAAATGATATGGTTCAGGTTTAGCCTTGGATTCCTTATAGTAAGCATTTGATTATGTGTTTGAGATTCGTTGTTAATATGGTTTAGATTTGGGTTTTCATGATGGGTTTTTTCCTAGAGATGCATTCGGTCAGATTGAGGTTTTTATGGATGATGGGTTCGACCCGATTCTTTTGGTGGGTAATTCTATCAGATTAGGACATGCTATGCATGAGATGTTTTTTGGGCATCAAATAAAGTTTATTTAGAGTGTATTTTGGGTCTGGTTTGGTCCATATTAATGAATATGAGTTTAGGCTACATGAGTCCAAAGTTGGCTTGGTCTAATTAAGATGCTGAGATTAGATTAGATTTGTTTAGGGCTGATTTCCTAATTCTACAAGGACTTAAATCAACAAAATATTCTTCTAAAAGTCAAAGAAATTTCATTTATTTAGGAGAATATTTAACAACAAAGAAGAAAGTTTCCTAGTCAACAAAGGATGTTAGGGGGCTGCTAAGCTAGAAAGGGTTAATTAATGATTCTTCTAGTGTAAGAAGGAAACTTGATTAACAAGTATAAAAGAAATAGATTTTCTTCATTAATTGTCCATGTAAAACAAAGAAACCAAGCATAATAAGGCAATAAGACTTCAGAATTAATTATATATTCAGATCACGTTTCCTAGTCTATTTGAGACTTTTTAGGGGTGGCAAATTTGATTCTGGCATATCTAGGATATTAATTTTGGATTTTTATTATTTTTAGTCACACAATCCCAAATAAATCTGATCTGATTCCAACATCTTAATTAACTCAAGCCAAACTTATAATCATATGCATCATATCTTTAATTTCTAAATAATGTTGCAATTTAATCATATTAGCAATATCTCTACTTAAACCATTTAAAAATCTAGTCATTGTAGCTTTCTTATCTTAAAAAACATTAGCTCTAATCATAGCTATGTTTTATCTCCTTAAAATACACATCAACACTTTAGAACCCTGAGATAAAGATTGCAATCTATTATAGACTTCCCTATAGTAATGATTAGGGACAAACCTTTTCCTCATGATTGCTTTCATCTCCTCGCATGTGTCAATGAGTCTTTCTTCATTACACCTTCTACTTGTAACAAATTGATCCCACCAAATAATAACATAATTAATGAATTCAACTACAACTATCTAGTTTTACCTTGTATTCGTATGAATATCAATGGCAATCAAATACAAATTCTACCTTCTTTTCCTAATCTAAATAAGTATCTGGATCATTCTTTCCCTGATATACTAGAATTTTAAATTTTATGCTACCCAAATTACAATCTAAATCATTAAAATCCCTCCCTTGGCTAAAATCCCTATTTGGTTAAAATCTATCACCAAACTCTCTCCTTCACCATGTATCATGTAAAGGATTTTGATGTGTATGAGACTTTCTTCCATGATTAATTACATCATCCTCCTCCTCCTTATCAAAGTTTTTAGTTACACTATCATTTAGAGGGGAGAGTGCTCGTCTAGTAGACCTTTTTAACATCTTTTTCTTTACGACTATAAACATCATGTCTATAAATCATATAAGTACTTAATTTATCCATCTTTCCCATCAAAACCTCTATCATTACCTCCAACCTATCTTGTTTCTCTATAAGATCCTTTGTCTTCGATTATGTCACACCTTTTGAGATTGTGAATACCTGCAATAAAGGTTAGTAGCAAAGATGAATTTCCTTACAGACATTCTATTTAATGTCACTCCACTCGTGTTTTACACAACTCAATCGAGATTTTCACTTTAATAATCTCATTATACCCTTTTACCTTACTATTCCCTTAGGTTCTTAAAGGTAACTTAACAACTTATCAAATAATCAATCAAAACAATATAATGATTTTATAATAATGAAGACTCAAGAATCAAGAAATATACGTAACTAATCGAAAATGAAACATAAGGATAAATTTACGAATAACAATGTAAATTAATGCGAAATATAATGAGAGTTTATGTTAAATATTCAAACAAAACTAACTAATTCAAGAAGTCAAGATTCAACTTCAAGAATTTCAAGAAAACAATTAAAATAAAGCAAGAAAGATCTATTCTAACTAATTTGTAATGAAATAAGACAAGAAAATCCAAGAAAAACAAGAATTTAATTCGGCAATTCCAAGATTTGGTATGTACCTATTCGGCAAAATCAAGAAAATACTCAAGAAACTTTTGGCCAACCCTAAAATTCAAAAGCTTGTATTCGATTATGCCGTAACTTGTCAATTCAATGAATTCTTGCCATTTTCCTTCAACTTTTTCTTTTTTTTATCCACACAATTTGGCAAGAACAAGATTTCTTTTCCTTTTTTTTTTTTACTCTAGGCCAAATAAAAAAGAACAAAAGTTATACACTAAAATCATAATTTTTCTTTGACGTGTTCAACAAAATCAAGAATCTAAGCAAGGTGATTTTTTTTAATACAGGGGTTGGCCAAACTTTGAAATAATAAGAGAGGAAAATATTTTTTTTAAAAGAAACAAGACCTTAACTGAACTAGAAAGGGAAAAAAAAAGCAAGAAAGAACACAAACTAAATATTAAAGGGATATAACTTGATAATAGCACAAGCTATGATATCAATTGATGTGAACACCTCCCAAGATACACTAAAATCATATTTGAATGGTTTGCAACTTGACCCAATAAGAACATGCCTTGGAGAACAAAGTTATATACAATGATCACTCCCATCCTATTCATATAAAGAGACGTGGACGAGTAATATAAAATCATAATAAAGTTAATCAATCCTTTAAAGAGTTTATAAGTTCAATCAAGAACATATTATGAGAACCACTCAACCACATAAAAGATAGCAAGAATGCCTATTTATTTATTAAAATTAGTCTTTTTTTAAAAAAAAGTCTCTGCAAAAAAGTATTTATATTAGAAAGAATCTTAAACCTAATGGAATATCCTTAATGAATATGGATAAACCTAATAAATAATAATAAAAGCTACGAATGTTTACTTTCCAATTCAACTAAAAGCATATTAACATTCCTTTTGTAACTCCATTTATGACCAAAATAGTAGTGAAAGGTCAAAATTGACAGTTTTGAATCTTTTTATTCCAATCTTTTTGTAATGTCTGAATGCCCAGCTATAAGCCCTTCTTAAACATGAATTAAAATAATCAAGACTTGTATTTCATTATTTAAGATCTTCTTGAAGCTCACCTTAGCCCATGTATCTTATATAAGTTAATTGAAAACATCTTCGAATCTTTTAGCCATAAGTCTTGTCACTAGACCAACTAGAACTTCTAATGAATCTCTTTGTGTTACTTAGATTGCATAACAAATTATTGTGATTTGGGATGAACATATCCATTAAATTAACTTAAATTTAAGATGAAATAAAGTAATAAAATCAGTACATGAAATGATAACTAGTGATAAATCGCGTAAACATCCCGATAAGATAAAATAATTATTTTAAATGAATAATTTTTATAAATTTAGGGTGAGAATATTTATAAAAATAAAAGGTAATGCTAAATAAATTAACGTTTGATTTTACATGTAAATATCGCTAACTGACAATCACATAGTTTTTAACCAAAAAGAAAGGAAATCTGAGTGAAACATTTTTATTATGATAAGGGATGAAATTATTCAATGAATTAGTTTGAGAATATTGATGATTTAAGTAAATGAAATAATATGGAAATTCAGTTTTTCGCGTAAAAAATACCTATTGTCCAAATTTACAATATCAAGCATAACTCTCAATCTGATTATTGAATCAAACAAAAATTTTACAAGGTATCTTCTCACATATTGTTCTATATTGGGTTAAAAGTTTAAGGTAGTTTGAGTTCGGGAAGGCCTTGAGAGAGTGCAGATGGTCGGAAACAAAATACAAAAAATAACATATAAACTCATTAATGACATTGTCATAATTTTAGCAAAACAATTCCCCCTAGCACTATTCATGTCGATAGCCCTTACAAGAGAAGAGAAGAGAAAGAACTGGATGTTGATATTTTTTACATAAGGGGAAGAAGAATAAGAAGAAGAAGAAGAAAGGAGGCCTGTTTGTTCTGAAATGAGGGATTCCATACTTTTTATTTGGGGGTTTTACTAATGGATAATTAAATATAAATATTTTTAATCATTCCGTCGGTGATATTTAATTTAAATTTTTAATTTAATAAAAAAATTTCAGAAACCGTCAAATATCACCGACGACTTTTCAATCCGTCGGTGATTCCGTTTGTAATATTTAATATAAAATTTTAATTTAATCAAAATTTTCAAAAAGCCGCCAAATAACACCGATGATTTTGTCTGTAAAGAACAGTAATTAACAATGCAATTGGGAAGTAAACAGTTCTAGAGCTCTGTAGAAAACACTGATGGAATTTTTCGTTGATGATTTCCTTTGTAATTGACATGATGAACAGTGTCAGAGAGAAGTTAACAGTTTACCAATAGTTTTACTAACGAAATTAATTTCGTTAATATAAATGATACGTCATCATATTTTTTGGCTTTGTTTTAATTATTTTTTTTCCTACTATAATTCCCTCGGTATATACCGAGGGAATATTTTCGTCGGTAAAATTCATTGTAATTTACAAACAGAAATATTTCATTGGTATTTCCATTTGTATTTATTAATTTTCTAGTAGTGTGTAAAGTCACACTTACATGGCGGGAGGTTGGACGATTTCTCTGGCGGTTTACTATTCCAATGCTTCACTCTTTCTTTCTATCCTTGTAAGCCCTTCTCCTTTCAAAACTCCCATCTTTAAAACCCTCTCCTTTTAGAGAAATCATTAAGTAGACATGATGATTGCACCTGGATAAGAAATTTCCATGTATATATATACAGACACTTTCGGTTTTTTAAACTGATTACAACTTCCATGCACATCAAGGTGACAATTCATGTGTTTCTAGTGTATGAGACCGTAACTGATACCAAACATTTATGAAAGACTTCACTACAATTTCTTTTGAGTGATGAAGGTACTGAATTAGCCTCTGAAGTCACAACAAGATGGTCATTACTAGGTTTCGACGTAGTTTTTATTCCTTCTTACACAAAATCAAAGATGCAAATTATACATTTAACTAGCTTTAAGATGTATGGTCAAAGTTATAGTGAACATATGGGGAGTTAAAAGAGTTTGATAGATTGTTTAATATGGCTGTAAAATCTCCTTAACGATGTGAGGAGAAGCCTTGGCATTATATACTAACATTATAGCTAAAGAATCCTATATAATAGGATTGGATAAGTACAAATAAACAAGTTGATAGTTACAAGGAATTCTATATGTTAATTAGAATGGAGATATCTTAGGGATAACTCTTATCACCCCCTGTAAGGTAAGCATGGGAGAGGGGAGGACGCGAAGCTTGCTTCGAAAAAGAAAGAACTGTGGTTTGGACACACCTCTAGTAAAGGAGTCAGCAAACTGCAAGGAAGAGGGAATAAATTGTAACTTCAAGAAGCCATTAGCAATAAGCTCGCATACAAAGTGGTAGTCAATGACAATATGTTTAGACCGTGGTCGAGTAACAGGATTAACAGCCATGAAAATATCACTTTGATTGTCACAACATAGAGTAGGTGAAGTTGATAGTGTAACATGAAGGTCTCTAAGTAATTGAACAAGCCAAGCAATGTTAGCGGTGGCGACCGCTAAGGAGCGATATTCAGCTTCTACACTCGATCACGAGATAATACTTTGTTTCTTAGAGGACCATGAAATTAAATTGGAACCAAGAAAGATTGCATAACCAGTGGTAGATTGACATGTGTTAGGACGACCAGCCCAGTCAGTATCAGAATAAGCAAGAAGTTCATAAGTGGACTGTTGTTACAGCTGAAGACCATAATGAACTCTACCTTTAATGTATCATAAAATACGTTTAAGTGCATGAAAATGATCCTCTGTTGGAGCATGCATAAATTGGCAAATAAAATTAACACTAAATGACAAATCAGGCCTTGTGATTGTCAGGTATTATAGCGCATCAGCTAATGAACGAAACAAAGTAGGATTAGTATATAAAGGCCCTTCAGCTGTCAAATGTTGTCCCACAACAAAGGGTGTAGAGATTGGCTTAGCATCAACCATGGAAGCTTGCTGCAAGAGATCGAGGGCAAACTTTGTTTGAATGAGGAATAGACCTTGATCATTAGGCTGAACTTCAACACCAAGAAAATAATGAAGAACACCTAAGTTTTTCAGTGAGAACTCCTTGGAAAGTAAAGCAATAAATTGATGAATTAAATATGTGCTACTGCCAGGATAGATAGATTGTCCCTAGAGCAGAATGATGGACAAACAACGATGAATCAACTTTGGTGCTTTTTTCAAGCCATACAATGCTCGTTTAAGGCAACATACATGCTGAGGAAACAAAGGATCAATATAGCCTAGAGGTTGTTCCATATGGACTTCATCATGAAGGAGGCCATGGAGAAAGGCATTATTGACATCAAGCTGATGTAAGTGCCAATGAGAGAATCAGTCAAACAGTAATTGGGCGAACAACATGACTAAATGTGTCATCAAAATCAAGACCCTAAATCTGAGAGAACCCTTGAGCCACAAAGCATGTTTTATGACATTTAATGGACCCATCAGATCGAAGTTTGATCTTAAAATTCATCGGCAACCAACCATATTATAAGATGTAGAACGAGGGACCAGAGTCCAAGTGTCATTCTTCTGCAAGGCTTGAATTTCAGAGTTCATAGCGGACAACCATTCAGGGTGTTTGACAGCTGATTTAAAACCCTGTGGCTCTTTAAAAGCAAGAAGAGCCTGAAGAGGTTGTGAAGAAGAGAAAACAGTTATAACATATTATGTCCATGGTTTAAAAACACCAGTCTTCCCTCTAGTAACCATGGGATGTCTGTTAGTGAGCAGAGAAGGTTGGGAAGACTCGAGAGATGTTGAGGCTACAATGGAAGAGGAGGGAACAAACAGAGATGGTTATTGAGTGGAGGAGTCTGCAGATATAGGAAGTATTTAGGCTGGACTGTCACTACAGGGTAAACATAGAGAACTGGACAATTATGGTGAGATGACAGAGTCAGAAGGAACGGAAACAGAAGGATTAAACACACATTCTGCACATTCAGAGAAAATATTATAATCATTGGTGGACGACATGTTAAGGACTGAACCATCAATATAAGGAAAAACAATTTCAAAAAATTTTACGTGACGAGAAACATAGACACAACGTGTCTGTCGATCAAAACATCGAAATCCTTTATGAAGAGTACTGTAACCTAAAAAGACACATGGAGCGGATTTTGGAAATAATTTATGTGGTGAATCGCGTAAATAAGGAAAACAAAGACACATAAAGGTATGAAGCATGGAATAATAAGGTTTCTGACCAAATAATAGAACATAAGGAGTCTTACCACTAAGAGACGGTGAAGGGAGTCGGTTTATGAGAAATACTGCAATGAAGAATGCCTCAACCCAAAAGAATATTGGTAGACGAGCATGAAACATAAGAGTAAGACTTGTTTCCATAACATGATGATGTTTGCGTTCGGCAATGCCATTTTAACTAGGAGTGTATGCATATGCTAGACGAAGAACAATATTATGAGATTGTAAATGATTTCAAAATTTAGTATTTGTAAATTCAGTCCCACCATCACATTGAAATGATTTTATTTTTGCTGAAAATTGCGTTGTAATGTATTTTGGAAATTGATGAATGTATATATAAAAAAACAAATTTATGTTTCAAAGTAAACATCTAACTAAATCGAGTACAGTCATCGATAAAAACAACGTAGTAGCGATAACCATTAACAAAAGAAATTGGTGATGCACCCCATAAATCACAATGTAAAGGATCAAAATGAATGTCACAACGTTTATCATTAAAAGAAAAGGGTAAACGATGGCTTTTACCAAGCTGACAACCATTGCAAAGAGAATAATCTATTTGTATCAATTTATCACTACAAGAAATAGATCCTATTCTAGAGAGAGAGGCAACAAGATGAAAATGTGGATGACATAGTCGTGCATGTCATAAACGAACTGTGGCTCGTGGCTTATTGGAAGAGACAATTGAAGCAAGAGCACAATGATGCTTATCAAGAACATATAGACCATTCTCATATCGACCGACTCCCAGTACCGTTATGGTAGCTTGATCCTGTATAGCAAAGCTAAAAGAATCAAAGATAACCCGACAATTAAGTTGTTTTGTGACTTGACTAATAAAAATAAGGTTTTTCATAATGTCAGAAACAACAAGAATATTAGATAAAACAAGGGAGCTTTGGGGAACAATATTAGAAACAGAACCTTTGTGAGAAATAGAAAGAGATTGTCCATTACCAATCAGGACACGTTCATTGCTAGTGTATATAATAGACACATCTAAATTGTCTAAGTTGTTTGTTATGTGAGAGGTGGCACCAGAATCAAGAAACCACTCAGGATTATTGAAGTCTTGGACAGTGCATGCAGAAAAGGTTTCAGCTATGTTAGCGGACTGTTTCTTTTTAAGTTTCAAGAAACTCCAGCAACGTTTGGCCAAGTGGCCCTTTTTGTCACACAATTGACAATAAACAGTAGTGTTGGATGGTGTTTTAACATTGTCAGAGTATGCAGAAGTCGTGGAGAACCGTGACTTTCCTCTCTTTGGTTTTGACTTACGTTATGTCTATTGTGTATAATAAACAAAAGTGGATGGCGATTGGGAAACAAACTTGGCAAATATCTCATGACTCAAAGCTTTTGGAACAATCTTTGAGAATGAGGGTAATGGAAGTTATGAGATCATTGTGGTGGAGAAAATCTTGTAGTCTAGTCCTAATGCTCATAAATACTAATGGACTTTATTTGTGTCATCAACAGGATGACTAATAGCAACCAGTTGATCACAAAGTCCCTTGAAAACTCGGGAGAACTCAACAATGGATTGAGATCCTCGTTGCATTAGTTGGAGTTCATCCTTGAGATGCAATTCACGAGTATTTGATCAGTGTGAGAAGGAAACTTCAAGAACTTGCCAAGCCTCAAGTGAGTGTCATAAACCCAGTACCTCACTCATGGATTCCTTTGTAAGAGAAGAAAACAACAAACTCAGAAGCATTTGGCCTATATGCAGCCAAGAATTGTGCTCAGGATTTGGCTTTGTGACTCCACTAGAATAAGTAATCACAACACATGGAGCAACGATGCTCCCATCCAACAAACCGAAGAGTTATGGACTAGTTAACAAGGGAATAACCTGATTTCTCCACAACAGATAATTGAAAGAGGTCAGTTTAATGGTGAGCATGTACACCATTGTGTTGAGCAAAAGAGTAGGGCATGAAGAAGATGAATCTGCCATGATTACAATCTCCATCCGGGCTTTGATACCATAAAAGAGTTTGACAAATTGTTTAACAAAGCCCTGACATTATATACTAACATTACAGCTAAAGAATCGTATATAATAGGATTCGATTCGATAAGTACAAGTAAACAAACTAGTTACAAGGAATTCTATGTTAATTAGAATATAGATATCTTAGGGATAACTCTTATAGGAGTAATAGCATACAATAATTACACAGCCACCGGGGAGGATACTGAGGAAGGGACCCGATTCTCAGCTGGAATCTCAACAAATTCAGAGAGGATTGCTCGGAACTCATCACCAGTCATAGTTTCCTTCTCGAGGAGGACTTCCACAATCTTATCAATGGCCTCACGGTTGTACCTTATGTGGCTCAATGCAATTTCATATGCACTGTCTGATATCCTCTTCACGGCAGAATCAATGTCTTCCGCTAGCTTTTCTGACATTGAGTTCCTTGCCATCATTCTC
>Ga0307517_10011020_pt1 | contig 12570 bp, 10 predicted proteins | sample 23_EM_MG_FD_194515 | JGI IMG/M metagenome (GOLD analysis project Ga0307517, IMG submission 194515) | Populus trichocarpa ectomycorrhiza microbial communities from riparian zone in the Pacific Northwest, United States - 23_EM | ecosystem: Host-associated > Plants > Roots > Unclassified | place...
ACGTTCTTATTTTTTGAAGGATCACACTAAATATTTATAATATTTTCATCCATAAAATTAATTTTGCGTTTTGAAACGTGGTTATATTTATATTTTTTTAAAAAATAAAAAAATTAATTTTTTTATATTTTAAATTATTTTAATGTACTGATTTATTCAATATACATATATCATCCACTAGCTGGGTTGAATCTATAACTTCAATTATATTTATTTACTGAATTTTTTAAAAATTACAGTTTTGATTGCAAATCAATAAAAAATTTCAAATCTTACAAGATAATAATAAAACAAAATCAATCAAAAAACAATATGATCTCTCTCTTCGAAAGATGATTTCTTTCTTTTACATGAATCATTTTCTCTCTCTTTCTAAACACCAAATTCCTTGGAAAAAAAATCTGGGTTTTCATCTTGTTAAAAACTTAAACGAGCTGTGAAGATTTTTCGACATTTTTGAATAAAATCTTGAGGCTGGGAAATGAGTAACCCATATGCATACCTATATGGATTAATCAAAAAACTTATTCCCAACAATGGACTAGTTGAAAGCCCAAGCAATTTCTCTTTACAAAACCCTAACCCTAACCCTAACCCCACTCTTTACTGCCACCCCAATTCGATCTTCGCTGTCTGATCCTCTCAAACCCTAACCCAAAAGCATACCCATGAAGGACTGCAGGCTTCGTCGTCACTTGATTTCTTCCCTTTCTTTCTCACTGTGAAATCCCAAATTCCCAACTCCTTCTATATTGCCAGGCCTAAAGCAAAAATCTTGGGTATCAACTCCACTCCATTGGATTTGACTCTTGTAGACACCATTGAGAGCTTGAAAGAGAAAGACGTCTCTCAAAATCTGATTTAGGCTATATTTAACGGGAGAAAATCCAGATCAAGAAAAAAAAAGAGAGGATAAAACTCTTATCTAGCACCCACCTACCAATTATAATTTTTATTAGAAAATAAATATGGTGTCATATGGGCAGGCAATAAAGAATGAGAAAATGTGGATGCGGAGGTTTGACAGAGAAAGTTGAAAGCTTTAAAATGTTCTTGGTAGAAGAAGGAGAAAGAGAGAGCTTTGTCTTCAAGAAATGCTTTTGCTATCGTCTGCCTCTATTTTTCTCTGCTCACTACTCCCTCCACGCTCAACAAGCATCCAAGTCGCAATCTTTTCCTTTCTCTCTCTAAAATATACATTTTCAGCTTTATATTTAATATAAGAATATTTTAGTAATTAAATAAAAAATAATAGTAAAATTATAAATAATTAAAAAATTCTTATTAAATGCTAGTGTCAATATTTATGATAATATTTAATATTTTGCTAGAATATTTTTTATATTTTATATTGTTTTTTAAAAAATTATCTTTGAAAGTATAATAAAAATTATAGGTTAAAATGTTTTTAGCTTAAAAATATATTAAAATAATATATATTTTTATTTTTTTAAAATTAATTTTTATATAATATATCAAAGAAAACATAAAACAATTTTAAATAAATTTTTTTTTAAATAAAATTTTAATTATGTTTTCAAATAAAAAATAAATACCTAGTAAGAAATCTATGTTTTTCGTTGGCAAGTTGAAGTGTCCACAAAACACCCGGACGATCACAACGGAGAAGAATGGTCCGAAAACCTTGTAATAAAACCCAAGATGACCAAACTACCCCTATCTATATATAACGGGACCTCCTCGTCCCTTTTTCGTTATCCTCTTCCTCCGTGGCATCGCCGCCCTGCCTGCCTGCTAGTGAGATAAAGAAAAAGCGTTGTAGATAGAGAGAGATGCTACCAGAACAATGGACTCAACCTTGTGGCAATCAATGCACACAAAAATTCTCAGCTCTCACGCAGATTCCTTGTAACCCCTTCTCTCTCTCTCTACCCATTATCTTAAATTGCTTTTACCTTGCGAATTATCTGTCAATAATTGCATATTAGATCTCTTATTCTTATGAACTTTGTTAATAACGTTGCATTTTATTTTCTTTCCTTTAATTTCATGATTATACTAAAGATTAAGGAACTACTTTTATTATGTTATGCTGTTTGAGATTATCGAGCAAGCATTAGTAGAAAGAAACATCCATGAAAGGAAAGCTTTTGACAATGTTTTTTATTCAACGGTATGGTTTATTCTAGCAATCTTAAGGGTGGATGCTGACCCTAAGTGTGTGTCTGGCATTGAGGTAGTATTGTGGTTTGAAAAAGTAGGATTGAAAAAAGCAATAAATTGTGTTCAAGAGAGAATTTTGAGTGGGACCATGCAGAACTATGGTGTGTGTTGAAATTTTGGCTGTGACAAAACGCAGTTTCAAACACACATCATCGCACTACCGAAGGAACCCTAAGGCTCGAACCCTAGAAGTGGAACAAAACTCCTTGACCATATTTTAATAAGTAATTAGAAGGAAGCTTGTTTTTGTTAATTTTATTGTGATTAAATGGGTAGTTCTTGATTATTGGTGTTGGAGAGGGCAGCTTCTATGCTCCTTTGTTCCATTAAAAAAAGTAGGTACATAGCAAACCTCCTTTCCTGTCTGGCTTATGCTTGTCTGATTGTTTGAATTACACCATAGAATATGAAAGTAAAGTTGTGCGTGCTTTGAATTTCTTGCCAATGGATAATTCTGAATAGATATTGTTATCTCTCTAATGTAAAACTATTGGTTTGATCAGTTTAATCAGTGGCATAGATTTTCACAGGGAGAGTATTTTGCAAGAAGGGCTGCGGCACTGATGGGGAGACGTGGGAAGATTGTGAGTTTTCATCTGCTTTGTTGCCATTTTTGCTTAAAGATTGTTTTAAGTGTAAGTTTGTGCTACTTTTGTTTGGGAGTTGTAGTTTGTGGATATATTGTGCTGGAGTAGCACTGAGATTTTACGCCACTGGACTTCATGGTTTCCAACTTCCATTAAGTCAAGAATCAACTTTCTCTTCAATGACTGAATAGATTGGATTTAAGTATGGTTCTTTTATCGAAAAAAATGGATGAGGCAATTCGTCATCATGGTATTTCAATTTATTAAATTGATACACGAGTGCAATGAAATATCCTGATGGTATTTCAATTTATTTCCAAGGGGAAGCTTTTGAAAAATCCTGATGTTGTTTGTGGATAATTTAATCTCTAAATGTTACTTTTGTTGGATTTTCAGGCTTGGACGAGTGCAATGAAATATGTTACAAGGACCCTGTACTCAAGGACCGGCAGTGGACTGCATACATTGACCGATCTCCTGGATCTGCCAGTTACTCTGAGGTATATTGTCTTTCAACTTGCTCTATTTTTTATTTGTTTTCACACTTTCTATCATTGTTTCACATGGAAATTTCAGACCGTTTAGATTGTTATTTGATTTATATTAAAGAAGACTTAACATGAAGCTACCTGGCGGGACAATCATTCAATTTTGTCAGTTCCCAATCTACAGCGGTGGTCCAGGCCTCAAAGTTTTATTTGAATTTTAAACTAAAAATATTTATCTTCAATGAATTTCTTTTCGAAGTATGAAAATTTTGTTTGCATATCCATCTGACTTGCTGCTTTGATTTGTCTGCCAGGAAAAAAAAATGATTGTTGTACTATAGGGGTGGATATGAGTTCTTTGAATGTAGAAATTGGCAAGTCTACTGTTGTCAGTAATGGTCAAAGACCATTGGCAATTAGTTAAATAGCTTCATTTGGGGTCAGTATGGTATACTTTTTTCTGGCCAATAATGAAAAATCATGATTGAAGCCTGAATTGGACATACAGTTCACCAACTTTCAGGTCTTTCAACCACTAGAGTTTGGGGAGGTTTATAAGCACCTAAACAAATGGCAGTCCACCCTACATCCTGCCTCTGATCTCCCAGCCACGTAGAAATTGTCACTGCTTTGCAACGATATCTCTCACTGTATATTGCAATAACAACTCTTTGGCTGCTTACTGGATCATGGAGGATGAGCGTTGCCTAAGCCACATAGAAGTTGCTATAAGAGACGGATCCAGTGCTTTGTGTTACTAAGCACTTCTGCCATATTTATCCACTCTAGGATTCATTTAAACCTTGTTTGAACAAAAGCTGCATTAATATTAGAAAATGGTATAGTTTCATGTTATTAAGATGGGTTTTTGAATTGACCAATGTAATGCATAAACTATATAATTAAGGTTATACCTGGTTGAATTTTGAGGTGTGACTTAACTTACACGTGCTTGTAATTAATGATTCTGTGGTTAAATAAATGATTAGTACTTACTTTTCATTGATCTCTTCCTGTATACAGGAATGTTTCAAAGCCTGTAAAGCTGGTTGTGGTTACAAGGTGAGTTTCTTCTCACAAGTAAAGTCTTTTGTTGCATTGAAAGCCATTTTTATCTTTAGAATCATGTAAATATTTGTATTTGAAGGTACTCCCATGAGTTCTGAATTTATGGGACAGTAATATATTCCGCATGAATCATTTACTCTGTTATGGACGAATCATTTACTCTGTGTTATGGAGAGAGCTTCCTGGCAAACATTTTTGTGGCAGTTAAAAGATTTTCTTTTGCTTGATGGGAACAATATGAATTTCACCTGGTGTTAAATTAATAGTTCAGTGGGATGCATCAAACCCTGTTTTATTCTGTAAGTGAACATGATGCTGAAACATGCTATGACAAGTATGCCATCTTGTTTTACTTAGTGGATCTCAGTAAGTTTATTCTAGAGGAAGGCCCTTATTCTTCTTCTCTCTGTTATTTTTCCTCTCACATTATGCCTCCAAAACTTATCATTGTGGATCGTAGGTTGGTATTTGGTAATTAACTGGAGACCACAATGACATTTTTGCAGATTATATTATTTTTCTAAAGGTTTATAACCAATTCAAATGGTCCTGTGAAAAGTCTCTTTTTTCTTCTTTTTCATGCAATGGTGTTACTTTGTTTGTTGCAGTTTGAGATTCACCCAGGGGAAGTTGATAAGGCTCGTCCAAACAGGCCATGCAATCCTCCCCCTTCTGAGAAACCACCCCCTGTTCAGAAACGACCTCCACAAGCTGTCAAGCATGGTGAACCTACTGAAGATGTACCGTGCACTTCTGCGTAGCGACAAAAAAGATGGGGGAAGAAAAGAGACCCTTTTAGTGCCAGTTAATTTGTTAACTAAATAGTCTGATCGAGGATTCTTATTTCTATTGGTTCTGATTAAGGATCTTTCCAGTTCCTGGGCCCCTTTTCTGTTTGCAGAAAAGCTTACAGTTTTGGTCCCTCTTCTGTCCCTTGTTCAGTGCCTGAAGGTTCACAGCACTTGACATCTGGTTTTCCAGATTTTTGATAGGATAGCTTGGATAACTTAACTGTAGAGTTGATAACCTTTCAATTTTGCTGCTGACACATACATGCATAGATTACTTTGGACGCTGCATAGGTTAAAAATGTATTCTCTAAGATTTTGAGAGAGAAAACACACCAGGATTCTGTTTATTTCATCAAACAGATGTGAGAACCGTGGAGGATCAGCTAAAGCTTTAGCAGAGATAGCAGTGATTTTCACTGTGCCCACTTTTATCATGCTTTTGATGTAACTACAGCAATGAGTAGCTTGCTGAGCTGCAAGATGGACTTTTACTATCTAGCTTTGACGAGTACTTCGAGGGATTCGGACTAACTTTTGCCATGTATACAGTCGCTGATCAGGAAGATTAATCCCTCCTCTTCAATCCAGTTATAGCAGATCATTTTCAGGTGAAGAATGGAGGGAGGATTCATTAGCAATTAGCTCCTTGTCTTTCGAGGAGTTACCAAGGTCAAAATCCATGTCTTGCTCAACCAAGCTCCTTACAATCAATAGTTTTTTTTAATTAAAAATATATTAAAATAATATTTTTTTTATTTTTAATGTAATTACATCAAATTAAAAAAAAATATTTTAAAAAATCATTTTAATATTTTTTTTAAAAATGAGTTGAATCCAAACTCTTATAGATATTAATCCTAGTGTTTTTTTTTTTTAGTTTTGATACACTAGTTTTTATTGTCATTAAGTAATGTCTATTTCTTTTCATTTTTTTTTTAAATTCTCTTACGTTTTTCCTCCCCAGAACCCCCCATACTTGTGATAGCATTCCACGAAAATCCCTAACAAGTCTATAAATTCTCAACAAAAATTCCAAAAGATCAGCTATTTTTAACAGAAAAGACCAGCTAGGGATTTCTGGAAACTGCAAGTACTATTCAGAAAATTTTAAAAAATAAGGGACCTAAGTGGAATATTATAGAATTTATTCAAGAATTAGTATATAGTCTTCAATCTTCATCCCTTCTCTCTATATATACAAAGTCCCCTGCTACGATCAAAAAGCACGTCACAGTTAACACAGCACCAGAACCAAAGAGAAAAAAATCCCCCAAAACGACACTGCTTTCAGTACTGACCCGCACTAGTACCAAAATCAAAAATCAAAATCCCCATTCAATTAGAAACCCTAAAAATCAAAATGCCTCAAGTGAGAATCATTGCAAAGAATTTCATGGACATGGTAGCTTCCTTACCAGCCATGAAACTCGACACGCTCTATCAAAACGCATTCATCTGCGAAGCCATACTCAGGTTTTGTTTTTGTTTATTTATATGTTTATTTATTTATTGATCAATCAGTAAATGAGAGCTGTTTTGGTGTGTGTGTTTTTTTTTTGTTAGGTCATTGCCGCCTTTAGCGAAGAAATATGTAGTACAAATTTTGTTTTTTGACGGCCCAGTATCAGGTAAATTGCTGGAGCAATGGGTGCTTGCTGATGGGGTCACCAAACATAGAGTTGCTATTGATCGGTTGATTCAGTTGAGAATTTTTATTGAAGTTTCTGACAAGTAAGAACCGAAATCAAAATCAGAATCTCTGCTTTCTGTAAATTTCTTGGAGTTAGACTTTTCCCTTCATTTTTTGCTGTTATTGTATTGTTTGTATGGGAGCTTTAATGACAATAATGTGATAATGGTAGGTAATTCTCACTCATTAATATTTCTGGGATTAGATTTGTGGGACCCACTACCGGGACCCCATTCATTCATTCATTCGATGGATGAAATCTTTATGGTGGATTTTTTCTGGGGTGAAATTAGAGGTGCTCTTCCTGATATTGTTTGCCTTTTACTGGCAGGAAAAGGGAGAGTAGTTATAAATTAAACCAGACGTTTCAGGCTAATCTACGAAAGCATTTAACAAATGGGTAAGTCTTATATTTGCATTTGAAGCATCTTCATAGTATTATATTGCCTATTTTCAAGTTATTAATTTTTTTTCTCCATTCTTTTCTTGATAGGTAAAGTGTAAAATAAAAAAAATTAATATTTTGTTGTTAGTTTCTCGTGCGTTTGCCAATTTGTTACTGTTTGTTATCTATTTGATTTATGGCATTGTGTTGCTTGGATACATTGAACATTGTTTTTTGTATCATTTTCTTGTGTTGCTCTTCGTAATAATAATTGAATCTTGGATACTGCAGTGGAGTTTTGCCAAGGGAAACAATGGCTGCAGTTGTAAAACTCCCTAGCTTGGAGGAATTAGATACCTACGCGCTTGAACAATGGGAGGTGGGAACTTCATCTATGTGTTTCCATTATCGGTCTCGTTTGCACTTGTGTGTTTAAGGAAACTGTATTCTAGTTCCTATTTGCCATGGTAACCACCATTATATGAATCACTATCACTGACTTTTTGTGTTGGTTTGTGACCAGACTCATGATTAGACTACTCACTTTTGACTTGCCATTGTGTTAAACCAGTGTTTTTTGCTACTTCTTATAAGCTCTGGCCAAGCAGAAAAGCCAACTAGCTTGAGCTCTTCCATGATGAAAATTTTTCAGCGGGGTCTTTTGTCTCAGAGGTATTTGCCTTGAATTGAGGAATTAATTTCTTTTGTCTATTTAGACAATGGGAATCCTGAATAAAGTACCTGACTTGTGCTATGCTGTGTACCTGCCTTGCGTGCAGGGATAGAGATGCTCCAAGATTAACTGAGGGTGGTTTTCAGTTTTTGGTATGTATCATGTTAATCACAAGTAAATTGCACTTCTTATGGTTCGCTACTGGCATGTGCAATTCTTTGAATGTGTTTAATTGCAGCTGATGGATACAAATGCACAGCTGTGGTACATCATCAGAGAATATATCACTAATTCTGAGGTATGGACTTGTTAAATTCCTTTAAACTGTTCTTTCTGTAGATTTTTGCCTCACCAGCGTCAGAATTCTGATTGTTTCTGTTATATACATCCAACTTGCTTGAATATCAATGTCTTCAGGGGATGCTTGAAGAACTTGGATGTAAAAAATTTAAAACCGTTGTAACATGGAATCTTATATGGCATTTGATCATTTGTTTTAGAATCTTGAATGAAAATTATGAATGTAGGGCAGTAAATGATCCAAACTCCTTCCCAGCATCTCTTTTTAGCTGCTTGCTTGCCAGTACATGACCAGGTTGCCTTTAGCCTGTTAACCAAAATGGCTGAGATTGAAGCTGCCTATGATTGTGTTGACTTATGGAAGCTCTCAAAACAACAGATAGATATTAGCTTGCCTTGTTTCATCTGACTTGTAATATTTCTTCTGAGATAGGATAGAGTTTCATACTATGTTTGTTTTTGGATAGATATCTGGGTTACTGCAACTTGGCATATACTCTTTATCTCATATTGTATTAAGCCCTCTGCCTTTTGGTTCAGGAGAGAGGTACAGAGCCTGCGGATCTGATTTCTTTTCTTCTGGAGCTTAGCTTTCATGTCACTGGCGAGGTATTGAACATTCTTTTTTATTGGTAGCTGTTATCTGGCATTATTATTTGATTCTCATAATGAATAGTCATCTGGTTAAAATTTGCTACTGCACTGTTTCCACATCTTAACATAATGTATTTTTGGATAGTGTTATATTTTCTTACTGTGTTATATTTTTTTCTTCATCATGATTTAGGCATATAATATGAATACATTGACTGAGATTCAGAGAAATACTATCAAGGACCTTGCAGAATTGGGATTGGTTAAACTCCAGCAGGTTATTCTAGTTTGGGCTATTGTGGGTTCTCATTGTGCTAATCACCTTGAAGATAATAGGTATTACTGTGCTGCACTTCTGATTTATATTTATATTTCCAGGGAAGGAAAGAGAGTTGGTTTATACCTACTAAATTGGCTACGAATCTTTCAGTGAGCTTAACAGATTCATCATCACGGAAACAGGTATACTTGATGTGAAGTGTATAAATGAAATGTGAATGCCTGGATTTTATCTTTATTTATTTGTGGTTTGCTGGTTCTTTAATGATTTTGGTGGCATGTTTTTCGCTGTGATTGTTATCATGTATACCACTGTATGATTTCAATGTTGGTTCAATCATATAGATGGATATGTTAGTGAGTATAAGTTCAATACATTCTCTTTGTTCAAAAGAAGTTAGCAAAATCCTCAAACTTCATTCAAATTTGCTTCTAGTATTTGCATTATTATAAAATAAGAAGGCAGCTTCATTATCTGGTCAATGTGGATTTTCAATTCCCATATGACTCGTTCCCTTGAAGCTATAGGGCTTGTGTTGATCTTTTTTTACTATCTCCTTCAACTTTGTCTCTTGTTGGTTGGGAGTACACTAAGGCAACTATATTTCTTTTTCATACTTAATTTCATATTTAAAAAGCTAGAGGTTCAATAGCTTCTTGCTTGGGTGAATAGTACTATTGCTTGAGATGTACACTTATCCTCTAAATAGGCATGCAAGATTTAATTGGTTACATCATCTTGATCTGTTGTAATTAGCTTTGTTTCTTTTGAAATAACTTAGATCAGAGCCATAGTGTCATCTACTATTTGTATATCTTAAACCTGAGGACTGAGGCTGGACATCCTCCTGTTTTCCCATAGAGCTGTAGCCATGAATTATTTGAATAGGAAACTTGCTGGATTTAACTTTTTGTAGTCTCTAATTACATTTCTTTTCTTCTTTTCAGGGATATGTTGTTGTAGAAACCAACTTTAGATTGTACGCGTACTCATCATCAAAGCTTCATTGTGAAATTCTACGTCTTTTCTCAAAGTATGGCAGCCCACTTCTTGCTAACTTTCCTGGTCTTTTGTTGGAAAAAATTGTTTTCTGCTGAGAAGTTCTGTTTCATGGAATCATTGCATGTAAATGAAACTAGGAGAACTCTGAAATGTTGTTTTTGTAATAGAATTTGTTGTCTTCTATGTATGCAGGATAGAATATCAACTTCCAAACCTTATAGTTGGAGCAATAACAAAAGAAAGTTTGTATACAGCTTTTGAAAATGGCATCACATCTGACCAAGTGAGTTTTAATTTCCAATAATTTTTCTCCAAAGTATGTTGATGCATTTGAATGAATTGTGTTAGCATGCATCCATGAGAATCTTATAAATAAAGCTGAAATATGTTGGGGTGGGGGTTGCAACACTAGCATATTATCATCCTTCTGGTTTCATTTTTTAAGGAATGTTGTTTTCATTTCTGTTTCTAATTTGTAACTTTGGAAGCAATTTTGGTTCAATTAACTGATGCAACATTTCTTTTGCAGATAATTTCTTTTCTTCAGCAGAATGCTCATCCTCGTGTGGCAGAGAGATTACCATCAGTTCCTGAAAATGTCACTGATCAGGTCATCTTATCAATAAGTTCAAATAAGTACTCAACACAAAAAGTTTGGCTTCTTTCACTAGTTGAAGTCATGAATCTGTACTCTCTGGCATTCCATCGAAAGCAAAATCGGCTTTGCTCTTCTATTAATCAGTGGTGTTCTCCATATGATGTGTGTAAAGGATTTACATTTTGTTTGATTTTCCTCATGTTTTTCCACCCTTTTTTTTTTCTCTGACAGATTAGATTGTGGGAAGCAGATCTGAACAGGGTTGAGATAACCCCCTCGCATTTCTATGATGAGTTTCCATCCAGGGTAAATATTAAGCTTCCCTTTTTATCTTTTTTTTGTCACGACTCTTCATGTTCTGTTCTGTTAAGAGTTTGTTTATTTTCCTGTTAGGATACATTTGAGGCTGCTTGTGACTTTGCACGGGAGTGGAATGGTTTGCTGTGGGAGGATTCAAAGAAAATGCGGGTTGTAGTGAAGGCAGAAATTCACATGAACATGCGAGAGTTTCTTCGTGGTCAAAAGTAGTACGGCAGATGTTATCTATTTGTTTGCGACCATGACAACTTCGATAAAAGAAAAACAAGCCAAAGCCATGTGCAACATGCTACATATACAATATAGGGTTCCTCGATGTAAGAGTGTTTTGGGTGATCTTAGGTTGATTTTCCAGTAACATAGAGTTTTTTGGGATCTTGTGGTCGTGGTTTTCAATACGTGGGAAAACGAAGTAATACCTTCTGAGAATGTGTACCAAGGGCAAAAAAGAGCTCTTACAAGCAGCGAGATAGGTTTTTGTTTATACACAATTATTATTTGATACAAAGGGATGAGTTTCATGTACATTAAATTGGGCAGTATTTGTTTTTGCATTTAAAAAGTATTTTTAATTTTTTTTTATTTTTAAATTTTTTTTATGATTTAATTTTTTTTTGATATATTAATGTTAAAAAAATAATAATAAAATTATTATTTTAATATGTTTTTATATCAGGTAATTCTTATTCTTATTATTTTGTAATTTGTATTTTCTAATTTTCTACCCAGAATACCAGTTCAATTGTTAATTGTTTGCCACCGCAGTATAACATGCATTAGTTTTCAAAATAATCATTAATAAAACACAATAATCTGACTTTAATTTTGTTAACAGTAAGAAAATACATTGTTTTAGATAAAAAAAAAAAGGAAGGAAAATATTTAATAAATGAAAAATAAATTTCAAAATAAAATTTGTTATCAGCTTTTCTCATGAAAAAACAGCAAATTTTAAAATGGATTGTTGGTATGTTGTAGGAAATATTATGAAGTATTATTCATGTATAGTGTCTAATTGAGAATAAGGGGAGCATAAAATAAATCGAAGAAGATGTTGCTGCCCAGGATCGAACTGGGGACCTTTAGTGTGTAAGACTAACGTGATAACCACTACACCACAGCAACTGCTTTGATATAATTTCTTTCTCACAATATATATAATATATATTAAATTAAAAGAACACTTCATAAATCCGCCTTTCAATATTAATTAAGACTGCAGCCTCTAAAATATGATGAGGCTTTTGATTTGTGGCGACTGGCGAGTGAAAACCGTTTCAACAAGTAGTTCAAATCCTAGCAGAGCCCAAATTGCAGTCTGCATATGATCACTTGTGGTGTGCCGCTAAGGAGAATTAATGCAGAGAAAGTGTTGTCAGAGTTCATACATAATTTGAAGGCTTGCAGGTTTTGTGAGTGCAAATCCAAAAATAGTCATATCTTTGTTTTCTGGGAAATTCAGGGATGGAGAGGTCTCTCCTGAACGTTTGCAACCATGATGCAATCCCATGAATGGTTTTTCTTTTTTGTGATGTATAATATACTGCATGCATACCTTTGATCGGCTTATACGAGTTCAAACTATAATAAATTTAGTGTTTCCATAATAATC
>Ga0307517_10011021_pt1 | contig 12570 bp, 7 predicted proteins | sample 23_EM_MG_FD_194515 | JGI IMG/M metagenome (GOLD analysis project Ga0307517, IMG submission 194515) | Populus trichocarpa ectomycorrhiza microbial communities from riparian zone in the Pacific Northwest, United States - 23_EM | ecosystem: Host-associated > Plants > Roots > Unclassified | place...
CAATTGTAAGTGAGCTTCATATAAGTCCACCTAAGGGGGGTCCATTAGGGTTTCTTTAAGTCTAGAGTCAGTATAAATAAAGGCATAACCAAACATGTAAGGTTACGCAATTTTCAGATCAATAAACTTTTTTGCTGCACTTGTTGTGTGTTGGTGGGATAATCTCCTTTCCTTGGTTCTCTAAAGGACTGAAAACGACTTATCGAAGAACAATTGTCTTCGTGGCGTCATCCTTATACTTCTCGTTCGCGAATCAATATTCATTGGGTGGGGGTCTCCGTTTCCAATAGTGTTGGTGCCTAGGTACAAGTTATCTTTGTATCACACTCCTGTCAAACCTGATTTACTTGGCTTTCCAAGAATTGGTGTCTTTGCGTGACCATGTGATCACGAGGTTCGTATCAATATATGATTATTTCAAGTTAACATAGACATATTTGGAGTGAAAGTGATGGTTTACATGAATGAACTTGAAAGTGATGATTTACATGTTCGGCTAAGAGAAGAGAATGGAAGAAAACATCCTTGTATGATGAACATCTTTAGAGAAACAAACAAGTTAGTAGAAATTGAGTTTATACATAATGAGATGACAGTTACTAGCTTGTGTTTAATAATTTGAAATAGAAATGATTGTGAATGATGGAATGAACACTTGGAAAGAATGACCTATGTTTCGGCCACCATGAGGAAAGAAAATCCTTGAAATGTAAATACTTGAATTGATTGAATGCTACTTAGCAACATTGTGATAAATTCAATGAAATTATAGAAGTAAACATGATCCTGGAATATGTCTAGTGGAATTACATAAATTGAAATACGTAGAACACATTATGCCATCTTATAATAGATGAGAATTTGATGATATATTGAAAAACATAAAAGTATGTGTAGAGCAAGGACATAGGTTTCGGCCATCTTGGAATAAAATAATAAAGAAGGGTCTACGTGAATATAATGATAATTAATGGATCCACCTTAACAATATTCGATGATTGGGTGAAATTGTAATAGATTAGAGACATTACATGTTGATTTTACTTTATATGCTCTTGGAAAAGAATTGTGATGTGGTCAATGTCCATAAAATAAGTTATGAAATGATCTTTTAAGAAAAGAACTTGGTATTGCCTTTTATACACGAACTTGGGAAAAGACATAACTTAATGACATAGTTTTTGTTGACAATTTTAAGTGTCATAATGACTCAATTTTCATTGATGATTTTCATTGTCATAATAACTAAGTTTTCGTTGATGATTTTCAGTATCGTAATAATTTAGTTTTCGTTGATGATTTTCAATATAGTTGGAATGAATGTTTTATTATAACATTGTTACCATACAAAGATATGAATAATGTACATATATATATAAATATTATATATGTGCGAGTGTACGTATACATGTGTATGAAAATAATATTATGAATAATGTTTTTATTTCTTATTTGATAAGTAGTTTTTCAATTCTTTAGACAACCAAGAGAGAGAGATTATCCCACCAACACACAACAAGTGCGGCAGAAGAAGTTTATTGATATGAAAATTGCGTAACCTTACATGTCTAGTTGTGCCCTTATTTATACTGACTCCAAACTAAAATAAACCCTAAAGGACCCCTTATATGAACTTATACAAGGCCCACTTACAATTAAACCCAAATATAACAGAAAACATAAAGAAATAAAAATAACATAAAGTTTGGTATTGTTTTGCCGTATATAACTTGAGAAAATAAAATCTAATTAATCTGATTTGGTTTCCTTGTTTAACTTGGATTTCCTTGTATAACTAGGACAAATAACAAAGCAAATTTCCTCCTTTGTTCCTGATTTAATTACTTTCCTTTCTAGGTTAGGAAAAACACTAAATAAAAATTCCCTCTTTAAGAACAAGTGTTGGCTGACTTCCTTACTTAATTAGGAGAATAAATTGTTGTCTTTCTATCCTTGTAGCATTAGGAAAAACAAGCATAACAAGGTTGTTATGGGGCCAGACCATCAGCGCTTTGTTCCACACGAATTGGGCTCTTCTTGGACCTGAATTAGATGAATTAGAGGTTGTTCTTCATGCTCCTTAGATCTCCCAAGCTCCTCTAGATCCATCTTGCTTCATATATTCTATACAAGCCCATTCAATGCTTCTTTAAGCTTATTTGCCCTAGCTCTTGTAATTGGCCCAATTGACACCTCTAATAGGTTGATGGCATGATTACGCTTTGTGTTCGGCTGATTCTCATCAATTTCTATCAATTACGAATGAGTAATATGTCGAAAATATTTTCAATTTTATGGGTTATTACAAACCATCCATAAAAGAGTAAGTTTCATTGTGGTATTGTCTACAAGCATGTCAATGTTAGGGAGATTAAAGTCATCTTTCGGGCTAGCTTTATTCAGGTATCTTAAAATCCACACATACTCATTGAAGGTATTTGACCACTTTTAGAAAACTTCTATTTCATTGTTTCCTCACCTCTTCTTTCACTTTAATGAGGATATATGGCCTCATTCTTCTTAGTTTCTGCTTTACAAGTTTGCACCCATCTATCAGAGGCAACCTATGTACCATAATATTGGTATCTAATCCAGGCATATTGGTGTATGTCTTAACAAACACATCAGATAACTCTTTTAACAAAACTATTAAATCATCCCCCTCTTAGGCAGCAATCTCTATTCCAATCTTCAATTCCTTTTTCTTATGCTTAGTGCCTACATCCACCATTTCTAATTTCTCTTAAATTGGTTTTAATGCCTTCTCGGACTGCTCATATATATCTTAGTGAATTTTGTTATGTCTTTTTCTTCAAACTATTCCTCATCTATAACAATTATGTTTTTATTAAGATTTGGTTAATTATTCTTAATACATTTGGGTTTGCATGTTTATTGAGGCTTCTCTTTTAGATTTACTGAAAGCGAAAAGGGTTTTTATTAAGCGAATAAAATTAAGCAAAGGCAAGAGATGGAAGAAAAATGCGTGATCTCATTAAAAATAAATGGGTCGCTTAAACACATATAAAGCCCCTAAACTAATATCTGGAGCCATGATAATCAGTTGGGGTGAACATGCAAAAACACAAAAACAAAGGAAAACACTCATGAAAAACAAATATAAACTAAGCATATCAGACATAAGCACTTTTGGATGAAATTATTTTTTGAGGACAATCGAGATATCTCAAGTCTCCCAATTATTAAGTTCTCCTTCAGCAAGCTTCCTTATGAAACCTTTCTTACAAAACATTCCTCCAATACCATCCCATTTCCTACCGTCCCAATGCATGTTAGTCACTTACTTTTGGGGCGTCCATGGCAGTTTGATCAGAAGGCGATTCATGATGGGTTTAGAAATAGGTTCACTATTGTAAATGATGGTAAAACCATCACTCTTGTACCTTTTTCTCCAAAACAAGTGTATGATAATCAAATGAAATTAAAAAGGAAATCTGACGATGGGAAAAGTGAAAATTCACATGACGACAATGATGAGAGAAGACCATCAGATTCGGCTAAACCTAAATCATTAATTAAAACGGTTGAGAGTGGAGGTAAAACACGTGGAGTGAAGAAAGTAAGCTTGTGTGATGATAATAGTGTGAAACAAATTAAAGAAACAAACTAAGTTTTATGCAAAAGGAGCTCAAATCATATTTGTGTTTTTCACTAACAAGTCGATTATCTTACTTGTGTATAATAAGGCTTATTTTAACTAACGATCTTGATTCTGCTATTCCTAGTATGGTTGTTTTTCTTTGTTGCGATGTTTGATGTATTCTCTGAAGACATCCCTAGTGGATTACCACCATTAAGGGGAATTGAACATCAAATTGACCTTGTACCCGGAGCTTCGATTCCTAACCGTCTCGCCTATAGAAGCGACCCCGAGGAGACGACGGAGCTTCAAACGCAAGTAGATGTGATACGGTTCAGCCTTGTGATACGACCAAGTAAGGTCAGATTCGGATTTTGGCGTAAAAAGCGCAACAGTCCAGGTTTACGACAACAATTATAATTCTCAATCCGATCGTTGGATCAAACTAAAATTTTATGTGGACTCTCCAGACATGTTGTCCTACTATGGGTTAAGATTCCAGGTCAATTGGAGTTTGGGAAGGCATCACAATACTGGTCAACAGAGGCTGTACGAATTTTGTTATTTACTTCCATTTGACTTGTGGACTTCCTATTTGGTTAGGATTTTTTTCCTACAAGGATGTGGCAGTTGGTTATGGGAATTTCCTAGTTCCACAAGGATCTTTTTTGAGCTGCAATATAATCTCCAAGTGTGGCAGGGATTCATTAATGTTTCAGAATCCTTTTCTTATAAGGATTCCTTATTCATCCTAGCTACACAAGGAAAGAAGGGCTGGTGGTATTTAATGACAAATTAGTTATTTTTATTATTTTATTTTGTTAGCTACAGCCCAAGGCTTGTGTGGATTAAGTTATGGGCTTTTCAGTTTAGGGTTTTTGGTCAGTTTTGAGTGGACCTCATATAAGTCCAGATAAGGGGTCCATTAGGGTTAATTTTTCAAGAACTATTTAAACTCATGCAAGCTAAAATTTCGGCAGCTTTGATGATAATTACTTCTGAATTTTTTCAGTTTTAACGTGTGAGAGTGATTCTTGCATTCTTCAGTTCTTGAACGAACTGAATCTGACTTATCGAAGATTAACTAGCTTCGTGGCGTCATTCTACTCAATCCAATAGTGTTGGTGCCTTGGGGCAGGTTTTCATTGTGTCACACTCCTATCAGACCTATTTCGGCTTTCCGGGATCAAATCTCAATCTTGATTATGGGTTGCGTGACCACGTGATCACGATGTTCACATCAAGATGAGTTGATGATGAAGGTACATTCATGAGAGTATGAGCCTTTGTGCCATGCTAGTGTTCCTTATGCCTAAAAAGGATGGAAGATAGAGGATGTGTGTTGATTGTCGTGTTGTCAACAACATAACGGTAAAGTATCGACCCCTATTCCTAGGCTTGATGACATGCTAGATGAGTTACATGGATCATGTATTTTCTCTAAAATTGACTTAAAGAATGGGTACCATCAGATTAGGATGAAAGAAGGTGATTGATACGGTTTAGCCTTGTGATACGACCCAAACAAGGTCAGATTCAGATTTTGGTGTAAAAGTTTCTATTGTCCAGTTTTCTTCTATTGAACATAACTCCAAATCCACCTGTTGGCTGGAGCTGAAACTTTACCAGACGATCCCAGAGGTATTTTTCCTAGTTCTACAAGAATCTTTAATGAGTTGAAACATAATTTCCAAGAGTGGCAACGATTCATTGTTGTTCCATAATCCTTTTCTTATAAGGATTCCTTATTCATCCTAGTTACACGAAGAAAGAAGGGCTGGTGCTATTTAATGACAGATTAGTTATTTTTTATTTTTTTCTTTCATGTTTGGGCTTATTTAAAACTTTGTTTTGAGCTAGGATCCAAGGCTTGTTTGGATTAGGTTATAGGCTTTTCAGTTTAGGGATTTTGGGTCAGTTTTGTATGTGGGTCAGTTCAGCCCACTAGGGTAGATCCATTAGGGTTAAGTTTTAAGAACTATTTAAACACATGTAACCTAAATTTTTGGCAGCCATTGATGAATACTACTTCTGAATTTTTCAGTTTTAACGTGTAAGAGTGATTCTTGCATTCTTCAGTTCTTGAACGAATTAAATCTGACTTATCAAAGATTAACTAGCTTTGAGGCATCATTCTACTTCATTCCAATAGTGTTAGTGCCTTGGGGTAGGTTTCCATTGTGTCACACTCCTATCAGACCTATTTCGGCTTTCCGGGATCAGATCTCAATCTTGATTGTGGGTTGTGTGACCACGTGATCACGAGGTTTGCATCAGTTGGTATCTGAGCTAGGCTCTGAAACAATGTCATTAAGTTTTTCAGTGTTTGCATCGTTCATCTTCTTGTTCTCTGTATCAGTGTCATCTAAGAAAAAAAAGAAGTTGTATTTGATCTTGTTACTCTCTCATATTAGTAGCATATATATATATATATAACAGATAGAGATTAGATGAAATTTGAAGGATGATTCAATTTTGCCGCAGAAACACAACTCTTTGTAAAACATTAGCAAACCACCTCAGAATCCATTGAAACTTCATACTCTATCTATTGGGGGTGATGTCGCATCATATTTCAAATTTGGGCTTATTCTGATATCGTTTTCATAAGGTTATAGGGAATTTTGAAGGCTTTAACAAGAGGCTAATAAAGTCGCTACTAATCATGTTCAAGATTCAAGGGCGAATCTTCTTGAAGAGGGAGGGAATGATATGGTTCAGCCTTGTGATACGACCCAAGCAAGGTCAGATTTGGATTTTGGCGTAAAATTCTCTACCGCCTATTTTTACGCTATTGAGCATAACTTTAAATCCAATCGTGGATTGATCTGAAACTTTACCAAAAGATTCCAGAGGTATTGTTCTATGTTAGGGTAAAGTTGCAGGTGAATCGGAGTTCACAAAGGACTTGCGATATAGGTCAGAACAAACTGTACAAATTTTGTTATTTACTTTCTTTTGATTTATGGACTTCCTATTTGGCAAGCATCCTTTTCCTACAAGGATGTGGGAGCTTGTTTTGGAAATTTTCTAGTTCCATAAAGATATTTAATGAGCTGCAATACAATCTCCAAGTGTGGTAAGGATTCATTAATGTTTGAGAATCCTTTTTTTATAAGGATTCATTATTCATTCTAGCTACACAAGAAAAGAAGGGCTGGTGGTATTTAATGATAAATTAGTTATTTTTATTATTTTCTTTCATGTTTGGGCTTCATTAATACTTTGTTTTTCAGCTAGGATCCTAGGCTTGTTTGGATCAAGCTATAGGCTTTTTTGTTTATGGTTTTTGGGTCAATTTTGTATGTGGGTCAGTTCAGCCCATTATGGTAGATCCATTAGGGTTTTTTTTAAGAACTATTTAAACACATGTAACCAGAATTTTCGGGAGACAATTGATGAATATTACTTCTAAATTTTTCAGTTTTAACGCGTGAGAGTGATTCTTGCATTTTTTAGTTCTTAAACGAATTGAATCTGACTTATCGAAGATTAACTAGCTTCATGGCATCATTTAATTCTCCTAATTAAGTAAGGAAGCTAGACAGCTCTTGTTACTAAAGAGGGGAGGATTATTTTGTGCTTTTCCTAACCTAGGAAGGAAAGTAATTAAATCAGTAATAAAGGAGGACATTGGCTTTGTTATTTGTCCAAGTTATACAAAGAAATCCAAGCTAATCAAGGAAAAGAAAGGGGAGGCAGCAAGGAAACCAAATCAGATTAATTAGGTTTTATTTTCTCAAGTTATATGCGGCAAAACAATACCAGACTTTAAGTTTTTTTTATTTGTTTTTAATGTTTTGAGTTATATTTGGGTTTAATTGTAAGTGGGCCTCATATAAGTTCATATAAGAGGTCCATTAGGGTTTATTTTAGTTTGGAGTTAGTATAAATAAGGGCAAAACCAGACATGTAAGGTTACGTAATTTTCAGATCAATAAATTTAGGTCATTAAGTCATCTGGTACACATTCAGGTCATCACAACATCAATGATATATATTTTTTTTTTGTGTCGACCCAATTAAGTTTAGTTAGGTTAACCAGACCATTTAAAACTAGTCGGATCAAACATATTTAGTTGGGTCAATATTTTATCTGGTCTAATTAGAAATATGACATAGATCATATTTTTTAAAAAAAGTTTTTCAAGGTCAACTTGTTAAATTAGGTTGGGTTTTACAACAATGATAAAATTAATTAGATACATGAAACTTCTTCCAGACCAAACAAAACTACTTAAACATGATTTTCTCATTTAAGGTCGTTCCCAAATCATATTATTATTTTGTGTACGAAGAGACAAATAAAGCAGTATATAGAACCAAACTTAGCAGGGAAATTTGCAATGAATAGTATCTTTTTTTTGTTGTTGTGTACCCAATGCAACATTAAATAATTTCAACAAAAGCATTCCTATAAATTTTTTGAACTCTATATACACAATTTGTAGGTAGTCAATTATCAGAATATAAGTTTACTATAGAAAGATGGTAACATAGTGGCGTGCGCACAAGTATAAGAAATTTGATGGGGATGGATGAATGATTTTCAGGTGCAAAGATGTCCCATGTTTGGTACATCAATTCATGAAGCCAATAAATGAAATCCTCTTTTTGATTTTTTTCCCCTTAAAATCATAAAGAAAAAAAATAGTACTCAGATTTTCCTTTAAAAAAGAAGAACGTCATCATTGTTTTTTATACCATAAATCAGTTAGAGAAGTAATTTGAGTTAAAGAATAAAAAAGATGAAATAATAAAGTGGACTTAATAATCATTTTCATATTAAAACAAATTCTTGTCAAGATGAAAATAAAAATAGACTTTGTTATAGGTTGAATCAAGTGGATTATGAAGTTTGAATTAAGAAAAGAAAGAATATAGAATAGATGACTTGTAAAAGAAACAAACTAAAGCAAGTGAATTTAAGCAGTTTTTATTGTGAATCCTCAAAATAAAGAGTAATGAAGATAGTGAGTAGTTAAGAAGATATTATCCATAATATTTTATATATAAATCGAGGCTAGAGTAAGAACAACAATAATAACTCAACAAAAATCAATAATAATAGTTGTTTTGCAATTGAATTAAGTTTTCAGGATCTTCAAAACCTGTTTACCAGTAAGTTTGTAATCTTATAGATGATAATTAATAAACATACTTGTACGCAAATAGCCTGTAGGTTGATAATTTGTAGATCATAATAATTAGGCTTGCAATTTTCATTACCAAAAAACCCAAAAAATACCAAAAATTATATCAAGGAATTCATATGCATGTTTGTAATCCACAATAGAAGAACCATCAAGATGTATGATTAATTGGGTATCAATTATTTGTTATCAATTTTATTATTTAGCTCATATTTTGATGCAAAACGATAATTACTTATTGGATTGTGAATTTAATTTTTTTATATAAAAAGGTGAATATTGAATTGATAGTTTTATTATTAATAAATATTTTTATCAATATTCAATATAGGTTTCATAAGTAATAAATGATTATTCTTGGATGTATCAACGTTCTTCCAAAAGGTTGTATAGGCAATATTATCTTAAAGGAGTCGAGGGTTTTATTAATTTGATACTTTCTAATTCAAAGAGTATTAGTAAAGGTGAAATTATGTGTCCATGTGTGAAGTACAAGAATAAAAAGTTCCAATATAAAGATATTGTGACTATCGAGAAATACTTATGTTGGTTTGCATATGAAGAAACCATTTGTTCCTTATGAAACCTTGTTAGAGAGGATGGTTGGCTAAACTTCTATTTAGCAACATACATGAGTTTGTAGATGATAATAGTAATCCTTATAGGAGAATGATGATGGATGCGATGAGAATGAATTAGGATTATTCAAGTGAAGGTTCACGTAACATCCCTTTAGATGAAAAAACAAATGTAAATGCAGCTATGTTTTTTAAACTTTTGAAAGATTCTGATGAATTATTATGAGATGAGTGTACCAATATAACCATATTATTCGATAATTTTAACCACATTTACCTAGTATTTTGTTCATGTTTTATATATAAAATGCCTTGATAATCTTTTTTTATGTTTTAAAGGCACTTTAGGATGTAAGATTTGAAAATGAGTAAATTGGAGATAAAATTCAGACCATATTCCAACGCGGGGCGAATATTGGTGAATTTGACCTTCGATCGATGTTTTATGCAGATCTTGAGTTGTAGAAGTCAAAATGAAACGATTCTAGTGGAATTAGAAAGCGTACCTTTCTATAAATATATATGGCAAGAAAAATATAAAAGAAAGGGCATGGAAATCACAGCGTTTAAAGACAAGTCTCGTATTTTACCAGTTTTGACCTTTGGTCATTTCGACTTAAATATCTTGAGTTAGAGAAGTCTATTTGATGCAAACTCAATTTTGTTGGATTCCTGACTCAAAGACTTATCAAACTACCAAACATCAACAGAAAAAGAACTAATATGAGAGAGATATAATTTTTCTAATACAACCCATAAATTCTTTCAGCAAACAAGTCCAACTTATTTCCAAAGCATCAGAACCGACATGACAATTATTTCTTCATGTAAAAAAGGTCTTTATTTGGGCAATTTAAATTCTCAAAATCCAAAGTCAACGCTTGAAAATTTTATGCAAGACTATGTTTTCTACTTTTTAGAAAAGTAGTTATTGTACTAAAATGAAGATTGTCTACTCTGGAAAAGACTATTTTTATTTTTTATGGACTCGATGTAACACCTATGCTTTTTATTTTATTTTTCCATTTTAAATTGTTGGGCATGATAGTGCTTTGAACTTGGTAGTTATATGATGTTAATAAAAAAATGAAAGGGGATCAGTACGAATGGACGGTTGAGATGACATTGATTATCTATCCGGTTTTGGATAGCTAATGGTATTAAGAGGTTCCATTGGTACTAGCATTTTTTATGATATTGATTAGCTATATGAGTTTGAATAACTAATGGTATTAAGAGGTTCCATTGGTGCCAGCATTTTAGATGACATTGATTAGTTATCTGGGTTTGAATAACTAATGATATTAATGGGGTTCCATTGCTGCCAACATTCCTTAAATTAATTAGTTGATCTCGGGTAATTGGGTGACAAATGATGTTAGTAAAGATTACTAACATCAGCATGGTTACTCCCGGTTAAGGAAAAAAGATAAGTTGATTAATTATTTTAGGTCAATTAATGATACCAATGGGTCACATTGGTATCGACAATATTTTCTGGTGTGATTAGCTACCTTGAGTAAGGAGGCTAATGATGTCAAGGGTTCTTGACATTATCAACTTTGATGGTGATAAGAATTGATTAACTATTCCTGGGTAGGAATAGTTAATGATATGAATCGGTTGTATTGATATTGGCACTTGAATGAAATTGATTAGTCTAACCTGATATTAAGAGACTAATGATACTAATGAGATTCATTAGTATCAGTAATTATCTTCTGGAGAATGGGAGAGAAAGTATTGATTAGTTATCCCGAAATAATTGATTCATAAGGAGACGGTGTTCGAAACCATTGAGTTGTTTTAAGATTTCTAAGATGAAAATATTCTCAGCAAATGGGTTAGGATTTTAGATGGAAATTGGTAATGGATGGAAAATGTATGTTGTAAAAGAGATTTATGCCTAATTTTTATGGGTCAAAAGAAATGCCATGAAAATTATTACATGTCATTGTTATTAACCTTTTATAATTATATGTATATGTTAATTTCTATTTTTCAGGTGCATCGAGGTCACGTCAGGAGTGATCTTAGTTTAGTTACCTTGAAATGTAATATTAACCCGAAGATTTGGATGTATGACTTCAATCTATTGTTTATAATTGAAAGTACATATTTAACCATGCATGTTTATAATTGAAATCAAATCCTTTACTTGAATTACATTATATGATGTTATTATTTAAGATATAGTTTATGTGATGATATTATGTAACAATTGAATTATGCATTATTATTTTGTGAGCTTGAATTGTATGTTATTAAATAAGATATGTTGTGTGATGATGATGAGTTGGGCTGGGATCCAGGATGATTGGATTGGGTTGTCAAATGAAATTGGAAGTGTAATATGTTTTTGTCGATAGCTTGGGACCTCCAGGTATAGGGAAGACACCGTTTCAGTGAAACTTGTATATAATTTTTGTTTGGAAATTTCTATTTACTTGTTATGTGTTTTCCTGGAAATTAGGACTGTTACAAAGGTTGATAAAGCTAAAATAAATGTTATCTCATCATTGCCTTACCCCTCGTGTGTGAGAGAGGTTTGTTTTTTTTTTTTTGCCATGCAGGTTTCTATCGACGTTTTATCAAAGATTTCTAAAAATTATTGTACCCTTATGCAAATTAATAGCCAAAGAAGTGGATTTTGTGTTTGATCAAGCATGTAAACATATAATGAAATTAAAAGGCGTGTCACATCTGCCCCTATCATGCAACCACCAAATTGGGATGAAACTTTTGAGATAATGTGCAATGCAAGTGACTACGCAATAGGGGATGTACTTAGAAAAATAATAGGGAAGAATTTGCAGGTTATCACATATGCTTCTCACATGTTGAACGAAGCGCAATGCAATTACCATACAATTGAAAATGAACTTTTTACAGTAGTGTTTACTTTAGAAAAATTGAGGTCCTATTTACTTGGTACAAAAGTTTTTGTTTTTACTGACCATGCAGCTTTGAGGTATCTTTTGAAGAAAAATAAATCCAAACCAAGATTGATTAGATGAATCTTGCTTTTATAAGAATTTGATCTTGAGATCAAAGACAAAAAAAGGTGTCCAAAAATCATGTAGTTAATCATTTGAGTCGATTGCGGACCAAGTGATGTGCATCATGGGAATTATAATCCATCTTGTAAAGCTAAAACTAATGTGCAAGAGGATTCAGATGGTCCAATGACAAGAGCGAGAGCGAAACAACTACAAAGGGCCTTGACGAGTCAAATTGG
>Ga0307517_10011022_pt1 | contig 12569 bp, 8 predicted proteins | sample 23_EM_MG_FD_194515 | JGI IMG/M metagenome (GOLD analysis project Ga0307517, IMG submission 194515) | Populus trichocarpa ectomycorrhiza microbial communities from riparian zone in the Pacific Northwest, United States - 23_EM | ecosystem: Host-associated > Plants > Roots > Unclassified | place...
CACCTTATAGCTTATATAGATTGACATGTCAATTTATATGAATTAATATTAAAAATTTGTTTGTAAATCATTTTCCAAAATTAAATCATTTTTTTAAAGTTTGATCAAGTTCAATATGAGATTTAGGAATACAAATAAAGTAGAGCATTCTTCATTACGATTACCTATTACCTAAAAAACTAAATGGCATTGGTGTTTTATTGTAACCTAATCCACAATAAAATGTGTCTTAGATTTGGGTGGTGGTGTTGATATCTTTTTTTTTTTTTCACAATAAAAATACTATTTCGCCCCTAAAATCAACAAAATATAAAACTGTTGACTAAGAGCTTTTTTAAATTTTCATAAGCTTCTTTACAATAAAAGTACGTACTTGCCCCCATAGTCAAAAAATTATTGTGCTATTGGATAAGGGTGTTTTGGGGTTTTCAATTTTTAATGCATAGTGTAATTACATATTTAACCTTGAAAGAGACAAAACATAAGCTTAACATTTGAGAATATTTTTTTTACTTTCATATGGACATTTTGTGTAATTACAGGGGTTGGGGGGGCATTTTTGTATTTTCATATTTTTTTAAAAAAACTTTAAGGCTTAAATCTGTTTCAGCATCCTCGACACGTCCCAACGCATGTGTGGCGTCCGTGTCGCACCACCTGGTGAACATAATTGGCCTTCTGTCATCTTCCTAGATGGGTTGTTGTGTACATCTTCTGTTTAGAGTGGTGTATGGCAAATTACGGTGATCGGATTGTCACTCGTGGTCGTTTGATTTTTTTTTCCTTCTTTTGTCTCTCCCGACATGTAATATACTCTATTATCCTCTTTGTTCTTACTTTTCAATTTCAGTCCCCATTCTATTAATTTTTTATTTCGTTCCTTTTGCAATTTATAGAAGTTTTTATTATTTTCAATTTAGTCCTTCAATTGCAATTTCTCATATGTTTGATTTTTCATTTTAGTCCTTGTATTTTTAAATTTCTAATTTTATCTTTGACACTTTTGTTGATGTTTGTTTTCTTTCAATTTCATCCTTTAAACAAATATTTTGTTGTTTTTTTTTTCAGTTTAATTTTCATTCTTTTGAGTTTTTTCCTTTTATTAAGCTATTTTTCAATTCAATTGAACCCTCCAAATTAAATTTCTCACTCTCATTTTTTCGATCATTTTGTGTAATTAATTTTTTTTTCTAGTTTTATCTTTCAACATTTAATTTGTTTGGAATTCGACTTTGTTTGATCTTATTGTTCTGCATTAGTTTGTTTTTAATATTGATTTTGTGATTATCTTCAAGTTTTTTCTATAAGTTTATCTCGGTCTTATAACACAGGTCATGATTTTTGCATGTCTTTTTTGAATATAAGTTTTTTTTTAGTTGTTCTATTTCTATTTCATTTTTCAATGTATTATTCTAATTCATCTATATTTGTTTTTTTACAAACAAAGTTTATTTTTTAAAATAAAAAATATTTGTTTTTAAAATATATTGCTTTTGTGTTCGGCCTTGCGTAATATTTCTTATTACGTGAGTTTATTTAGTCAATTTTATTTGTATTTATTTTTTAAGTAATTGGTTTTAGGGTGTGGATTTATCTTTTATTTATTTAAATAAAAAAATTCATTAAATATTTTAATCTTGCTTGCATAGGCTTTTCAATTTACACTTCGAATTTTTTTTATATAAAAAAAACATTGAAACAACCTACATATCCAACATTTTTTTTTTTTTTTAATTTATAACCTACAACAAAACTCAGGAGATAGTATTACCTAAAGTTGTTAAATGACTAGTATAACCTAAAGCTCATCGCGCCACAGGCTTAACCAAGTATTTCTTAATTATTTATAACTCAAGACTTATGATATTATAGCTTTTATTCCAGGGAATTAACCAAATCAACACTTTGGCAAATCCCCTCTATAATTTGTTGTGCAATTCTACGTAGTGTTTGATCAACGATCAATAGTAACCAAAGATTGGCTATGTGATTGCAGGAAATTGGTTCTTGATACAGATTCTAAATTAAGTGGTGCTCCATATTTTTAAAGCACCTGTAGTCCAAGCTGTTGCGGTTTTGGCTTTGGTAACTAGAACTAGAGACTTGTTTGCTATAGAGTGGAATGTTCACGTGCAGATAGGCCAGGGCTTTTAAGAAATTAAGAACAACAAACCAAACTATACAACTTGAAAGAAAGAAAGAAAGAAACATATTCTTAACCTGCATCCTTCTTTAACCAAATGGAAGGCAATATTCTGTGAAATCTCATCTCCATTTGAAGTAAGCAACACTTTATTTGCCCCACCTCCCATTCTCCAATCCAAACTTGACTTTCAAAAGAAACCCTGTCAGCTAAAACAACAGCAAAATAATTCATCATCCAAAATACACATAATTCACGTTAAAAAGAAAGAAAAGAATTCTCTATCACACAGATGATGGTACCTCACACGAAACTAATTGAATGAAGAGAAAGACAAAAGAGAGATGTCTCGTCAAATGAATGAATGCTAGAGCTGTGTCTGTCCGTCTGTCACGAGTGGAGTTGTCTTCTTTTTATTTCGGTTCTGTGCTGTGCTGTGTGTCCCAGCAAAATTCGGCTATTCTTCATTTTTAAGAGCCTTTCATGGATGATCTAGCTCCCGAGCAGGTTAATTTGCTTCCATTTCTGTACTATGATTTTACTGAGACCATGTTCTCTCGCCCAGTTTTGCTTAATTTTCGGGGGCATTGTCCCTTTCACTGAAAAGAGCAAAAAAAGACACGAAATCTTTTCCGAGTTTACCACTTCCTTAATGAATCACAAAGACGCGTGAGAGTGCACAAACACATTAACCTATGTCTATGTAAAAACAAAGCTTTGCTTGGGGAGTAACCCCCGCATAAGATTTAAGGCTAAACGAGGATTTATGATTTCTACAATCCTAATCCACTTAATTTTGAATTTGAAATTAATTACTTGTAAGCACATTCATGTACCTATAAATAAATAAATATACCTGGTGATTCCAAGTTTATTTCTAGTGCTTGGTGTCTGTTAATGAATCTTGGCCTATATGAAATTGGCTTGCAGCTGTCGGTCTATAAAATCATCCTGTTGCGATGAATGTTACCTGAAAATTGAAATATGAGGGGTGAGGTGAAGATAGATTAGGGAATGTTCATTAATGGTTTTAAATTACAACAATTCCACTTGACCTTCTCCATGGTAACTTCAGTTTTTTTTTTAGGGGGGGCACAAAGATGACTATTTCAATGATCCTAATCCACCGTAGATAGGAGTTGACATACCATTATCTCTTAAAATTTCTCTAAACTCTGCTCGACTTCTCCATGAATTTGTTGAAGAAGAACCTTAGTTAATTAAGGCAACAAATAACTCAGCATTTTTGAAAATTCACGAGAAAGAAATTGAAATAACTCAGCTTATGATACTTTTTTAATGCCAACCAAAGCCAAGATTACATAAACTTGTAATCATACTCTCTTCTTATTAGATTCTTGTCTTTAAGAATCAAGACAAAAGTTAGGAAATTGATTAGTCCAAAACTTCTCCAGTAGAATATTTCTTAAACAGATTGGACCAATGGATGAGCCCCATGAGAACCTACCTTTTTTTCATAATCTTTCTGTCCAAAAATGGCCACTGGATTAATCTTAACTCTCCTATACTCATCTACCTTGGGTAATAATGAAGATAATGCTACATTATTTTCCACTTTCTTGTTAAGCAAAGATGCATAAAAAAAAATGGATGATAGGTCCCACTGCAGCTATAACTTGTATGCTATTAATCTAATTCTTTGTATAATTTTAGATGACCATAAGTTAAACTTGAGATTCAACTTAATATATTTTTTTTGGTCTACTTATAAGGTTGAAGTTTGAGGTACACTGAATCCCTTACCTTAAATTCTCTTTTTTGTTCTTCCTTTGTCTGTAACATGTTTCATTTCATGTCTGGCTGTTTTCGATTGTTTGTTTAATAATTGATTTATTTTAACCATTCTATGAATTACCTTTTTGAATATAGACAATATTGTAGTTTTTTATATAATTAATTCTTTGTTTGGTGGAGGGTATTCATATAAAGCTTGAAAATAACTCATTTTAATGGAAAAAATAAAATCTTGAATTGTATCATCATTGAGCCAATGACAACCACGATGTCATTTATTTATATTGTATATTGCCATACATTTGGCCATTAGTATCTGAGTTATATGATGAACTTATTAACAGCTTCACCTCTAACAAAAACAACTCATTCCAAAATAATCTAGTAAAAACCTTATCCCTATTTGTTATAATAGTTATTGCACGGAGTTTGTAAAAATGATGTAGAAACACTTGAGTTATATCATGGGTTGTAAATGAGTATGTTAGTGCTTTGAAGTGTCAATACTTGGAGAATCTGTTAACTATTATCAGTATTGTATCTTCCTCCTTGATTGTGGTGGCCCTTCTATGAAATTCATAGTTATATTTATTCATGTTCCTTCTGATATTGGAAAAAGGTTGAGTAGTTGGGGTAGGCTATTCTTTTTATCTTGACCTATTTACAAACATCATATTTATTTGTACACTTTTTAACCACTGTCTTTATTAAAGACCAATAAAATATTGTTTTAAACCTCTCATAAGAATTTTACATTCTTATTTGACCCCAACATATGAATCATATGCAACACTCACCAACCTCTCCCTTAAATTTCCTTTTTCAACAATTAATCTTATATCTAAGAATTCCTTTTACAAAATTATAATTTAGCCAACTACTTATATTTAAAAAATTTCTAGCAATAATTCCTTTTAAATAAGGTTTATTCCATTAATTTTTGCTAACCTCTTTATATCACACTAGTACCACTACAAAAATAGTTCTTGAACTTCCAATGTCCTTTTTAGTTACTTTGCCATCAGCTATTGAACTATCTTCATATCTGATTCTTCTAGAGAGAGCATCAGCTATCACATTCTCCTTACCTTTTTTAATACTAAATTTGATATATGAGTCTCCTCGGTTTGGTTAAACTCTTATTTTGTATAAGATTATGAATTTCCTGTTCTAAAATATGCTTTAAACTCTCATGATTAGTTTTAATGATGAACTAATCATGCTCCAGGTAGTGTCTTTATCTTTCTATTGCAATTAGTATAGCCACATATTCCTTATTATAAATTAATAGTCCAAGATGCCTTGGACTCAATGCTTTGCTAAAAAAGGTTAATGATCTCCCATCATGACTTAAAACAATACCCAATCTATTTACATATGCATTTATCTCCGGCATAAAATTATTGTTAAAATTTGACAGTACTAGTATTAAAGTTTTACATAAGACATTTTTTAGCTTGTTAAAAGCTTCTCAAGGTTTTCCATTCCAACTAAAATTGTTTTTTTTTACAATTTAGTTAAGGGTTTGATAATGACTCCAAATCCTCTAATAAACTTCCTGCAATATCTTGTCAATCACAGGAAACCTTTTAATTCTTTAACTAGGGGAGGAGGGGGTTAGCCTTCTCTTCACAACCTTTATCTTTCTTGGATTAGTTGCCATACCATCTATTGAGATTATATGCCCAGGGTACTCAACTTATTGCTCATAAAAGGAACATTTTGATTGCTTTAAAAATAATTAATTATCCTTTAGTGTTTCCAGTATTATCCTTAGATGATTAATGTGTAGTTCTAAAGTTCTAAAGTAGAACTATATATAATAATATCATCAAAGAACAACAATATAAACCTTATAAAAATTGGTTTCAATATATTATTCATTTAGGATTGAAATGTAGTTGGTGTATTAGTCAAGCCAAATGGCATAACTTTGAACTCATAGTGTCTATGATGAGTTTTAAAAGTTATTTCTCCACATATTCTTCATATATTCTTACCTGGAGATACCCAGATCTTAGATCTAACTTTGATAAGAACTGATAACCATGTAATTCATCCATTAAGTCATCAATTAATGGAATGGAAAGCTTATTGCTAATAGTCAAATTATTGAATTATTTGTAATTAACATATTACATCTATGTGTGTTACCTTTTTTTTTTAACCAACAACACTGTAGAAGCAAATATATTGTAAATGTGTTGAATAATCCCATTCTATAACTTCTTTAACGACTTTTTTATATCTTTATCGTGCACAAGTGAGCTCTTATAAAGCCTAATATTGAATGGTTTAGCTTTAGGTATGAGAGGAATCCTATGATCAAACTTTTTAACAGGTGAAAGGTGTTTAGGTTCTACAAATACTAACTTATATTCTTCTAGAAATGCCTTCACTTTTAATCTTTTCACTACTTGTTTATGTTCTTCACATACTCTTATAAAAAAAAATTGCATTACAAAACCATACACCACTTCCTTCAAGCTTTTAAGTGTCTTTATTGTAGTGATCATTTGTAATTTATATTCTACTATAATTCCCTTTAACTCAATCATCCTTCCATTTTTTAATGATAATTTTATTTTAATAGGTTCAAATAGAATTAGTGGGTAAATCCTTATCACATCTTTCCAGTTTCAACACTCTCAAATTTGCTTAAAACTCAAATCCATGCATAAACCATACAAATCTAGGACTGCGAGAATTATATTTCATTATAATTTTATTAGCTACTGTTACAATAAGCATGATGGTCTTCTCAATAACTACTTTAATTTATTTAGTCACTTGTTCATCAATGAAACTATATGTACTACCACTATCAATTAAAATGATAATGTATCATTCTTGACAAATTCCTTCGATCCGGATAATGTTATGTGCATAACTTTCAACTAGTGTATTAAAATGTAGGTCATGGTCCTCAATATTATCTTCTTCAACATTAATTCCATTACTATTATATTATTTCATATCCACAAACTCTTTCTTATCCTCTTCCAACTCTTTTATCATATGTATTCCTTTTATTCTGCATTGATGTCTAAGTGTGTATTTTTCCCCACATCTAAAACATTGCCCCAACCTTCTTCTTCACTCATATATGGTCTCAGAAAGGTATTTTGAACTATGAGGTAGTTCTATTCTAGAATTGTTAAAATATTTTGATGGTGGATTACCTGGTTGTCAACTCATGTTATATTAAAGAACATTTATTTGAATGAGTTTGTTCTTCTTGGCCAAGGTATTATTAGACTCCTCTCACCATTTAGCTTAATAAAAAAAGTCTACATTAGAACTATTAGCTTGGGAATCTTGAGCATTGGCTTGATGTTATCATTGAGTTCACTTATAAAGCTATAAATATAATAGGATTTTGGTAGCGATGGATGTCATATCGTACATGGGATCAGATGAAGGGTATGACTCCTGGATCATGGGGGTTTTGGAAATGTTAGGAAATAATCATAAAAATATGATTAATAGGGTTCAGGAGTTCCCACCTAGTATTATGATCACTAGAAAATCTAATGGTCTGCGAGAGACCGTGTAAGGTTGCATTGTTGATTGATTGTTATTTTAAGTTGTATTTGTATTTGTTGGTCTCATCTAAGGTTCAAGGCAGATCTCCCTTTATAAGAAAGTCTCTACCTTATCAGGTTAAATTTTAATCATTCTAGGACCTAAACTTTAGCATTGCACTTATTTTCTATTTTGTATCTTTTATACCTGAGGATATATTTTACAATGTAATTTTATATCCTCAAATAATAAAGTCTACAATTAGTTTCTAATATTTATTTGTATTAATTCATTTAATTTAATACCAAAAGTATGCATTACATACATTGTAAAATTCATACCCCGAATATTAATTGAACAAATTAATTTGTGGTATTTTTAAAATTTTAGTCAAATTCTAATGGATAATCATAAACCAGTTATGATATCTATTTTGGTATTTTTAAAACATAATAAAAATGTATTTTTATTTTTTTAGAAAATATGCCCGAAAAACCTTTAGAATTTGATCGTATGCACAAAAACAAAAAAATATTTTTGGAATTTTTTGAAATTTCAAAGAGAAATCAGATATTTTTAATATTGGATCCGTATCTTACAGTGTCAGTCTATAGCCTGATATTAGGTAAAATTATTAAAAAAACACACGAAAAACCAATAAATAATTTAAAAATGATCCCTAAATTTTTTCTAACTATTTTAGAGTCTGTTTGGCTAAACAGTAAAATAATGACAAATAAAATCTAAATGAGAATGCAGTAGGGTGTGTTTGACAAGCACACCCTTAGCTTCAAATTAGAGGCATGGAAAATAATTAAAGGCAATGTTTGACAAACACACTTTAAGGACCAAAACAAGTCACTTTTCCTCAAACACAAATAGAACGTGCCAAACACGCCCTTAGGTATGGGTTGAGCTTGGCCCAACCCAACCTGAATTTTTTGCGCCAGCAAGCGGCCCAACATGCTTCTTCTTTCTTTATTTTTTTGTTTTAAATGAAACCCAGCCCAGCTACACGGGCTGGGCTTGGGTAGGGCCCAATTACTCTGCCACAGGCCCGACCAAATGGCTTCCATTTTCTGGCAAAAATGTCAGCAACGTGAATGGATGATTCAAGTTATCCCCATGCAATTATCACCATACATGAATGATGAAAGGAAGAAGGAAACGTTACCTAGGCGAGAGGAGAGTGTTGACCGTCGGTTGGTGGCGCTGCTGGAGATGATGGTGGCTCATGGTGGTTGTTGGAGAAGGAAGAAGTTGCTGCTCTGTTGAAGCTAGTGCGGTGCTGAAGGATGACGATGCACACTGCTGCTGCTGGAGTGAAGCTGCGCTGCTCGATGAAGAAGAAGTAGTTTCTCTGTTAAAGACTTCAACTACTGCTGATGAAGACTCCAGCTGTTTCAAATGGCCAAAAACACAGGAGGGGCAGGCTACTAGAATTGAAACACAGCTGCTAGAATACTGGAGCTCTTGGCTGCGCAGAAGAAAAGCTATTGCTGGTGCAGAGCTGCTCTTCTGTGATGCTTCAATGGAAACCAAGAACAGCTGAGGAAGATGTCAGTTGCCACACTGCTGAGAGGGACGGATGTAACCCTACACTGCTGTTGCTTCTTCAAACTGTTGCTACAGGAGGAGCTGTTGTTCACGACTAAGATCACGGTGCAAAGAAACCGACGCAGCTGGAAAGAGGAAGCTTCCACTGATGGTGACGGTTGAAGCTGCTGGTAAAGGCTGACGGTTAATGAACAGGAATGGTTGAGGCTGAGTTGTTGGTCACGATATGTTCTTCCCTTCCAAGCCAGTCACCACAAATCTTTGCTTTCAAAGAAATAATTCATCTTCTCTTCCCTGGTGTTAGTCACGTTTTTCTTTGCTGTTTTGGGAGGTACTGGTCTAGTTTTGAGGATCAATCAACCGTGGGAGTGAAAGAGGAATTGATGACGCTGCTTGGAAGGTAACGGTTGAAGTTGCTGTTGGAAAATCTTTCACTGCTATAGTCGATTGAAGATGAGATGAATGTTGTTGTTGTTGTTGGCTGCCATGGCTGAGGTGTTTATGGTGCTTGGCTGACAGTTGGTCGGATTGACTGAGGAACACCACAGGCCTCACCGTTGCCTCTGGAGAAGTCTGCTCACGGGTTGTATCCAAGGACTGCTGTCAGGACTGAAGCTCATGGTGGAGTTGAGAGGATATTCCTGGTGTGGAGGTTAATTAGTAATGTGAGAAATGGTGGTGCTCACGGTGCTGTGCAGAGAAGAACTATCAATGGAGGCTGGGAGAGTTAATTATTTTTTATTGCTTCTCTTCCTTTTTTTCTCATTTATGACGTTTCTTTCTTTCTTTTTTTAATGCCCCCAAAATTCCCCCTTCTCTCTCTCTGTTTTTTTTTTTTTAAAAAAAATTATCAGTTTCCTCTCTCGGTTACTCGGTTTCAAGCAACTAAAAAATCACTTTGATCTTTAATCTCTCTTTTTTTTGTTTTTTGGTCCTCTTGTGTGTCTATATATATATAATTTTTTAATTTTCAACTCTTTTGAAAAAAGCTGAAAATAATACAAATGCATCAAAGATATATATATTTTTGTTTTTTCACTATTTTTTATTTTAAAAAAACATTATTAATAAAATAAGATCAAAATCAAGTTATAATAATAGATTTAAAACATTCATTAAAGATTCGAGTTTTTCAAATCTTTCCCTATAATTTTTTTACATCCTTATCATACACTAATTTATTAAGCTCCTCGACCTTGTTACTTTTTTTATACCTTACATTAATTTGTTAAGCTCCTCCACTATATTTTTTTCTACTACAAAATCATGGAAATGAGCCTTGTAAATATTTTCTATACTTAGCGAAATCATCTCCTCCCAATAAAAAACCTTTATACCATATTTTTGTTTTTCTTTCTATTTCCCACCCATTGATATACCAGTGTAAAGTGTTATTAGGAAAAATTTTCCCCATTTTATGAATGTCAAGGTTAATTTCCAATGGTTTCCTGTAACCTCCATGGTTATGAATTATTCCATCAAAAACTGAGTTGTTCATTTCTTCTTTCTCTCTGGATGGCCATGAATGACTTTAAAGTGGCCATCATAGCTTCCATTTGCATATTGATACTGTGCTCAGCCTTTTTGGTTGGTTCTTGTCATTGCTTCTGATTTTCAGCTATGGAATCTTGGAGTTCTTGTTGCATGCTTTGCATTTGTTCATCAAGCCTTCTGTTGTGCTCTTCCAATGCCTTAATCTTGTTATTTATCATCATGGTTTACCTCTAGAATTGTTTAATATGCAAGATTCTATTATTGGTCAAGGATTTTAGGCTCCAATACCAATTTGTTAAGAACTTTCTTAACAAAACAGTGTAGTTTTAGAAGAAATGTAGGAGATAAAAACAAGAAAGGAAAGATAGAGAGAATGCAGCTCAAAACAAGAAAAGAAAGATAAAGTTCATACTCACATGAGGTTTTATTGTTTCTCTTCTTTTGACAAAGAATCCAGGATCCCTCCTCCACTTGCTTGTCAATGGGTGGTAGGTGGGGTGGTCTGTTCGAAGATAATGCTATCCTAAGCGTTGAGGTCTAAAGAGCGAACTTCCAAGAATTCGGTGTTAGGATTAATTGACATCCACGATGAATCAGGAATTTCGGACAAATTGGTTATGAAGAGATCCCCCGAGAAGAAAACAAGAAGCAGCCGATTCCCTAAGCTATCAGGTTGGCCTTCTTATGTTCCTCAACACTTGTATATTCTGTACAAATCTCGGAGCTTTTCACAGATAGGGGATGGGAAAACGCATGGAAGGATCCAATAGAACCAAGAACAGCATCCATAGCGGATATTATATCATCTTTTTATGTAGTTATTATCGAATCAAATCCACTGTAATGCTCAATTTCCATTGATGTTGCTCCTCCTGAAAAGGACTCGCCTTGTATATGAAAATCAAAAGAAAAGGACATTTAAAATACAACAATATTGTCCTCAAAATTAAGAAAACCTCAAAATCAAAAGATAAGACAAAAGCGCTGCTTTCTACTCTCCTTTCTCTGAATCTGCACCAAGCAATAATCAAAGCTTAATTATTGTTTTATAAACATAATTCATGTCTATACGCCTGCATGCTTGAGCATCGCCCTATATAAACTTAGCACAGTGTTGCTACCCAACCTTCAAACCATTTTTTATCGTTTATATCGTTGGCCTAAATATTGATTCCTTCTCCCTAGGTTGTTCCATCACCAAGAAACAAAGCCTCTTTAACATGGAGGCCAAAGCCAGCTCAGGCATTCAACTTCCTCCAGGATTTAGATTCCATCCATCTGATGAGGAGCTCATAGTGCACTATTTGAAGAACAGAGTCAGTTCAAGTCCACTTCCTGCATCTATTATTGCTGAGATAGATCTCTATAAGTATAACCCATGGGAGCTACCAAGTCTGTGTTAGTTATTAAACTTATTTATCAAGATTAGTATTGAAGAGTCACAATTATTAGTATTGAAGAGTTGCATCTATTAGTATTGAAGATCACAATTATTAGTATTGAAGAGTTACAACTATTAGTATTGAAGAGTCGCAACTATTAATGTCTATATATTGTATGAATCTCATAATGAAAAAGGCGTGAGAGTACCATTTTCATATGTATTGTATTCTACCAAATTAGAGAGTGTGCAGCCTAAACCCTTCAATTTTCTGTTCTCTATTTCTGCCAAATTTCCAACAAAATTGGTATCAGAGCCCGAGAGACAACATGACTTCCAACAACAACAATTCCCAATTTCATGTTCCTCGCCTTACCAAACAAAACTATGATTTGTGGTGCATCCAATACAAAGCACTACTTAGATCACAAGAGTTATGGGAGCTGGTTGAAGATGGTTATACTGAACCAAGAGAAGATGTTGTGATGAGCAATGCAGAGAGACAAGCACTGAGAGAATCAAGAAAGAAAGACAACAAGGCGTTATTCACAATTTATCAAGGGCTTGATGAAGCAACCCTTGAGATGGTGGCACCAACAAAGACATCAAAGGAAGCATGGGAAATGCTTAGTAAAACTTATAGTGGAGTTGAAAAAACAAAAAGAGTTCGGCTACAATCTCAGAGAGGAGATTTTGAGAAGCTGAACAAAGAAG